>Ga0066376_10003791_pt1 | contig 13357 bp, 11 predicted proteins | sample Knorr_S15_td_Bot_FD_77009 | JGI IMG/M metagenome (GOLD analysis project Ga0066376, IMG submission 77009) | Marine microbial communities from Southern Atlantic Ocean transect - Knorr_S15_td_Bottom_ad_5009_LV_A | ecosystem: Environmental > Aquatic > Marine > Oceanic | place: Southern Atlantic... | reverse complement strand
GCCGATCCTCTCGCCCACGTCGCGGCCGAGTCCCTGACCACGACCAATCTGGTGGTCATCGCCGGCGAGACCCGTGGCCCCATCATCGCTCCGGAAGCGATCGAAAAAATCGCCCGCGCGGCGATCCGCGACATCGGCTACGAACAGGACGGTTTCCACTGGGAGAAGTCCAAGGTCGAGGTCCATCTGCACGCCCAGTCGGCGGATATCGCGGTCGGCGTTGATGCCGCCGGCAACAAGGACGAAGGCGCCGGCGACCAGGGCATCATGTTCGGCTACGCCTGTCGCGAGACCGCCGCGCTGATGCCGGCGCCGATCCAATACAGCCACCAGATCCTGCGCTCGCTGGCCGAGGCGCGCCATTCCGGCGCCGAGCCCGGCCTGGGCCCCGATTCCAAGAGCCAGATCACGCTGCGCTACGCGGGCGGCAAGCCGGTTGGCGCGGCCTCGGTGGTGGTCTCGACCCAACACGACGCCGATCTCGATCAGGACATGGTGCGCGAAATCGTCCGCCCGCACGTGCTCAACGTGCTTCCCGAGGGCTGGATGTGCCCGGAGGACGAATTCTACGTCAATCCCACCGGGCGCTTCGTGACCGGCGGTCCCGACGGTGACAGCGGCCTGACGGGACGCAAAATCATCGTCGACACCTACGGTGGCGCGGCGCCCCACGGCGGCGGCGCGTTTTCCGGCAAGGACCCCAGCAAGGTCGATCGATCGGCCGCGTACGTGGCGCGCTATCTGGCCAAGAACGTGGTCGCGGCGGGGCTCGCCGATCGCTGCACCATCCAACTGGCCTACGCCATCGGCGTGTCCAAGCCGCTGTCGGTCTATGTCAACACCCACGGCACCGCCAAGATCGACGAGGACCGGCTGTCGGCGGTCCTTCAAGAACTGGTCGATTTGTCGCCGCGCGGCATCCGCGAACATCTTCGCCTCAACAAGCCGATCTACGCCCGCACCTCGGCCTACGGCCATTTCGGCCGCGAGCCCGAGGGCGACGGCGGGTTCTCTTGGGAACGCACCAATCTGGTCGACGCGCTGAACGCGGCGTGCGGCTGATCGCCGTCGCGGCGCGGCCATGGCGGGGGCGGACCGGCCCGACATAGACCGCCTTTACGGCCGCCGCCGGGGGCCGCGCCTGCGCGCCGGCCGCCAGGCACTCATGGACCGGCTGCTGCCGGAACTCCAAATCGACGTTCCCGCCGAATCGGCCCCCGGCGCCCCCGGCGCCATCGACCCCCGCGCCTTGTTCGCGGCGCCGGTCGAAGACGTCTGGCTCGAAATCGGCTTTGGCGGCGGCGAGCACCTGGCCGCGCAAGCCGCCGCCCACCCCGACATCGGCTTGATCGGCTGCGAGCCGTTCGTCAACGGCGTCGCGCGGCTGATCGCGCGCATCGACGAGGCCGGCCTCGCTAATATCCGGCTCCATCCCGACGATGCCCGGCCACTGATCGCGGCGCTGCCCGGCGCCTGTATCGGGCGCGTCTTCATCCTGTTTCCCGACCCCTGGCCGAAAGTGCGCCATCACAAGCGCCGCCTGGTCACCGCGGCCCTGCTGGACGCCCTGGCGCGGGTCACGGCGGACGGCGCCGAGCTACGCCTGGCGACCGATCACCACGGTTACGCGCGGTGGATGCTGGCGCGCCTGATCGCCCATCCGGCCTTCGCCTGGACCGCGCGGCGCCCCGGCGACTGGCGCGCCCGCCCGCCCGACTGGCCCGCGACGCGCTACGAGACCAAGGCCCAGGCGCGGGGCCAGCCCGGAATTTTCCTACGTTTCCAACGCCGCGCGCGGGCATAATGTGTCCGCCGTCCAACGCGGGAGACAACAATGACGCACCGGAGGAACGGCGTGGCGGCGGGCAATCTTCTGGCGGACCTGCCCAGCGCCCTGGCCGATGAAGAGGTCGCCACCCTGGCGGCGAGCGGGCACATGCGTCTGGACCGCATCGTTTCGACCGGCCAGGCGAGCCCCGAGGGGGTCTGGTACGACCAGGCGGAGGCCGAATGGGTGGTCGTGCTGCGCGGCCGCGCGCGGCTTAGGTTCGAAGGCGAAGACGCGGATCGCGAACTCGGCCCCGGCGACTACGTCCATATTCCCGCCCATGCGCGGCACAGGGTCGCGTGGACCGCGCCGGACGAGCCCACGGTGTGGCTGGCGTTGCACTACCAGCCGTGACGGCGCCGGGGGCGGCGTTGAACCGGACCGGGCCAGGGCTATCTTGTTAGGCTGGAGCGTTGCGCGCCGAGAGGCGGGCGGCGTTCGGCTGTGCCGTGGGGACTTTTGACAGGATTCGCGATCCACGATGAACGTTAACACGACGATCCAGGTTCTGATCCCCGTGCAGATCGTGCAACGGGAGCGCGCCCCCGCGCCCGGCCGGGACGAGCGCGCGGGAACGGCCGATTTTCGCGGCCAGGACGCGCCCCCGCGGCGCGGCGCGCCACCGCCCAGGCTCAACCTTGCCGCGATCACGGAAACACAAAATCGCGGACGCCGACCGAAGTCCGGCGCCGACAATCCACTCGATCTGAGCGAGGAAGAACGGGCCCAGGTCCGCGAGCTCAAGAAGGTCGACCGCGAGGTGCGCCAGCAAGAACAGGCCCACAAGGCGGCCGGCGGGCCGTTCGTGGGCGGGTTTCGTATACCTTCGAGCAAGGCCCCGACGGCCAGCGCTACGCGGTCGCCGGCTCGGTGCCGATCGATACCGCCCCGGTCGACGGCGACCCGGAAGCGACCATCCGCAAGATGGAAGTGGTCAAGCGCGCCGCGCTGGCGCCGACCAACCCCTCGGGCCAGGACCAGGCGGTGGCCTCGGCCGCCGACCAGACCCGCATCCAGGCCCAGGCCGAACTCAACCGCGAACGCGACGACGAATTATCCGGCGAGGACGACGAGACGGCGTCGGGACCGCTCGGCTTCCTCAACGCCGCCAACCTGTACGACCGCGCCAACCAGTTGACCGCGACCCAGCAGCTCGCCGGCGCTATCCCGTTCCTCCCCGGCGCCCCCGACATCGTCGAGATATTCGCCTAGGCGGGGTTAGCCAATCGCCGTTTCCCGCTTTCTATGATCCTGTCGGCGTCAAAGTCGCTGACACGGCCCGCGGCGATGTCGTCAAGACCCTCCTGGATATCGGCCCGCAACGCGTTCAGAACCGTGTCGCCGCGCGGCGCATCGTCCCTGTCCCTCGCCGGTTTCGGCGGACTGCCCGCGCCACCGTGCCGCGTCATTCGGTGACCACCACGACCTTTCCGAAAGCTTGGTTGGCTTCCATGTGGCGGTGGGCGCTAGCGATGTCGGCCATGGCGAAGACGCGGTCGGTCTTGAACGACAGGCGGCCGGCCTCGATGTCGCGGACGATGGCTTGCAGCGGCGTGTTCATGAAGTCCGCCGGCTTGCCGCCATAGACCGTGAGGCGCACTCCGTTGGGCATCGCGTCGAGCGGGCTGAATTTGTCGAACTCCCAGCCGCCCATGATGCCGGCCATGCACACCGTGCCGCCGGCGCGCGTCGCGGCCAGGGAATCGCCCAGCGTCGCCGCGCCGACCAGTTCGATGACATGGTCGACGCCACCGGGGAACAGGGCGCGAATGGCCGGCGCCAGCGCGCCGTCGTCGATCAAAACGTGGTCCGCCCCGGCGCCGCGCAAGGCCGCCAAGCGTTCCTCGCGCCGCGTGGTGGCGAGGGTGATCAGGCCGTGGCGGTTGGCGAGCTCGATGGCGGCCAGGCCCACCGACGTCGTGCCGCCGCGCACCAGAAGTTTGTCGCCGGCTTGGACGCCGAGGGTGGTGTGCAGGCAGCCCCAGGCGGTCTGGATCATTTCCGGAAGGGCGCCGAAGGCGGCCCAGTCGAGGCCGGTCTCGATCGCCCGGACCTGCGCCGCCGGCACGCAAGTGTATTCCGCGTAGCCGCCGTCGAAGGCGCGCCCCATGCCGCCCATCACCGTGGCCACTGTTTGGCCCTCGGTGAATTCGCCGCCCGGCGCGCCCGCTATGAGGCCCACCGCCTCGATGCCGAGCACCCGCGGGAAGGTGACGGACGGCGAGTCGCCCTGGCGGGTGAACAGCTCCGCCCGGTTGAGCCCGAACGCCTTGACCCGGATCAGCACCCAACCCGGCTCCGCCACCGGCACCGGGCGGTCCCGGATGGTCAGCACCTCGGGCGGTCCGGGATGATCCACAACCACCGCCTTCATGCTTTTGGCCATGCTTTTGCCTCCCGACCGATGGCCCCGTCACGGACCATAAAAAACGATCCGCCGGTAGGTCACGGCGCGGGGCTCGAAGCGCCGTTCGCCGAAGGCCGCGACTTCGCGTTCCGTGACCCGGCGGGTCCAGTTGTCGCGCTCCGGCGGCCCGTCGTAGACATAGCGCCAGCGGTGGGACGCGCCGTCGGCCTCAAGGCATATCCCGGCCCGAAGCGCGCCGTCGGCGTCGTAGGCGATGTCAATGGTTCCGGCGGGGGCGCCGCCGGTCCGGGTTTCGCCGCGCGCCGCGGTGACAACCCCCGCGTCGTCGGTCTCCAGGGTCCAGCGGGTCTCGCGCGCGCCGTCGGTTTCGATAATTTCGCGCGGGCGTCCGTCGGCGCCGTGGCGCCAAAGCAGCCCGGACAGCCTGATGCCGTCCGCGTCGACGCCGGTGACTTCAACGAGACCGCCGTGGTCGCCGTGGCGGTAGAAATGGCGCGCGACGGCGCGCCCGTCCGCGTCGTAATCGGTGCGCTCGGCCAGCCGTCCGTCCGGGTCGTGGCTATAGGTGGCGCGCCCGACCACGGCGCCGGCGGCGTCGAAGCGCTCTTGCTCGCGGCGCCGGCCGTCCCTATCGAAGCGCGTGAGCGAGAGCTTGCGCGGCGTCTGCTCGACCCAGGCGCCGGCGCGATCCTCGACCGTGGCCTCGAAAAGCGCCACTTCGCGCACCGGCCCGTACAGCCGGCGCGACCCCGCGCGTGGGCGGAACCCGAGATCGATGATCATGGCGCCGCGTGGACCCCGTTACACGGTTCATTAACCCCAGAATGCCACATTGGCGCACTGGAGGCACGACCATGTACGCTTTTAGCCGATCGAAGAAGATAGCCGTTGTGGGCGCGGCGCTGCTCGCGCTGGCCGCCTGCACCGAGCGCGACACCCAATCGCTGGAAGACGGGTTGTGGCAGATGTTCGCCGGCCATCCCGCGCCGATCATCCTGAAGAAGCACGAAAAGGTTTATTGCTACGACACTATCGGCGTGCCGGACTGCCATTCGGAACCGCAAGACGACCCCAAATAGACCGGATCAGGAGTGATCGAACCCACTTTTGGGGTTCGATCACTCCTGTGAATCCGCTCGACATCCATAAAGTAAAACCGCGCGCGCGAATCGACCTTTCCTGACTCGCCGCCGCCCTCTATGATCCGCCCGCCGCGGGCGCCAACTCGCGCGCCCGGCGACGATTTCGGACATTCCTCATGCATCCTTACCGAACCCATACCTGCGGCGAACTGAGGCCCGGCCATGTCGGCGAGACCGTGCGCCTGTCGGGCTGGGTGCATCGCAAACGCGACCACGGCAACCTGTTGTTCCTCGACCTGCGCGACCAGTACGGCATCACCCAATGCGTGGTCGATGTCGGCGGCGCCCATTTCGCGGCGGTCGAGGGCGTGCGTCCGGAAAGCGTGGTCACGGTGACCGGCGCGGTGGTGGCGCGCACCGACGACACGATCAATCCCAGCCTGGAAACCGGCCAAGTCGAGATCGTGGTCGGCGAATTCACGGTCGATTCCATGGCCGAGGTGCTGCCCATGCAAGTCGCCGGCGATCAGGAGTTTTCCGAGGAAATGCGGCTTCGCTACCGCTTCCTCGACCTTCGCCGCGACCGCATGCAGCGCAACATCCGGCTGCGCGGCGCGGTAATCGCGAGTATTCGCCAGCGCATGATCGAGGCTGGCTTCACCGAGTTCCAGACGCCGATCCTGACCGCGTCGAGCCCCGAGGGCGCGCGCGACTATCTGGTGCCCAGCCGGGTCCACCCGGGCCAGTTCTACGCGCTGCCGCAGGCGCCGCAGCAGTTCAAGCAGTTGATCATGGTGTCGGGCTTCGACCGCTATTTCCAGATCGCGCCGTGCTTCCGCGACGAGGACGCCCGCGCCGACCGCTCGCCGGGCGAGTTCTACCAGCTCGACATGGAAATGGCCTTCGCCACCCAGGACGACGTGTTCGCGGTCATCGAGCCGGTGATGCACGGCGTGTTCGCCGAGTTCACCGACTGGGACGTCACCAAGCCGCCGTTCCCGCGCATTGCCTTCGCGGACGCCATGCTCAAATACGGCACCGACAAGCCGGACCTGCGCAACCCCATCGAAATCGCCGACGTGACCGAGTGCTTCCAGATGGAGGGCGTCACGTTCAACGCGTTCCGCAAACAGATCGACAAGGGCGCCGTGGTGCGCGCGATCCCGGGGCCCGGCGCGGCGGCGAAACCGCGCAGCTTTTTCGACAAGCTCAACGACTGGGCGCGCGAGGAAGGCGCGCCGGGACTGGGCTACATCATTTTCGACGAGGCCGGCGAAGGCAAGGGGCCGATCGCCAAGTTCGTTCCCGCCGACGCCCAGGCCGCCATCAAGGCGCGCGCCGGCGTCGGCCCCGGCGACGCGGTGTTCTTCGTCTGCAACAAGCCCGGCGAGGCGGCGACGTTTGCCGGCACCGTGCGGACGCGCCTCGGCGATGCTCTCGATCTGTTGGAGAAGAACGTCTACCGGTTCTGTTGGACGGTGGACTTTCCGCTCTATGAGCGCGACGCGCAGACCGGCGAGATCGCGTTCAGCCACAACCCCTTCTCCATGCCGCAAGGCGGGCTGGCGGCGTTGGACAAGGACCCGCTCGATATCCTGGCCTACCAGTACGACATCGTGTGCAATGGCACCGAGCTGTCGTCGGGCGCGATCCGGAACCACCGCCCCGATATCATGATCAAGGCGTTCGGCATCGCCGGCTACGCGCAACAAGAGGTCGAGGACAAGTTCGGCGGCATGCTGCGCGCGTTCCGCTTCGGCGCGCCGCCGCACGGCGGGCTGGCGCCCGGCATCGACCGCATCGTCATGCTGATCGCCAACGAGCCCAATATCCGTGAGGTGATCCTGTTCCCGATGAACCAGCAGGCCCAAGACCTGCTCATGGGCGCGCCCGCCGAAGTCACCGAGCGCCAACTCAAGGACCTCCACATCCGCGTCGTCAAGCCGCCGGAGATAAAGAAAGACTGAGGGACGGGCGGCGCGCTAAGAGCCGTCGGTTCCCAGGCCCGCGATATCGCCGAGCGGCAGCCCGGCCTTCGCCGCGCCCACGATGAAGGGTTCGTGGAAAGAGCGGTGAAACCGGCGGTGGTCGAGGTACCAGGCGACCGTGAAATCCGGCTTGAGTTCGCATGCGCGATCGCGCGCCGCGCGCGCCTCGGCCTCGTTCCCCAGCCGCGCCAAGACCGTGGCCAACCAGACATATCCGGCCCAGTAATCGACATCGAGTCGTTTCATCTCATCAAGGGTGTCGCCGTAGCGGCCCGTGAAATAAAGCTCGAATATAATCGTAAAATGATAGAAGGGCGGGTGGCGTGAGTTGAGACGCATTGCCCGGCGGGACATTTCAGCGCCGTCGGCGAGCCGGCAATAGGTCAGCGAAAACATGTTTCCGAGGTCGGCCAGGGCATCGGCGTCATTGGGATTGAGCGCCAGCGCCATCTCGGCCTCGGCCTCGAATCGCCCGTGTTCCCCGCCGTAATAAAAACAGCGCGATAATATGTAGTGCGCGAATGAATCGGAAGGATCCAGTTCGACGGCCCGTTTCGCCTCTCTCGTGGCGCGGCCGATGGGATCGGGACGGAGATTGAACCCGAACACGAACTCGTTGACATAGGCATTGGCGAGATGTGCGCGGGCTTGCGCGTAGGTCGTATCCAGTTCGACGGCGCGTTCCAGAAATTCGCGCCCGCGAGCGTGGTCCTCGGGCGCGGTCGTATGCCACCATTTCAGCGAACGAAGCACGTAGTCATACGCCGCCAGGTCGTCGGTCCGCTTGTGCATCGAGCGTTCCAACGCGGCTTCCTCCAACCTGGCCCCAAGCGTTCCGGCGATCTGCCGGGTGAGTTCATCCTGGACTTCGAAAATATCGGTGAGCACGCGGTCGTATCGCTCGGCCCAAACATGGCCGCCGGTGTCGGCGTCGATCAGCTGAGCGGTGATGCGGACCCGGTCGCCGGATTTGCGCACGCTGCCTTCCAGCACGTAGCGCACCCCGAGTTCGCGGCCGACCTGTTCGACGTTCACCGCCGCGCCCTTGTAGGTGAAGGTCGTGTTGCGCGCGATGACGAACAGATCGCGGAACCGCGACAGTTCCGTAATGATGTCTTCGGTGATGCCGTCGGAGAAATACTCCTGTTCCGGATCGCCGCTCAGATTGGTAAATGGCAGCACCGCGATCGAGGGCTTGTCGGGAAGCACGAGCGCCTTTTCGTCGCGCGGTGGGTCTCCGTTTCCGCCGCGCGTGCCCAGTCGGTAGGCGGATATCGGGCGGGCGATGTTTTTGACCGCGTGTTCGCCGATGTCGTGGAAAATGAAATCGGTCTTGCCCTCGACCTGCATGTGGGCTGATTCCGATATGCACACACCGCCGGCTTCCGCCAGACTTTCTAGACGCGCCGCCACGTTCACGCCGTCGCCGTAGACGGTTCCGTCGTCTTGCTCGAAGATGTCGCCCAGGTTGACGCCGATGCGGAACAGCATCCGGCGGTCTTCCGGCTTGTCGGCGTTGCGTTCCTCAAGTTCGCCCTGCACGTCAACCGCGCAATGGACCGCCTCGACCACGCTGTCGAAAACGCTGAGCACGCTGTCGCCCGCGGTATCGACGACGCGGCCGTCATGATCGGAGATGTGTTTGCGAAACACCTGGCGGTAGGCGGTGAGCGTGTCCATGGTGGCCCGCTCGTCATCGCCCATGAGCCGCGAATATCCGGCGACGTCCGCGCTCAATATAGCCACCAGTCTGCGCTTGGCCTCAGCCATGCTGGTTGTATTCTCCCCCTTGACGAGCGGAATGGTACGCCGCGTGGGTCCGGCCCTCAAGGCAAAGGATCGGCGAAACGACCGCGCGGCCTCAATTCGTTGGCGCCGGGCGGTCGGCGATATCGAGGCCGGCTTTGCGCAGGCCCTCGACCAGGCGCCGGCTCAGGGCGTCGGGGAAATTCCATTTGTCGTATTCCGCCCAGACGGTGTCCGCGTAGTCGGGATTGAGCTTGAGAAGCTTGGCCAGGGACGCTTGCGCTTCCCTTTGCCGTCCAAGCTGGCCGTAAATCGAGGCCAAGGTACTGTGGGCGATGAAGAAGCCGGGCATGTTGATTTTCTGGCCACGGGTCAGGGCCGCCTCGTAATTTCCTTGCATGAAGTCATGCAGGACCGACGGAAAATAGTACCATCCGGCGTGGTCCGGGTTGAGCGCCATGGCCTTGTCGGCCAGCGCCACGCCGCGCTCCCATTCGCCCGCGAAAGCGATAAACATGCCGATCACGGCGACCGACGCGGCGGCGTTGGAATTAAGCTCCAGCGCGCGTTCGGCGGAAACGAAGAAGCCGTCCATCTCGCCGCGCGAGAATCGGGTCAGCGCCAGATTCAGGTGCGCGGAATGATTCGCCGGTTCCAACTCGATCGCGCGTTGCGCGGCGTCCAGCGACCGGCCAAGGGGGTCGGGGCGCGGGTTGTAGCCGAAGTTGACCTCATGCCGGTAAACGCTCGCGAGCATGGCCCAGCCCTGCGCGTAATCGGGCTCCGTTTCCACCGCCTGTTCTAGACAATCGCGCACCCTTGCGTGCTCGTCCGGCACCAACGTACGAAGATAAGCGTAGCCCTTGAGCACGCAGTCGTAGGCGGTGAGGTTCTCCGGCGCCTTGGCCTTGGCCACGTCGGCGCCGGCCCGTGAGATCACGCCCTCGACGCCGCCAAGAGCGCCGACCACCTGAGCCGCGATTTCGTCCTGCAATTCAAAAATCGTCGAGGCGCTGAGGTCGCGGTCGTAGGTCTCCGCCCACAGATGGGTGCCGTTTTCGGTTTCGAGAAGTTGCGCCGTGATGCGGATCGCGTCGGCGTCGCGGCGCACGCTGCCTTCCAGCACGTAGCGCACGCCGAGATCGCGTCCCACCTCGCGCACGTCGACCGACTGGCCCTTGTATTTGAAGGTCGAGTTGCGCGCGATCACGAACAGGTCGGGGAAGCGGGTCAGCGCGGTGATGATTTCCTCGGTGATGCCGTCGCTGAAGAATTCCTGCTCCGGATCGGCGCTGAGATTGCTGAACGGCAGCACGGCTATCGACGGCCCCGTCGGCAGCGCCAGCGCCGGATCGGCGGCGGTTTGTTCGGCAGGCGGCTCGGCGTGGCGCGTCACCTGCCACAGAACCGCGCCGGCGACGATCACCGCCAGCGCCGCGGCCGCCGCGGCAAACCCGCGTCCCCGGCGCGGCCGGCGCGGGGCGGAGGCACCGGTGGCGCCGGCTTCCAGCATGACCCGATAGGCGCGCACCGGCTCGACGATGTTCTTGACCTCGTGCTCGCCGAAATAGTCGAAGCCGAGCTTGGTCTTGGATTTGACCTCGTCGAACACCTTGCCGGAAATCGCGATGCCGCCGGGTTCGGCCAGGCCTTCCAGGCGCGCCGCGATGTTGACGCCGTCGCCGTACAGCGCGTCGTCCTTGACCAGAACGTCGCCCAGATTGAGGCCGATGCGGAAGTCCATGCGCCGGTGATCGGCCAGCCCTTCGTTGCGCTGGCCCAGCTCGTGCTGGATTTCGGCCGCCGCCTCCACCGCCTCGACCGGGCTGGCGAACTCGGCCATCAGGTTGTCGCCGGGCGCGTTGACAACGCGGCCATGATGGCTGGCGATGCGATCGCGAAAGACATCGCGGTATTCCGACAGGGTGCGCACCGTGGCCGCCTCGTCGTCGCCCATCAGGCGCGAATAGCCGGCCACGTCGGCGCTCAAGATGGCGGCGAGTCTGCGTTCGCCGTCGGCCCGGTCCAATAACCTCTCCTTCACGTCACGGCGCTTGCGTCACGCCATGATAGTGCGCCCGGCGGCTGTCGGGCTAGCGGTTTAAATCACATTGAAACCGCTCCAGGCCGCGACCGCGGCCCGGCGCCCAAGTGAACGCCGGGGGTGCCGCCCTCGAGGAGCCGCGCGCACCCTTGCTCCCAGGGGGCGCGCTAGCGTGAGCGAAAAAACCTCTAATACAGAATCTGCCAGAAAATCAGCAGGTTGCCGACCCAGCCCGCCAGGAAGGCAAAAGTGCGCAGCCACGGAACGCCGGCAATGTGCACGGCGGCCTGGACCACGCGCGCCCAGAAGAACAACTGCGCGCCCAAGGCCGTGGTCTCGTTGGCCGAACCGCTCACGTGCGCCACAAGCACCAAGACCGCGAACGGCGCCAGGTTCTCGACCAGGTTCGCGTGGGCGCGTTGCGCCCGTTGGGCGGATTCCGGCAGGTCGTCGTAGCGGCCCGTGGGATAACCGGCGACCCCGCCGACGCCGCGCGCGCCCATCGCCACCAGCGTGTACGGCATCCACAACACCAGGCACAAAGCCGCGCTGTAGACCAGCATTCTCAAGTCGGTCGTAAAGATGAGGTCGGCAAGCATGCCGGTATCTCCTGATGGGAAATGTCTGGCCACGCCCGACATTGTGCGGAATTTTGCGCAAGGTCAATCGGAACCGGCGCGCGTGGCCGCCCCCGCCGCGCATCCCTATACTGGCGCCATGACGGGGTCCGGCAAAGACGCGTTGCTGCCGCCCGCGCCGGTTCTGGTGGCCGGGGCGCGCGGCGCTGTGTGCCTGGAAGCCAGCGGCGAAGTCCATGAATTCGACCATCGCGCGGCGCGCGCCGTGGCGCGCGGCGCCACCATGCCGCTGGTGTGCCACCACCCCGCCACCGCGCGGCGCCTTGGCATCGATCCGTTCCCGGCGTTGGACGCGCTGGAATTATTCGCGTTTACACGGCCGGCGGGCTTCTGCCTGCCCACGGTGCGCGGCCTAGCAGCGGCCACCGGCCTGGACTTGCCGCGCGGTCTGCTCGCCGAGGCGGCGGCGCTGCGCGAGGCGGCGGCGGCCTTGCTCGGCGAGTTGCGCCGGCCCGATTATCCCGACCGCGAGGCGGCGGCCACGACGGCGCTGCGCATGACCGAGCACGGCTGGGCGTGGGGGCCGGCGGTAATCCGCGCGCTCGGCGCGCCGGTGGGGGTCGGCGGACTCGACCCGTGGACCCGGCTGGAGGAATGGACCGACCGCGCGCCCGAGCCGCCGTCCGGCCATTTCCCGGTCGAGCCGGCCGAGTCCCGCGCGCGCCTGGCCGCGCTGCTGGGCGCCGACGCCGAGCCGCGCGCGGAACAGGCTGACTATGCTTCCGCCGCGACCTTCGCGTTCGCGCCGCGCGACGAGACGGACATGCCCAACGTGGTGCTGGCCGAGGCCGGCACCGGCACCGGCAAGACACTGGGCTATATCGCCCCGGCCAGCGTCTGGGTCGACAAGAACGATGGCGTGGTGTGGCTGTCGACCTACACCAAGAACCTGCAACGCCAGATCGACCGCGAGCTCGACCGGCTCTATCCCGACCCGGAGGTCAAGCGGCGCAAGGTGGTGCTGCGCAAGGGCCGGGAAAATTATCTTTGCCTGCTCAACATGGAGGACGCGGTCGGGCGCGCCGGCGCCGCCACCTTGCCCGGCCTCGGTGGCGATGGGGTGGCGCTGGGGCTGATGGCGCGCTGGGCGGCGGCAAGCCGCGACGGCGACATGGTGGGCGGCGATTTTCCGTCCTGGCTGGTCGGTCTGGTGGGCCGCGCGCGCACCCTGGGGCTGACCGACCGGCGCGGCGAGTGCATCTATTCGGCCTGCCCCCATTACCGTAAATGCTTCATCGAACGCACCGTGCGCAAGGCCCGCCACGCCGAAATGGTGATCGCCAACCACGCCCTGGTGATGGCCCAGGCGGTCGCCGCCGACGATCCGGCCGATCTGCCCACGCGCTACGTGTTCGACGAGGGTCATCACCTGTTCGCCGCCGCCGACAACGCCTTTTCGGCGCATTTGTCGGGGCGCGAGGCGCGCGAGCTCAGGCGCTGGCTGCTCGGTGTCGAGGACACCCGGCGCGGACGCGCGCGCGGACTGCGGCGACGCGCCGGCGATCTGGTCGAGGACGACGAGGCGGCCAGCGCGGCGTTGCGCGCGATTTTGAAGGCGGCGCGCGCGCTCCCCGCCGACGGCTGGCCGCGGCGTATCGCCGCGCGGGCGGCGGAGGGGCCGGCGGAGGAATTTCTGGCGCGGGTCCACCAGCAAGTCGCGGCG
>Ga0066376_10003789_pt1 | contig 13358 bp, 14 predicted proteins | sample Knorr_S15_td_Bot_FD_77009 | JGI IMG/M metagenome (GOLD analysis project Ga0066376, IMG submission 77009) | Marine microbial communities from Southern Atlantic Ocean transect - Knorr_S15_td_Bottom_ad_5009_LV_A | ecosystem: Environmental > Aquatic > Marine > Oceanic | place: Southern Atlantic... | reverse complement strand
GGCAGCAAGGAAGTGCTGGCCATCCAGCCCGGTTACCGGGAATCGACCGAGTCGTGGCTGAAACTCCTGCGCGACCTGCGCGATCGTGGTCTGTCCGTGCCGTTGCTGTTGATGGCCGACGGCGGCCTGCCTATCTGGAGCGCCGTCGACCAAGTGTGGCCGGAAGCGGGGCAACAACGCTGCTGGAATCACAAGATCATCAATGTCCTCAACGACCTGCCCAAGCACGCGCAGGGCAAGGCCCGGGCGCTGCTGACGCAGATCCCCTACGCCGAGACCCAAGAGGAGGCTGAGGCACGACGCGACACCTTTGTTGCCCGCTATCGGGACCGATATCCGGCGGCGGTAGAAACCCTCGAGCGCGACTGGGAGCGCATGGTCACCTTCTACGACTTCCCCGAGCAACATTGGCAACACCTGCGCACCACGAACCCGGTGGAGAGCCCCTTCGCCTCCGTGCGACTACGGACCAACGCAGGCAAGCGATACAAGCGCGTCCAGGGCGCCACCGCTCTCATCTGGCGTTTGTTGATGGTCGCTGAAACACGCTTCCGCAAGCTCAACGCTTACGAGTTGTTACAGGACGTTTACGAAGGGAAGAAGTACAACGACGGCAAACCGATCGAGCAGACACAGCCGCCTACCGAGGTACCCTTGAAGGAGGCCGCCTAATTTCTTTTACACACCTATTGACCTGACCTCGTCGGCAGAGAACACACCGCAATTCAGGATTCCTGAGAGAAGTGGTTGGCCAAACCAACTGACAAAGTGGGGATGCTTCCTGCCGTGCGCCGTGTCGAGGCCGAAAGGGGTACGGACTCTTCGAGAACAGACCAAGGAAACCCCGCGGTAGGGGCACCGTCAGATCCGTCAGCAATGGCCTATCCAGGAGCACGAGCGGCGCTACATCCGGGCCGTCCTGGAGGACACGGGGGGGTCAGGGCGGCGGCGAGGATCCTTGGGCTCCCGGAGTCCACCTTGCGCACGCGGATGAAGAGGCTGGGAGTCGAGCGCCCGTAGTCGAGGTATCAGCACATGCGCGCAATGCCGCGACTGCGCGTAATACCGCGCAATCCCGGGCAATGACGTCTAACTCGAGTCTCTTACTTGACATCCGTGAAGTGATTCTCTCCTGACTGCGCGGTGTACCGCGCAGTCCGCCACTTATAGCGCCTGCCTTCCGCTGACTTTATAGGACCCCGATCCTCCTGTCCAACAGCCACTTGGGACGCCACATTCCAGGTGGTTGTCGTTTCTGGCACATCCCTTGCAGTAATCTGCTACAAATGTTGCGATTGACCGTAAGAACCCAGACACCGCGGGAAGTGGTCCTTGCCGTGGATGGCAGGGTCGCTGGAGACAACGTCCAGCTCCTGAAGCGCGAGGGTGAGCGCTGCCAGCAGGAAGCGCCGCGGCTCGTGCTGGACCTGGAGGGCGTGCAGTCCATCGACGAGGCCGGTCTGGCCCTGCTGCGAACGTGGAGTGGTTCCGGGCTGGTGTTGCACGGGGGGCCGGCGTACCTGCGCGCCCTGCTGGCGGCCGAGGGCCTGAACGTGAGCTGAACGCATTCTCGGTGTTCGCTTCTCGCAACGCTGGTCGGGTTGAACCTGGGCCTTGATCACGTGGACGTGCAACATGGGGGAGACGCTCACAGGCGAGGAGTCGCCGTAGCAGAAAATGTCACATGATTCACGAATTCAAATTGAGGAGGTATAGCATGTTCAGCAAGCCGGCGTACGCAGCGGGCCCCGGGGCCTTCCTTGATCACCGCGCAGCTATCTGGCGGACCGCTCTGCTGGCGGTCACCTTCGGCCTGTGCACACCGACCTTCGCACAGACCATCTCCACCGTGGGCGGCACGACATTTGGGTTTTCCGGCGACGGCGGCCCGGCCACCGAGGCCGAGTTAAGGCGGCCTATAGGCGTGTTCGTCGATGCGGCGGGCAATCTCTTCATTGCCGATCACTTCAATAATCGCGTTCGCAAGGTAGCTCCGGCTATCACGGCGGTGGTGGAGGTGCGCGATGAGTCGCTGCCGCAGTCCTTCACTCTGTCCCAGAACTACCCCAACCCCTTCAACCCCGAAACCACCATCCGCTTTGACCTGCCCCGGTCTGAGGAGATCGAGCTGGCGGTGTACGACCTCACCGGCCAGAAGGTGGCTACGCTCGCCTTGGGGTTGAGGGAGGCAGGCACGTACGCCCTGCGATGGGATGCACGTGACGACGATGGGAGAGACCTGGCGTCGGGGGTTTATCTGTATCGGTTGGAGACGGGGGAGCGAGTTACAACGCGCAAGCTTCTACTACTCCGCTGAACAGCCCCAAGTCGGAATGATCCGAGCTGTTCTAGATAAGGAGGCACGAGAAACATGAAAACGCATGAAACAAACAACATACCACATGAAACGAAATTGATCCTGGATTCGTGCCCCAAGGCACCGCGGTCTCTACGCGTACTTGGGGAGAAATCAAGCAAGGCAGGTGATTCAGAGCACGAAGTTGCTCCCTTCTGTGTAAAACACGACACCCGCCTTCACCCACACTAAAACCCCAGTGTCATCCCGTAGAGCATCTACATCCTGCCCCGATGGGACTCCCGCTTTCTGAAGTCTCGCGCGTATTGAGGAAACAACTCGTCGTGGATCTCGGCCGGCTGTCGCAGGTGGGCCATGCGGTTCTCATCCGCCGTGTCCAGCATTGTCGGGAAGAACATACCAGCTCCCGTGTCGATCTTGTATCCGCCTGGTGAGTGCACACCGATATACTGCCGGGCGAGTTCCAGGTCCTCGGGTGTGCAGGCGTGGCGGGTGCAGTTCATGGTGAACATACGGCGGCGTGCGCCACCTCCGAAGGAGGCGTGATAGAGATCGTGGTTGAAGATGCCCACGTCTCCCGGATCCGCCTCCAGCGCGACGTTGCCGGGAAAGTGGTCGGGCGGGACGCCGAGCAGCTCCTGGGATTCATTCGGGTTGATCTCATCCTTGCGAATGAAGTGGTCCGGTCGGTGACTCCCGGGAATCACCCGCAGACATCCCGTGTCGCCTCTTACCTCGTCGAGGTAGAAGGCCGTCTTAGTCGCCCACAGTTGTCCCCAGTTGCCGTCGGGGTGCCAGGCCGTGTCGCCAACGTAATAGTTGCCGTCGCCTCCGGAATAATTGAAGTCATCACCGATCACGCCGCCGATCAGTCCGAGGATTCCGGCGTGGTCCATCAGGGCGCACATCTCGGGCGTGTGCTCGATCGGCCCGCCGAACATCGTACGCTTCGAACCATCGTGCTCCCCGCCGGCTCCCCAGTTCTGGATTGACCATTCGAAGCCCTTTGTAACGCGGTCGACTTCCTGGGGCGAGAGTAGTCGCCGGACGACCAGGTATCCGAAGGTGTTGAAGAAGTGGCGCTGCTGGTCGGTCAACTGCATCGGGTGCCTCCCATCAGATCTTGGGTCGACTGTCTTGCTGGATCTTTTTTTTCGTCCCCAGCTTTCGGGCGTGGATTTCGCTCGGTGCAGAAGTAACGAGCTTGTCGACGCGATCCGAACCGCCAGCTGGCGACGGGGCGCAAGATTAGGGGGATTCCGCTGCGGTGTCAACGCGTTAATGCTATACAAAATCAGGCAGTTACATGTAGTTGTTGACACGCTTCCCCCATCGTGTGATGTTGTCCGGCAGGAACCTCCCAGCTGGTTCACTTGAACGACCGGGCTGCAATCAGAGGATGGATTCGAAGCAATTTTCATTGAGGGTCGGTGTCCAGCGACGAGAACTCGACGCCGATTGAAGGGGTGCACGACATGTCCCAGAGCCAGACAAAGGAAGGCAGCGCGTTCTTCTCCCCTCAACTGATCAAACGGGCACGCGCCAACGCCGCTCGGTATCCCTGGGCGGCACAGATCCAGCGATCGATCCTCGAGGGGGCGCTACCGTGGCTGCAGTTCAGCGACGATGAGCTGTGGCGGATGATGTTTGGCCACACCATCACGCGGTCGTGGATGGTGTGGTCCGATGGTTTCTGTCCGGCTTGCCGGGGCGAGACCCCGATGTACACCTGGGAGATCGATGCCTTTGCCTTTCCCTGGAAGGTGCGTTGCCCTCACTGCGCCGAATTCTTTCCAAAGAATGACTTTCACGCCTATTACCGATCGGCGTTGGATGGGCATGGTGTGTTCGATCCCGAGCGAGGGGACCGATCTCTGCTGTTCAACCCAGAGCACCCGGATCCCGGCGACTCCCGGTACGGCTTCGGCGTCGATGACGGAGAGGGTTATGTGGAGGATGAGCGGCGCTGGCGTTTTATCGGCGCTTACCTGGTGTACGGGCAGTGGAAGCAGCTGATTCTGGGAGGCATCAACCATCTCTCGGCTGCGTACGTGGTCAGCGGCGAGCAACTCTACGCCCATAAAGCCGGCGTGCTTCTCGACCGGATTGCCGACCTCTATCCTACTTTCGACTTCGAGAAGGAGGGTTTGGCCTACGAGCGCTCACACAGTACCGGGTATGTCTCCACCTGGCACGACGCCTGCGAAGAGACCCGCGAATTGGCCGAAGCCTACGATCGCATCTTCGCCCCCCTGGGAGAAGATGGGGAACTGGTGGCCTTTCTGGCCGCCAAGGCGACCGACTGGGGGCTCGACAATCCCAAAGCGAACGCGGCCGACATCCGGCGCAATATCGAGACAGGTATTCTACGCGACACGCTCGAGAATCCCGCCAAGGTCTACTCCAACTACCCCCGCCGGGAACACACCCTCGCCACCATCCACACGGTCTTGGGATGGCCTCACAACCGGGACCAAGTCTACGCTCTGCTGGACGACATTCTGAAGACGGCCACCGATGTCGACGGAGTGACCGGAGAGAAGGGGATCTCCGGGTACGGATCCATCGGGCCGCGGACCGCGGCGCAAATCCTGGGCAAGTACTGCCGCCTCGATGCCAATTTCTTGGCCGATATGCTGCAGCGCCACCCGCGGCTGCATCAGATGTATCGCTTTCACGTCGATACCCGCTGTCTGCACAAATACTACCCGAATGAAGGGGACTCGGGCGGCTTCGCCCGGCGGGAGACGCCCTATGCCGGGGTCGATTTCACCCGCAACCCGGGTCTGGAGGCATCGGCGTTTGTTCTCCTGGGCCAGCTGGCCGACCTCACCGGCGATGCCGCCTTTGTTCAGGTACTCTATGAAGCCAACGACTACGCGGTGGACAATCTGCCCGTCGATCTGTTCGCCGCCGACCCCGAGGGATTTCAGCAGAGCGTTGCCCTGACTATCGCCCGGGAGGGAACGGCTCCCCAGGTGGCGAGCATCGATAAGGAGGAGTGGCACCTGGCCATCCTGCGCTCGGGTAAGGGAGCCGGTGCCCGGGCCGTTTGCCTGGACTACGACAGCGGCGGCAAGCACTCTCACGCCGACGGCATGAATCTGGGTCTCTTCGCTAAGGGCATCGACCTGTTGCCCGACTTCGGCTACCCGCCGGTACAGTACGGCGGATGGGACTCGCCGCGGGCCCGGTGGTACCGCATGTCGGCGGCCCACAACACCGTGGTCGTCGACGGCCAGGACTCGTCGCCAGGGGCGGGTCACACCACCCTGTGGGCGGACGGCGACTGCTTCCGCGCCATCCGAGTGTCAGGACCGGAGCTGATCGGCGGGGTACAGTTTGAACGGACCGCGGCGCTCATCGATCTGACGGCTGCCGATGCCTACCTCATCGACATCTTTCGCGTTGTGGGTGGAAGAGATCACGCCAAGTTCCTTCACAGCCACTACGGCCAGATCACCACCCAGGGCTTGCAGTTGGAGCCGGCGACTGACTATGGCTTCGACACTCAGATGCGCTCGTTTCGCGGTGACCCGAGTCCACCGCCGGGTTGGGAGGTAGACTGGCAGATCGACGACCGCTTCGGCTCGGAGCCTGGAGAAACAGACATCCACCTGCGCTACGTCGACTTGAGTGCCGACGTCAGTGCATCTGTCGGTGAGTCGTGGGTGTCGTTGGGTTACGACAAGGAAAACCGGGACTTGTGGATCCCCCAGCTGATGGTGCGTCGGCAGAGCGACAGCGAACCGCTCTCTTCGACCTTCGTCGGCCTCATGGAGCCCTGGGAGGGGAGTTCGAAGCTCGGCCGGATCCGACGCCTGCCGCTGGAGACGGAGAGCGGGATGATTTATCCCGATACCCACGTTGCCCTCGAGATCGAGCGCATCGGCGGAGGGCGCGATCTGTTCGTGGCCGTCGACATGGAGAATCCACTGGGACTCGAACCGGCTCCAGGCGTGGTCGTGCAGCCGGAGTGGGGGCTGCGTCTGGATGGGGAGCTCTGCTGGGTGCGGCAAGGCGTGGATGGGGTGGTTCAGCGGATGGCCCTGTGCCGGGGGCGGAGCCTCAGTGTTGGCCGGGAGCAGATCGAAGCGGCGGCCTACGCCGACTTCGTCGAGACCGGCGGTGGCGGAATCTCGTGAAAGACCCCCTCCTCATCTGCAACGACGACGGCATCCAGATGATCCATCACTGTCCCCTTAGGCGGTGCCGAACAGGCTCATGCGGCATCCACGTCGCCGCCGACCGACGGTACCCCGGCATGCTTGCATGCATGCAAATCCCCCCGCACATCGTATCGAAATCGATCTGGCTGGGTGTCCCTCGTTTCACGGCGACAGTGAACTCGGGTTTGTATTCTCTCGCCCCGATGTTTCAATAGAAGGATACATCAATGGTCGAAGCTCTCGAGATCGACTTCGGCTGGCCGGACAGACTCAGACCGTCGGCTATCTCCTCCCGCCGTCTCAGCATCACCCGGAAAGGATACGAGGATGAGTGCAACAAAGTTTCGCGTGGCTGTCGTCGGATGCGGCTCGATGGGGCAGCAGTACGTGCGGGCGTATTCCACCTATCCCGACACGGAGATCGTCGCTATCGCCGAGTACAATCCGGAGCGACTCCGGGCGGTCGGCGAGTTGTTCGGGGTAAAGGCGCGCTACGCCGACGTTGAGGCCCTGCTCAGAGACGACGTGCCGGATATCGTAGCCATTATCACGCCCAGCAAGTTCTTCAAGGATGCGGTGATTGCCTGCGCCGAAGCCGGGGTGAAGGGCGTGTCGACCGACAAGCCCATTGCCGCGAAGCTGTCGGACGCAGACGAGATGGTGGAGACCTGTGAACGGCTCGGGGTGGTGTACGCCGGGGGCAATCTGATGCGGGCACGGCACGATCTGCAGCATGTGGCCGGGCAGATTCGCGCCGGTGAGTTCGGACCGCTGATCGGCGCCAGTGCGATCAATTGGGGCGGCATGGAGATCTCCGGCGGCGGCTGTCAGCGGATATCGGTACTTCGCCTGTTGACGAGTGCCGAAGTGGAGGAGGTCGTGGCCTGGGGCGAGCCCGCGGAACTCGTGGGGAATGACAACGACGAAGGCCAGCAGTACTATGGCCGCTGGCGCCTGACCAACGGTCTGGAGTGCCCGTTGTTCAGCATGGAGAATCCCGTCGGCGACGTGAACGTGTGGAGCGCGAATACGCTGATCGAAACCTGGAACGGCCAACCGAAGTTGTCCAGAGGATTCGACGAGAACGGCGCCCGGATCCCCTTCGAGCAGGAGTATCCACCATACGAGTGGAGTGAGTTCAGCTACCTGACCGGGTCCATTCGCTCATTTCTCGCGGCGGTGGCGACGGGCAGTGAACCGCGGATCAGCGGCCACGACCTGCGCCAGGCGCTGGAGGTGGCGATTGCGACCAAGGTCTCGGCGCAGCGCGGCAGCGTGCCGGTCAAGCTGCCGCTGGAGGATCGCTCATTGACGCTGTACCCGCGGGCCTATCGCTGGGATGGCGGCGACGCCACGGACAGGGACCCGAGCATGCTGATCTTCGAGCACTAAACGAGGGAGTGCGGGACCCTCAGTCGCCGGGGGCCCGTGTCCGCACGACAACCAGCTTGTCGGCGCCCGACTCGCCGCCCCAGACTTCGCCCCTTCGTCCGAGGATCTGCCTCACATACGCCCTGGCGCTGGGCAGCTCAAAGGATTCGAATGATTCCGAAGAGGGGTCGAACCGAACAATCGAGTTGGCCCCGAAATCGCTCAGCCAGACCATGTCGGAGTCATCGACGTATACCGCGTATGGCTGGGGATTAGCCCCGGGCAGGAGCCATTCCGTCCACACTCCTGACGCGGGTACGTAGCGGGCAAGCCGGCCGCCGTACCACTCGCTCACCCAGAGCACCCCGCCGGAGTCGGACCAGACCCGGCGCGCACCTTGCCCGACTGTCGGCGGTTCCAGTACGCTCACCTGATTGGACGCCAGGTCGATATGTCCGACGTAACTTCCCGCGAGCGAGGCGAAGTAGACCGAGCCGTCGGGTGTGCTGGCTATTCCATAGGGCCCGCGACCTCTGGGGGCGGCGAATATCTCGACATCGCCAACCGCTGGATCGAGACGGCCGTAGATGCCGTTCTGTCCGGTGAACCAGAGAATACCGGCGCCATCGAAGGCAGCGGTGTTGAGATTGGCGTTGGCGCTGCCCTCGGGCAGCGGATAGATGCGAACTTGGTCATTCGACGGATTTACGCTGACAATGGCGTTCAGCCCGCTGTCGGTGACCCAGGCAGTGCCATCGGCGTCGACGATGACCCCGTGAGGCGCCGAGCCGGCTCCGAGGAATATGTGCCGCGTCTCTCCGGTCTTGGGGTCGAGATAACCCAGGGCCTCCTGCCCCTGTGCGGTGTACCAGACGCCGCCGTCTAGGGCGGGGGCGACATCGTGAGGGCGAGAGCCGGCGGGCACGGGAAATTCCTCCACCACCGGGATAAAGGGTTCTGGATCTTCAGCCGCTTGGGTGGGAGAGGCGGCTGCGTCCTCGTCGGATCCGCACCCCAGGAGGATCACACTGACAGCCAAGAAGGGCCAACTTCGACGGATCATCAGGCACATGAAGCTGGACTACCCGGAGACAGGGCCGATGCAACGGAGCCGGCGCGAACGCTGATTGTGATCTGACGCATGCCCCACACAACCGGACCAGCAGCCACCTCCTCACGTGCTACCGCACGCAGAGATTCCTGCAGGTCGGAGACGAAATCAGCCGAGTACGTCTGACGGACGAATTCTCGGTCCTTCCAGGACTGGATGTTCATGTGAAACATCGTCGCGGCCTTTGAGCCTGGGACACTGAGTTCGGCTACGCCATTGCGGATAACCTCCGCTGACGAAGGGCGGGCGGTGGCCAACAGCCTGCCGACGTACAACTGCTGGGATTCGCTAGCCAGCAGCGCGGTTACCACGCCGAGATAGTCACGGAACAGGGGGTCCGCTATCTGGATTCGCTCTACTTCCTCAAGAAGCAGAAGGCCGGCCGGGCGCAGTTGCGTCACCCAACGGTCAACCACGGAGAGCGGATTCGAGAGGTGCGACAGGAGAAACCTGCAGAAGACGGTATCAACCGGGGCTGTGGGGAATGGCACTTCGAGGACATCGTGCGGAGAAAAACCTGTCCTGGGCGTCGCGGTTGCCGCGGCGGCGGAGAGGAAACTCGCCGATGAGTCCAGTCCCACCACCCGTTCACTATTGGTTATCTCGGCAAGCAGATGGGTGGTGTGACCGAGGCCGCATCCCAGATCCAGCAGATGCCCTGGCGATGGGCGGCCGACTCCGCCAGGAATGAGCGAGTCGTAGGCTCGAAGACGCCGGCCAGGTAGCTGAGGCGGCGGGCGGCCAACTCGGTGTCAGAGAACTGATAGGTCATCGCCAGCCAGGTTCACTTCGGTGGATCATATCAAAGCGCTCTCGCGAGTGACGGGGGGTATCAGGGTGGGGAAGAACGGGTCTGGAGTTAGACAATGACCTTGATTCAATGTCTCTGTTTTGTTGTTGTTCCCTCAGATGTCCTCTCGACACCGTCGGGGTGGCGGTTACAGCTGTGGATAACATGACCCTTGTCCCCCCCTGGAAGTTATCCACACTGATGCTCCTGCGCCGATGTAGCGTAACGTTCTTCGACGGCCAAGTCGAGGGAGTGAAGGCGCTCGAAGTTCATCGGGGATTCATAACTGATGGCCGAGTGTCGGCGATGAGGGTTGTACCAACCCTCGATGTAGTCGAAGATCTCGCTGCGAGCCACGGAGTGGGTGTGGAAGCAACTTCGGTCGATGAGCTCACAATCGAGGGTGGCGAAGAAGCTCTCACAGAGCGCGTTGTCGTAGAGCAGTCCCCGACCGAACCCATCGAGGGGCGCACAGAGGCCTCACGACAGCGACGACCGAAGGCAATGGACGTGTATTGGCACCCCTGATCGGAATGGTGGATGACATCTTCAGGGCGACGTTGCCACAGTGCCATGTTGAGCGCCTCCAGCATCAGTTCCGTGTGCAGGCGGGAGGCCATCGCCCAGCCCACGATGCGACGGCTCCAGGCATCGAGGACCACGGCAAGATACAAAAAACCCGCCCAGGTGGGGACGTAATTGCGGCGACCCAGAGCTGGTCTGGACCTTGGGCGGTAAAATCGCGTTCCACCAGATCCGGAGCTACCCGCGCGTCACGATCAGATCGCGTCGTATGAGTGCGCTTGCGGCGGGTGCCGCCCTCACCGCCGGCCTCACGCATCAGGCGAGTCACGCGTTTTGGATTGACGTGATGCCCGCGAGCATTGAGCTCCACGACCATGCGGGGCACGCCGTAGGTGCCGCGCGACCACTTATGAATTTCGCGAATTACTGCCGTCAGCGCCGTGTAGGACTTGGAGCGCTTCGACGGTTCACGGCTGCGCCACGCATAATACCCGCTGGAGGAAACGCCCAGGACTCGGCACATGGTGACGATGGGATAGAGGGCCTGGTGAGCGCTCACGAATTCGAAGATCCCGACGGCTTCGAATCGGCCTCCCGAGCGAACCAGGTAGCTGCTTTTGCCAGGATTTCACGCTCAATACGCAACTGCTTTACTTCCTGGCGAAGGCGCCGCAACTCCTCCTGCTCAACGGTCGTGAGACCGTCTTCGCGTAGACCTCCATCGCGATCCGCCTGGCGCACCCAGTTGCGAATCGCCTCACCCGAGGGCTCAAACTCCTTGCTCAGCTCCTGCGGGGTACGTCCCGCCTTCACGAGTTCCACCATCTCACGGCGGAATTCAGCCTTTTCTGCGTTCGCCAGGCGCCGGATGATCCACCCAGCATCGTCGCCAGTTACATGGCGGTCTACAACGAGATACTCCGCCAGCATCCGGAGTATCTCCCCCGACTGTACGAGGGTTTTAACTGGAGCCGGATCGAGACCTACCCGAGCGAGACGCCGTTCTCAAACTTTAAAGTGCCGGCATACAGCGCCGCGGATGGCGTCGTCACCTGCCGCTTTCATCCCGGGTGGATTCGAGGCGGCATGGAGAAGGCGGGTCACGAGCTCACCGACGCAGAGGCCGAGATATTCGACTTCATCGCCGAAACTTCGGCGGCCAACAGCTACGCCTTCTCCCTCCAAAAGGGGGACATCGCCTTCTGCAACAACTACACGGTTTTTCACGGCCGGGCCGGCCACGATCCCATCGAAGATGAGTCGGAAAAACGGGTGCTGCTGCGCATCTGGATGGACCTACCGGACGTTCGCCCATTCGCGGACGAGGGTAGCGTCCGTTATGGAGCTATCCGCCATGGCAAGATGGGTTGGACGGCAGCGGACCTGCTGGCGGGCAACCACCTCACCCCTCATCGCCGACGTGAAGATGGTGCACCGGAAGTGTTCTAAGCCAGCTCGGGCGACAGCACGCTGATCTCCTGGCTGTCACGAGAGAATGATCTTGACATCATAAGGCTGGAATTGTCGATCTGATGTCAAAACTGTCATAGAATCAGTCTGAGCAGTCGCGATCAGCAGCCTGTCGAATGGGTCTCGGTGGTAATCGGGGAGCAACGCGACCTTCGCTGCGTGGTGGTGCTGAACCGGGAGTGATTCTATCCCATCCCTGGTCAGTCTCGGAAGGATAAACTCTTCCGGCGGCTCCGGTAGTGACAATTTGCCGAGCCGATACTTGATTGAGATTTCCCACGTGCTTGCAGCCGACAGTACAAGCGTGTTGTCGGGGTTGTCGACGATTTTGGTAACCTCGTTGCCCATCCGATCCGGGCTAACCAGGCTCCAAAGCCAGATTTGAGTGTCGAGTAGATACCTCATGAGTCAAAAGCCTGAAGCTCTTCCTCAGGTAGCGGGGCATTGAAATCCTCTGGAACTTCGAAAAGTCCCAGATCCCTGCCAAGTGTTCGCTTGGGTTTTACATCGCTGATTGGTGTCAGTCTCGCGAGAGGCTTCCCTGACTTGGCAATGACAACCTCTTCTCCCGCGGCGACTTGAGCGAGGAGCCGCGACAGATGCGTTTTTGCTTCGTGAATATTGACCTGAATCATCTTTTGCCCTCCTGCGATGCCCTACGATATGACTAAGCTAAGGCTTGTATTTAGCTAAGTCAACCACCTGTGAGGTAAAGACCTTTGACCACCTTAGCGCGTCTATCGCTGTGGGTACCGGCCGCACAACTGGATGCCTTTGAAGCTGTGTTCGAACGCCAACTGGCGCCCATCTTGCAGCGTCACGGCCTGGTGGAGTCCTCCGAACGGGGACGGGCGACGGTGGATACTGTCTTCAGCCGACTCTTTGCCTTCGACAAGCCCATCCAGATCGCCGCTGCTGGACAAGCCCTTGAACAAGATTCGGCGTGGCAGGAGTTGTTGCAGGGATTGGGCGCCCGTTTCGGGACGACCGGGGAAGACAGTACCTTGCGCCATTCCTTGAGTGTCTACGCCGCACCGGCCGGATCGGGCCGGACCGTCGAGGCCAGCGCGGGCATCCAGCAGGGCTTGTGGCAGAGCTTCGGTATCAGAGAAGGCCTGGCGAGTACTATCGTATTTGATATCCTGCAAGATCGGGACGGCTACCTCTGGCTCGCAACCTTCAAAGGGGTTATTCGCTACGACGGAGCACTATTTACCTCCTTTACAACCGAAGACGGTCTGACGGACAATACGGTGACGGCCATTGTGGAAGATCGCCAAGGGTGTCTGTGGTTTGGCACCGGGGGGCCTGTTGAGGGCAGGGGCGTGAGCCGCTACGATGGGCAGGAGTTTATCACCTTCACTACCGAAGACGGTCTGGCGGCAAATACGGTGACGGCCATCGTAGAAGATCGCCAAGGATGTCTGTGGTTTGGCACCGGCGGGTTTTATGTTGAGGGCAGGGGCGTGAGTCGTTACGATGGGCAGACATGCTCCGCCTTCCACCCACCAGGATGGCCTGGCGGGCAACTCGGTGAATGCCATTGTGGAGGATCGCCAAGGCCACCTGTGGTTCGGTACTAAACCTGGTGGGTTGTTCCGGTTT
>Ga0066376_10003788_pt1 | contig 13358 bp, 17 predicted proteins | sample Knorr_S15_td_Bot_FD_77009 | JGI IMG/M metagenome (GOLD analysis project Ga0066376, IMG submission 77009) | Marine microbial communities from Southern Atlantic Ocean transect - Knorr_S15_td_Bottom_ad_5009_LV_A | ecosystem: Environmental > Aquatic > Marine > Oceanic | place: Southern Atlantic... | reverse complement strand
GCATTGAGAATTTCTGGAACCAAGCGAAGCGTCACATGCGTAAATTCAACGGGGTTCCCAGGGAGCATTTCCCGCTGTTTTTGAAGGAATGTGAGTGGCGTTTTAACAACTCAAAACCAAAAGAACAATTGAGGCAGATAAAACAGTGGGTTAAACAGAGATTATCCTAGTTATCTGGGACAGCCCCTTCTTTAGTATAGCCCTAGAACATGCGGCCGCCGTTGGGTACGGGCGGCTCGACGGAGATCATGCTGACCTCGCCGTTTGCGGTGGGGAAGCCGAGAACCAGCACTTCCGACATGAAAGGGCCGATCTGCCGCGGCGCGAAATTGACCACGGCCGCGACCTGACGGCCGATGACCTCTGCCCGCTGATAAAGCGTGGTGATCTGCGCCGAAGACTTTTTGATGCCAATCTCGGGCCCGAAGTCGATGCGCAGCTTATAGGCCGGCTTGCGGGCCTCGGGAAAGGCATCGCAGGCGATCACCGTGCCGATGCGGATATCGACCTTTACAAAATCGTCGAAGGGGATGGTCTCGCTTGACCCGGTGCCGTCGCTCATGAGCGCAATACTCCTGCAAATGGTCACCGGCGCAAGCCGCCCACAATAGCGAAGGGGCCGCCCGTCGGACGACCCCTTCTACTCTATATGCGCGGGCTAGACGACCACGGCTTAGGCCTTGGCGGCGATCGCCTGGAACTCGCCGAGGCTCTCGACGACGCGCTTGTTGATCACGTCGAGGGACTTGGCCTGCGCCTTGGCGGCGATCTCGGTGAGCTCGCGGATGTTGGCGTTCGAGGTCTCGAAGGAGGCCTTGGCGAATTCAGCCTGCTTGGCAGCGCCGTTCTGGGGATCGTTGAGCGTCATCAGGCCGCGAAAGGCGTCGGCATAGGCGTCAACCGTTCCCTTGAGGATCTCGGCCTGGCGGGTGGCGAAGGCCTGGGCGCCGTCGGAAGCCAGCTTGTTGGCTTCGGTCAGGGCCTCGACATTGCGCCGCTGGCTCGCCACCAGGGCGTCGACATCGAAATTCGGCATGGTAGGCATGGTAGGCATGGTAAACGAACTAAACATATCGGCGGGATCGAACGACGGCGTCGTGGATGCGTTGGCATTGGTCTTGGACATTTCGAATTCTCCTGAGGATCGCCGGATGGCGGGATCCCGATGATGGTTATGTTGCGCTGCACAAATTCTCTATGAGGGCTATCTAAGTGGCCGTTAGACCCTTGTCAAGGCGAAAATGCTGCGGTGCAATAAAAATAAACGGATCAGGAAATTCGGAGCGCCGGAAGGGCCGCTGAATCAGGCGGGACCGGCTTCCGGCTCGGCCTCGGTCTTGCAACGCGGCGGGAAGCGGCATAAACCCATCACAAGCTCCGCGCGACGCAGGCTGCGGTCGAGCGCCGACATGGTCCGGGCCATGTCCTCGCTGTCGTCATTGAACCAGACGCGGAGAACCGACAGAAAGATCGCGGACAGCCCTTTCACCCTGACCAAGCCGCGCAGCCCCGATGCGCTGATGCTCGCCGCTTCGAGCATCACGATCATCGAGCGGCGCAGCACGAAGTTGCCGCAAACCGCGCTCACCGGATCACAGAGCGAGGCGTGTATGATCGACCGCAGCCCGTCACGATCGGGCTCGAGGGCGTCGAACCGCCGCATCATCACATCGAACAAACGATCTCTGGGCGGTTCGCCGGCCAGGTCCGAATCGATGGCCTTGAGGACCTGCGAGTCGATGCGTCGGGAATAGGCGGCGATGATCGCGGCCTTCGTCGGGTAAATCGCCAGCAATTCGCCGAGGGACAGCTTGGCCGTGTCGGCGATATCGCCGAGCGTTGTATCGCGCCATCCCTGGCTCGCGGCGAGGCTGAGCGCGATCTTGACGATATGGTTCGGAATATCGGCCTTTCTGACCATGACGGCCTCCTTTCAAGCGAACTCCAATACTGTCTTAAAGGTAATACGTTGCCGAAAGGGATTCCAGGCCCGGCGGAGATTAATCCTGGGTATTCAATCCGCGAGTTCGCGTGATCGTTTGGCGGCGGCGTCGACCGCCCGGGCGAGCAGGGGCTTGAGCCCATCATCGGCCATCAGCACATCGAGCGCCGCCTGGGTGGTGCCGTGGGGGCTGGTGACGTTGCGGCGCAGGGTTTCGGGTGACTCCGGCGACTGGGCGGCGAGCGCGCCGGAGCCGGCAACCGTGGCCAGGGCGAGCCGATTCGCAAGATCGGCGGGCAGCCCGGCCTCGACGGCGGCGGCGGCCAGGCATTCGATCAACAGAAAGACGTAGGCCGGGCCGCTCCCCGATACGGCGGTCACCGCGTCGAGCAGGGCTTCATCCTCGATCACTTCGACCGCGCCGACCGCCGCCAGCAGGGCGCGGCAGGCGTCGCGCTGAGGGACCGTGACCGCATCATTGGCGCACATCACCGAGATTCCACGGCCGATGGAGGCCGGTGTGTTGGGCATGGCGCGGACGATCGCCGCCGGTTCGCCGAGCCGCCCGGCGATGGCGGCAATCGATTTGCCGGCGGCGATGGACAGGAACACCGTATCGGGCCCGGTGAAGCGTCCATAGGGCGGGATCACCCGGTCCATCACCTGGGGCTTCACCGCGAACACCACCACCCGCGGCGCGAAGGCCGGATCGAGCGCCGCGAGATCGGGCACCGCCTCGATGCCGTGGGCCGCGCGCGCCGCCGCGGCCAGCTCGGCGACCGGTTCGACCGCCTTGATCCGGTCGGCCGCCACCCCCGAGGCGAGCCAGCCGCCCAGCATGGCGCCGCCCATCTTGCCGCAACCGACCAGCAGGACCGGACCGCATGAAGACGTCATGCTTCTCCCTGGGTGTCGAGAATGGACGCGGCGATGGCTTCCTCGGGACTCTTGCCGCCCCACAGGACGAACTGGAACGCCGGATAATAGCGTTCGCATTCGGCCAGGGACGCCTGCACCAGATCGACCATCTGCTCGGGCGTCGCTCCGTGGCCGCCGCGCAGCAGCATGGCGTGGCGAAACACCACCATGCCCTCGTCGGAGAACATGTCGAAATGACCGAGCCATAGGCGTTCGTTGACAAACGCCAGCAAGGGATAGATCGATGGGCGGCGGGCTTTCGGCACCTTCATATCGAAGGCGCAGGTGAAATGCAGCGCTTCGCAATCGGGCCGCCAGGCGAACCATAACCGAAACGTGCAGACCGCCGACGATACCTCGGTGACGATTTCCTCGTCGCCCTGGCGTTCGAACTCCCAGCCGTTGGCGGCGGCGATCTGCTCGACCGCATCAAGCGGATTGAAATTTAATTCAGGGCTTTCGAGGACCGCGTGAGCCATGCCTTAAGTCCCCCTTGACGCCGTCGATCCACGAACAGGAATTCACGGCGAACGAACATGCAAACCAGAACATCTTGTGTAGCACCACCCTCCTACACACTATAAGCAGTAGGTTGCCAGAGTGCGAGGGTAAACGCAACAGTCGCGTATAGGGCGCCGCCGTCAGCCGGATTCGGCGGTTGATTTCCGGCTCTTGCGGCGGGCGGGTTTGGCATACGATTGGGCGGCTTCAAGCTTGGCCAGGCGCTTGCTCAGGCGCTCGTTCTCGGCGCGGGCTTCGGCGGCCATGGCCTTGACCGCCTCGAATTCGTCGCGGTCGACCAGTTCCATGCCGTCGAGCACCCGCTCAAACTGTTGGCTTACCCTGGCGTCGATCTCGCCCTTGAGGCCGGAGGCCACGTTGACGGCGCTGTTGGCGACCTTGGCGAGGTCGTCGAGAAATCGGTTGCGGGTTTGCATGGCATGAAGTCCTCGTTGCGTAGGCTCCATGCCATTGAATACCGGTATGATACCAAGGAGCAATGATAAAGACCCATAGAGATCGTGTCCGCTTATTCCCGGGTGAGGTCGGAAGCCGCGGGCGATGCGAGCCGCATCGGTTAGGCGAACTCACGCACTCCGGGGGTGAGCGGACGCGACCGAGGCGGCGGCTTCCCGTGGCCTTCGGACGTCGTTCCGCCCGCCTTGAGATGCGCACACATCGCGGCGCCGCGCGCGCCTAGCCGAAGACCACGGGAAGCCGTCTCTATGAGTCTTTATCATTGCTCCTTGGTATAAGGGCATAAATCAACTGACGTGGATGCCATGATCATCATAACCGGCGGCGCCGGATTCATCGGATCGAACCTGGTGGCGGCGCTTTCCGATCGGCGCGCCGGCGATCTGATCGTCTGCGACCGACTCGGCGGCGACGACAAATGGCGCAATCTCGCCAAGCATGATATCGCCGGGACGATCACCCCTGAAGCGCTGCCCGGTTTCCTCGACGGCCGCGGATCTGCGGTCGAGGCGATCTTCCATATGGGCGCCATTTCCTCGACCACCGAGACCAACGCCACGCTCATCAAGGCGGAGAACTTCGATACCAGCCTCAATCTGTGGCGCTGGTGCGCGGCCCATGACTGCCGGTTTATCTACGCCTCGTCGGCGGCAACCTATGGCGACGGCGCCCTGGGTTTCGATGACGACGGCGCCCCCGAGGCGCTCGCCAGGCTCAGGCCGCTGAACCTTTATGGCCGGTCGAAGCATCTGTTCGACCGGCGGGTGGCGCGGCTCGTCGCCGACGGCGCTCGGCGCCCGCGCCAGTGGGCGGGGCTCAAGTTTTTCAACGTCTACGGCCCCAACGAGTACCACAAGGACGCCATGCGGAGCATCGTCGCCAAGAACCACGCCAAGGCGGCCCGGGGCGAGGCCGTCACCCTGTTCAAATCTCATCATCCCGATTATGCCGACGGCGGGCAATTGCGGGATTTCATCTCGGTGGCGGACTGCGTCGCCGTGATGCTGTGGCTCTACGACAATCCGGAGGTTGACGGGCTGTTCAATCTCGGCACCGGGAAGGCGCGGAGTTTCGCCGATCTCATAGCTGCGCTGTTCGCCGCCCTCGGTCGCGATCCGGTTATCGATTATGTTGATACGCCGCTGGAAATCCGCGACAATTATCAGTATTTCACCCAGGCGAACATGGGCCGCCTGCACGCCGCCGGCTACCATGCGTCGTTTCTCTCGCTCGAGGACGGCGTCGCCGATTATGTCAAAAACTACCTCGACAAGGACGATCCCTACCGATGATATTCGCAATTCCCTTTCCGGCGATCGATCCGGTCCTGATTTCCATCGGCCCCCTGGCCATCCGCTGGTATTCCCTGGCCTATATCGCCGGCATCCTGCTCGGCTGGCGCTACATCGTCAGCTTGACGCGGCAGAAGCCGGGGATGATCGACGAGCCGGCCATCGACGACCTCATCGTCTGGCTGGTGCTCGGCATCATTCTCGGCGGCCGGCTCGGCTATGTGCTGTTCTACAAGCCTGGCTATTACCTGGCGAACCCGCTCGAGGCGGCCTATGTCTGGCAGGGCGGCATGTCGTTTCACGGCGGCGCCATCGGCGTCATCGTGGCGCTGGCGATATTCAGTAAGAAGCGGGGGATCGCCTTCCTGCCGCTCGCCGACCTGGTGGCCTGCGCGGCGCCCATCGGCTTGTTCTTCGGGCGCCTCGCCAACTTCATCAACGGCGAACTCTTCGGCCGGCCGAGCGATGTCCGCTGGGCGATGGTGTTCCCGCGCGGCGGACCCGATGCGCGCCATCCGAGCCAGCTCTACGAAGCCTTCCTCGAAGGGCTGGTTTTGTTTTTTATTTTGGCGACCCTGTGGCGTTTTACCGGTTTGCGGGATCGGCCGGGCGCCCTGGGCGGCGCTTTTCTCCTGGGCTATGGCGTCTTCCGCATGTTCGTCGAGCTGTTTCGCGAACCCGATGCCCATCTTGGCTTGCTCATCGCCGGGGCGACCATGGGCCAGCTCTTGTCCTTGCCGTTGATTATCGTCGGGGCTTGGCTGGTGGCTTCTCGGCATAAGGTTGAATGAACCCGCTCGCCCGCTATCTACGCGACGAGATCGCCGCCCATGGCCCGATGACCGTGGCGAGCTTCATGGCGGCGGCCATGTGCCATCCCGAACACGGCTATTACATGACGCGCGACCCCATCGGCCGCGAAGGCGATTTTGTCACCGCGCCCGAGGTCAGCCAGATGTTCGGCGAACTCATCGGTCTGTGGTGCGCCGCCGGCTGGCGGCAGATGGGATGCCCGGCGGAGATCATGCTCGTCGAGCTCGGGCCGGGACGCGGCACCCTGATGGCCGATGCCCTGCGCGCCATGGCCACTGTCCCAGCCTGCCGCGCCGCCCTCGACGTCCATCTCGTGGAGATCAGCCCGCTGCTCAAGGCGGCCCAGGCGAAAACCCTCGACGGCGCCGCGGTCACCTGGCACGACACCCTGGCCTCCCTGCCCGAGGGGCCGATGTTGCTGATCACCAACGAACTCTACGACGCCCTGCCGATTCATCAGTTCCTGCGCACCGCCGACGGCTGGCGCGAGCGGCTTGTCGATGTGGCGCCCGAGGGCTTTCGTTTTGTCGTCGCCCCCGGTCCGACACCGGCGACCGCCCTGGTCTCGGAGGCCGCCAACGGCGCACCCCCCGGCAGCGTCGCCGAGGTCTCGGCGGCGGGGATCAGCCTGACCCATGAGATCGGCCGGCGGATCGCCGCCTCGGGCGGCTTCGCCCTGGTCATCGACTACGCCGCCGATCATGGCCCCTTGGGCGACACCTTGCAGGCGGTGCGCTGCCACGGCCGTCATGCCGTGCTCGACGATCCGGGCGAGGCCGACATCTCGGCGCGGGTCGATTTCAGCGCCCTGGTCCGGGTCGCCGGGGAGGCCGGCGCGCAGGCCTTCGGCCCGGTTAACCAGGGTGATTTTCTGATCAGTCTGGGCATCGAGGCGCGTGCGGAAATTCTCTCCAGGAACGCGACGAGCACGCAGCGCGCCGATATCGGCGAGGCGCTGGAGCGGCTGGTCGGGCCGGGCGAGATGGGCTGTCTGTTCAAGGTGCTCGCCATCACCGCGAAAGATGCGCCGCCGCCCGCCGGGTTCGATGATTAAGGCGCCGGCATTGGCCGCCCTGTCCGGGGTGCGCCACGGGTTTTTCACGCGGCGGGGGGGCGTCAGCCGGGGCCTCTACGATTCACTCAACGGCGGCTTCGGATCGAACGATGATGAAATCTCGGTCACCGAGAATCGCCGTCGCGCGGTGGACCGGCTCGGTCTCGGCGATGCGCCGCTGTGCACGGTTTATCAATGCCATGGCGTCGACTGCGTGACCGTTACGGCGCCATGGCTGCGTCACCAGATTCCCCAGGCCGACGCCATGGTAACAAACCGGCGCGGCGTTGTCCTCGGGGTCCTGACCGCTGATTGCGTGCCGGTAATTCTTGCCGACCATGACGCGCGCGTGATTGGTGTCGCCCATGCCGGCTGGAAGGGCGCGCTTGGCGGTGTTGTCGAGGCGGCGGTCGAAGCGATGATCGGGCTCGGTGCGACGCCGCTCGACATCATCGCGGTCACCGGGCCTTCCATCGGCCCGGAATCCTATGAGGTCGGGGCCGAGTTCCGCGCGGAATTTATTGCCGCCGATCCGCACAATGATGACTTTTTCATCACCACATCCCGTGCCGGTCACTACCTGTTCGACCTTGCCGGTTATGTGTCCGGCCGTCTTGATAAGCTTGATATCGGTATCGTCCAGACTCTTCCCCATGACACTTATGCCGATGAGCGGCGCTTTTTCAGTTATCGTCGCTGCCGCCATAAGGGAGAACAAGATTACGGCCGCCTGTTGTCGATGGTGGCGCTGGAGTTGAATTGAGAAGGCCATGCCGCATCTGTTGATATTCCTCGGGCTCCTGGTGCTCGGCTTGATGGTGAGCTGTGCGTTTTAGAGTCCCTGCCACGCTCTTCGCCGTCGCCCTGTCGGTGGCTGCCTGCGGCAATCTGCCGCGCCCTTTCGCGCCCGAGAGCGAGACCCTATCACCGGCCAACGCCCTGCTTCCCGCCGATGGCGCCGGCGTGGTGGTCGATGGCGTGAGCTGCCCGGTGTCGTCCGCCGAGGCGGTGGTCGCGGCGCTCGTCCAACACGAGGTACCGGCCACCATGGGACCGGGCAACCGGGGCAGCATGCGGCTGGTCTGCCAGGGCGATGGAGCTATGCAAAGCTGGTTGCTGATCGACGCCGACAACAGACGGCTCGGTGAAATCACGCAGGATTCACCGGCCGGCGTGGCCCGAAACCTGCTCGCGCTGATCGGCCGCGAAACACCGCCGCCCCGCTTACAGCGCCCGGCCCTGGTGATGGTGCCGATCGTCGGCGCGCCGGGCGACGGTGCGACGGCGCTTGCCCGGGCCATGGCGCTGGCGCTCGAAGGGCGGGGCGTCACCCTGGCGCGGGAACCGGACGACACGGCGCTTCTGGTCGTGGGGAGCGTCGTGGTCGGCGACCGTGACCGGGGCTCCCAGTTCGTCGAGGTGATCTGGGAATTGCTGTCGCCTGACGGCGCCAGGCTCGGCATCGTCAGCCAGGAAAACACCATCGATGCGGGCGCCCTCGACGGCCCATGGGGTCCGATCGCCCCGGTCATCGCGTCGGCCGCCGCCGACGGCGTGATCGACCTGATCGACCGCACGCTGGTGCCTTAGAATCAGCCTTCGGAATCGCTATTGCCGTTTACAGCCTATGGCTGCTTTGTTACATTCCGCCGCGTCGTTGGCGGGGTATGCGCCGGGGGCGTGCGGGTCATGCGGAGACCCGCGGCGCAATCGAGGAAAGTCCCATGAAAATCTTGGCTGGAAACAGCAATCGGCCGCTCGCCGAGGCTATCGCTCGGGAGTTGGGTCAGAAATTGGTGAAGGAAGGCATACGCCGTTTCGCCGACATGGAAATCTTCGTCGAAATTGAGGAAAACATGCGCGGCGAGGACGTTTTCCTGATTCAATCGACATCCTATCCGGCGAACGACAACCTGATGGAGCTGCTGATCTGCATCGACGCCATTCGCCGCGCCTCGGCTCGCCGCATCACCGCCGTCATTCCTTATTTCGGCTATGCCCGCCAGGATCGCAAGGTCGGGCCGCGAACCCCGATTTCCGCCAAGCTGGTCGCCAATCTGATTACCGAGGCGGGCGCCGACCGGGTACTGACCCTGGAGCTTCACGCCGGCCAGATTCAAGGCTTCTTCGACATCCCCGTCGATAACCTGTTCACCTCGTCGGAGTTCGAGAAAGACATCCGCGAAACCTTCAACGGCGATGACCTGACGTTCGTATCACCCGACGCCGGGGGCATCATTCGGGCGCGCGGTATGGCTAAACGGCTTGACGCTGACCTTGTAATCGTTGATAAGCGGCGCGATCGTGCGGGTGTATCGGAAGTGATGAACATCATCGGCGACGTCGAAGGGCGGCGCTGCATCATCGTTGACGATATCGTCGATTCAGCCGGAACTCTGTGTAATGCCGCCGAAGCGCTGAAGAAAGCCGGCGCGGCCAAGGTCTCGGCCCATATCAGTCACGGGGTGTTTTCGGGAGGAGCGGTTTCGCGTATCGAGGAGTCGGTGCTCGACATGGTGACCATCACCGACAGCATTCAACCGACCGAGGTGGTGACGGCCTCCGATAATTTCCGGGTCATCCCCATCGCGCCCTTGATGGCCGAAGCGATGCACCGGATCAGCGAAGAGAGTTCGGTTTCGAGTTTGTTCGATTGATTTTTTTGCCGCCCGGGAGGCGGTCGCGGCATGGGGCACCCCTGGAGGCCCGAATGACCGCGACCGTCCGTATGACAGGGCGGTGTAAATGTGAAGGAGACGAAACATGAGTGACGTTGCAAGCCTCGATGCCGAGGCGCGCGAGCAGGCGGGTAAGGGGGCCGCCCGTGCATTGCGTCGTAGTGGGCGGGTTCCCGCCGTTATCTATGGCGATAAGAAAGACCCCACGCCGATTTCCATCGACGGCCATACGCTTCAGATCGAATTGTCGCAAGCCGGGTTCTCCCTCAGGCTTTACGATATCAAGGTCAATGGCAAGAACGAACGGGTTCTGCCGCGCGACGTGCAGCGCCATCCGGTGACCAGCGCGCCGCTCCATGTGGATTTCCTGCGCATCAGCGCGGGCGCCACCATCGCGGTTAACGTCGGCGTGGTGTTCGAAAACGAGGAGTTGTCGCCGGGGCTCAAGCGCGGCGGGGTGCTCAACGTGGTGCGCTACGAGATCGAACTGGTCTGTCCGGCGGCGGCGATCCCCGAGCAGATCGTCATCGACCTCACGGGCCTCGATATCGGCGACGGCATCCATATCAGCAACGTCAAATTGCCGCCCGACGTCGAACCGGTCATTGCCGACCGCGACTTCACCATCGCGACCATCGCCTCACCGACCGTGCAGGAAGAAGAGGTCGAGGAAGAGGAAGGCGAGGAGATCGAGGGCGAGGAAGGCCTCGAGGTCGAGGGCGAGGAAGGCAAATCGTCCGGCGGCGAGGACGCGGGCGGCGGCGAGAACGAATAACCCCGGCCTCGCATGCTTCTCATCTTCGGTCTGGGCAATCCCGGTTCGGGACACGCCAACAATCGCCACAACATCGGTTTCATGGCGGTGGACGAAATCGTCCGCCGCCATGGCCTTTCGGGCTCCCGACTGCGCTTTCAAAGCGAGGCCTTCGAGGGCGTGATCGGAGACTCTAAGGTCATGGCGCTGAAGCCCACCACCTTCATGAACAACTCGGGCGCCGCGGTCGGCGCCGCCATGCGCTACTACAAACTCAGCCCCGCCGATATCGTGGTGATCCATGATGAACTCGACCTAGACGCGGGCAGAATCAAGGTCAAGACCGGTGGCGGAAGCGCCGGACACAAAGGCATCCGCAGCATCGCCGCCCATATTGGTCCGGATTTTCAGCGGCTGCGCATCGGTATCGCCCATCCCGGCGACAGGGATGCGGTCATCGGCCATGTGCTCAATAATTTTGCCAAGCCCGACAAGGCATGGCTGGGCCCGATGCTCGACGCCATCGCCGAGGCCCTGCCGTTGCTGGTGGGCGGAGACGGCCCCGGCTTCATGACCAGGATTGCCTTGCTCACCCGGCCGATCGAGTCCAAGGAAGCGTAGCCGGCATGGGATTTCGCTGCGGCATCGTCGGCCTGCCGAATGTCGGCAAATCGACCCTCTTCAATACCCTGACCTCGACCGCCAGGGCGTCGGCCGAGAATTATCCATTTTGCACCATCGAGCCCAATGTGGCCCGCGTGCCGGTGCCCGACGAACGCTTGTCTGCGCTGGCCGAAATAGAGCATTCGGCGCGGGTGATCGCCACCCAGATCGAATTCGTCGATATCGCCGGGCTGGTGCGCGGGGCCAGCGGCGGCGAGGGTCTGGGTAATAAATTCCTCGGCCATATCCGCGAAGTCGACGCCATCATCCATGTGGTGCGGTGCTACGAGTCCAGTGACGTCACCCATGTGGAAGGCTCCATCGACCCCCTGCGCGACATCGAGACCATCGATACGGAACTGCTGCTCGCCGACCTCGACGTCATGGAGCGGCGCCATGAGACGGCCCAACGCAAAGCGCGCGGAGGCAATGGCGAAGCGAAGATGGAACTGGCGCTTGTCGAACGGGTGCTGGCGGCGCTGCGCGAGGGCATGGCGGCGGGCGGCGTGGCGGTCGGCTCCGGCGAGGCGGAGCTGTTTAAGGCGTTCCATCTGTTGACCGCGAAGCCGGTGTTGTTTGTCTGCAATGTCGATGAGGAGTCGGCGGCCACCGGCAACGCCCATTCGCGAACCGTCATCGACCATGCCCGGGGCGCCGGCGCCGGCGTCGAAGTCCTGATCATCGCCGCCGAGATCGAGGCCGAGCTCGCGCTCATGGACGACGCCGAGGCGCGCCGGGATTATCTCGAAATGCTCGGCCTTGAATCCCCCGGTCTCGATCGGGTGATCGAAGCGGGCTACCGGCTGCTCGGACTGATTACCTTTCTCACCGCCGGGATCAAGGAAACCCGCGCCTGGACCGTGAACCGCGGCGCTTCGGCGGTTGAGGCGGCGGGGGTCATCCATAGCGATTTCGCCAAGGGCTTCATCCGCGCCGAGGTCTACCCCTATGACGCTTTCGTCGCCTACGGCGGCGAGCAGGGGGTCAAGGACGCCGGCAAGATGCAGCTTGAGGGCCGGGACTATAAGATTCGCGACGGCGACGTGCTACATTTCCGCTTCAATGTTTGAGCATTGCCGGAGGATTTGATGGGCGAGACGGTTACATTGGCGGCGGCGGACGGTCATGAATTCGGCGCTTACCGGGCGCGGCCCAAGGGCAAGGCGGTTGGCGGCCTGGTCGTGTTGCAGGAAATATTCGGGGTCAACGATCACATCCGCGGCCTGTGCGACAGCTTCGCCGCCGACGGCTTCGACGCCATCGCCCCGGCCCTGTTCGACCGCAAGCAGAGCGCCGTCGATCTTGCCTATGACGACGACGGGATAGCGGCGGGGCGGCTCATGCGCAGGGGGGTCGGATGGGACGAGCCGATACTCGATATCGCTGCCGCGATCGAAGCGGTGAGCCGCTCGGGCAAGGTCGCCGCGGTGGGCTATTGCTGGGGCGGCTCCCTTGCCTGGCTTGCCGCCGCGCGCCTGGATCTGGCCTGCGCCTCGGCCTATTACGGCGGCCAGATCAAGCAGTTTCGGGGTGAGAGGCCGCGCTGTCCCATGGTGCTTCATTTCGGCGAGACGGACACCATAATCCCGCCCGAGGACCGCGCGACGACCGCCGAGTGGAACCCCGCCGTGCCGATCCATCTCTATCCCGCGGGCCACGGCTTTTCCTGCGATGCGCGCGACGGCTATCACGGGGAAAGCGCCGCCCTGGCCCGTCGACGCAGCCTGGATTTATTCGCCGAGCATCTCGGGGTATAGACCGGCCAGCCCTTCGTTCGAGGCCGCGCAGACGCCGCGCTCGGTAATCAGGCCACTGACCAGCCGCGCCGGGCCAAATACTACGCCACTGTCGGCCATCGACTCTCATGGGTCGACGCTAATCGCCCTCGAATTCGCACAACGAAAACACGGTCTGGCCGAGGGCCTCGAGACGTTTGCGCCCGCCGAGATCGGGCAGATCGACGATGAAACAGCATTCGAAGACTTGGCCGCCGGATTTCTCGATCAGCCGGACCGCGGCGCAAGCGGTGCCGCCGGTGGCGATCAGATCATCGACCAGCAGCACCCGATCGCCGGAGTCAATGGCGTCGATATGGACCTCGATGCGGTCGATGCCGTATTCGAGTTGATAATCCTCGCCGTTGACCGCGCCGGGCAGTTTTCCCGCCTTGCGGATCGGTATGAAGCCGAGGTTGAGCCCATGGGCGACCACGGCGCCGAGGATGAAGCCGCGCGCCTCGATCCCCACCACCGAGTCGATGGCCGCG
>Ga0066376_10003786_pt1 | contig 13365 bp, 20 predicted proteins | sample Knorr_S15_td_Bot_FD_77009 | JGI IMG/M metagenome (GOLD analysis project Ga0066376, IMG submission 77009) | Marine microbial communities from Southern Atlantic Ocean transect - Knorr_S15_td_Bottom_ad_5009_LV_A | ecosystem: Environmental > Aquatic > Marine > Oceanic | place: Southern Atlantic... | reverse complement strand
CATCTTCTTTTAATGAACCTTTTAAACTTCTATATATGCCACGTTCAGCCCCTTGTTTAATGTTAACTCTATAATATGGAACTTCATCTACTTCTCCCTCTCGTATCAACGGTGGAGATCCCCCTATAAGTGGCAAATATCTCATCAGTTCGCCATCATCCATTTGAATTTTTCTACTTCTTATTAACTCTAAGCCATGTACCAAGTTATGTTTTCTAACGTGTGGTGCTAATACAAGAACTGTACGAGTAGCCATTCCTTCTCCAGCTGTACCTTCATATCTAAACTCTATAATATCTCCAGGCTGTAGCTCTGCCCAGCTTATTTTTTTATCCATTAAATGCATCCAATTTAACTATACCCATTGAAACACATGCATCTATAAAATCATTCTTATTAAATGTACGTGCATTCTCTACATCTAAATATTGTTTATGCCCATTATAATCAGCTTCCTTACCTTCAGGAACATCTATCACTTTAGCATATCTCCATACATAACTAGACCAAGTTATATCTAAATCATCTTCTGCTGGTTCTGGGTAAATCATTCCCTGTACTCCCATATTCAATATTGAAGGAAACCAATAAATTTCTCTTTCTTCATCTAAAAATCTCAACTCTTTTATCAGTTTAGGAGACCTATTTTCTAAATCTATAATTTGTAAAGAATCTTCAGTATACCTACTATCTGACATAAATCCGCATCTAAAGCACATATATGAATCAAATGTTTTTTGCTTTTCTACGAAACATTGTTTTTTAGCATTACAATGTGGACATTGTATTTTCTTTTCCATTTATCCCATCCAATGATTTATTTTTCTTTTTAAAAAACATCAATTAACTTTCTTTAATTTTGGTAATTTAACTTTAAATTCTTTTTTAGTAGCTTTCTTTAATTTTGGTAACTTTAATTTAATTTGTTTAGGAAAATTAGGAATATTTTCATCTAAAATCTTTTCTAATTTATTCTGCATAGCTTTCAAACTAAATTTACTTTTATTATACATAGCTAACTTTTTAGCTGGTAATTTATATTTTTTATATTTTTTAAATACATCTTTTAATATAGAACTAGCTACAGAATAATTTACTGTAAACCATTGCTGTCCATCAACTTGAAATTCTTTAGGAAACGCCGCTTTAGGAACTTCAGATAACCCTCCAGTAAGTAATATAGCATTATTTTTATTTAAAAAATCTAAATGTCCACTCCAAGCACTAGCTATAACTGGTTTACCACTTAAACTTGCTTCTAATAGAGGTCTTCCAAATCCCTCACCATGTGTAAATGTAACATGAGCCTTTACTTTCGGATAATTATACAAATCATTCATCTCCGAATCTTCTAAATCTCCATATAAAACATATATATTAGGTAAAGTTTTAGCTTTAACAGTTTTTTTAATTTCTGCTATCTTTTTTAGCATATCTGCTTTACTCATTATTGAAAAATCTGCCCCACTTGTTTTCATAATTAATGCTGGTGGATTTTTTGTATCCTTAAATGATTCTAAAAATGTTTTAACTAACATACCAGTATCTTTTCTATCTTGCCCCATTCCACCTTGTAACCAATGTCCTACGAATAAGAAACAAAATGATTCTTTAATTTTAGATAGTTCTTTAACTAATTGTTCACTAAAAGTAGTTGTTTTTTTATAAACATCAGTATCAACCCCCTCAAATAAAACTTCTGATTTTGTTGTTAACTGTAATTCTCCAATTTTCTTTTTTTGTTCATTGTGCATATCAAATACAGAACTAGCTACTGAATTTAATCCATGAACAGAAGAGAATAATATTAAATCTATATTATTAGCACCTTGTACCCAAGTATTTGGCACCATAGTAGCTTCAAATCCTGCTGTAACACCTATATTATATTTAGCCCACTTTGAAAATTCATTTGGAACGGTTACTTGAAAAGATATATCAAATGGTATTTTTTGATCTTCTTCATTCACCATTCTTTTCATAATTTCCTTATCTCTTTTATTATTTGAACTTAGTGCATTTTCTGGAGTATTTCCCCATTTTTGCGGTAATATATGAATATCATATTTATCCATATTAATCAATGCATGTACCAAATCTCTAGCATGAGATCCATATCCACTTCTTGTTCCTACTGGACCTGAAAATAATACTCTTAACTTATCACTCATATACTTACCCTATGCTTTAAAAACTTCAAATCGTTCTCTTGGTTTCCAATTTTCAAATACAGTTTCAATATCATTTATAAACCTATCTCCCATATGTTTTGCCGACATTCCAATTTCTTCTGTCAACATCCATTCTCTGCCTTTTAATCCAAGTTTATCTCTATCTTCTTTTGGTGTCTTATACCACTCATATATTTGTCCTGCTGCTTCTTCAAACCCACATCTATCATCAAAAATATATGGTGTGGGTGGCGAACCCTGTAATGAACGATTATTAGGCCAAATTGGTTTTACCCAATCTTCGTAAGTTAAATCAGTATTGTTCATCCACTTATTTCTATCATGTAAAGAATGTACCCAATCATAATCATCGGCAGTTAAATGTTTGCCTTTATATTTGAATCCACATTGATCTTGCATCCCACCTGTAACATTTACAATAATTGGTTTACCACACATTAAACTTTCTGCAGTTCCTAATCCAAATCCTTCATTAGATGCCATATTAAGTGTAATATCACACATATTATATAACAAATTCATTTCCTTTTGATCTAACCTCTTATCTGAAAAATAGATATTACAATCAGGAGCAACTGCCTCTTTTACTGCTGGTAAATCCGTCCCATTTTTATCTACTGGCTGTGTATGCATTAGTAAAGCACACTTATTAGCTTCTTCTTTTGATAACTTATCACAAAATGTTTTAAATGCCAGTATAACATCACCAGGTAATTTTCTACGAATGTTTCTGTTATTATAAAACACAATAAAATCAACATCTTTATTAAACTTTTTCTTAAAATTCTCAACTTTAGGATATTCTACATGCGTTTTATCTATTGGATAAAAAACTTCTTCATTAATTCCATGTGGAATATATGTAACTTGCCAAGGTTCATAACTACTCCTAACATTCTTTACAATATTAACAGTTTGTTTAGAAATATTAAAAAGAGCATCTACAGAATCATAGTATGATTGATTCCACATAGGATAAGGTAAATCGTCCCATATATTATAATAAAACATTGGAATATGCATCCTAAGTTCATGTTCCATCTGAAACAACCAAACCCAAAATCTTGGGTCTGTATAAATCATTATTGCATCTGGGCTTTCTTTATCTATAAGATTTCTGATGAGTTGTTGATTTCCATAACCACTTGTTGGATAAAGTTTTAAATATGGTTTAATACCATCTTCCCCAAGTGAAAGCTTCCAATCCTTCAAAACAGCATCACCAAGATCAATTTCTTTATTTTTTTCAGGGTGATCAATAGCACCACCTACCTGAACCCAATCAAATTTATGTATTGTATTTCTAACAATTTCAGCTGACATTGTTGCAACCCCAGATGACATTCTTAAATCATCTGATAATAATAAAATCTTTTTCTTAGACATATAACCTCACTAATCGTTTAATAATTGTTTTTTTGGTTTCTCTTTTTTAACGCTTTCTTCTATAACTTTTAAAAGTTCCTCTATCTTACGCAAAACATCAAGCATGTTCTCAAAAAGATCCTGTTCATGTCTATTCATATTCCACTCCCACTAACTTGTAATTGAGTATAATTAATCAATTCTTTTTTATATTCTTCATCTACCAAAAATTTATGAATACTCCTATTCACTAGCTTTTGAAGTGAAAAATCTTCTCTTATGCTTAATATTTTAAATTCTCTATGTAATTCTTCGAGAATTTTTACTGATGTTAATTTCATAACTGTGTATCCTTACATTATATACTTATATATAAATATATCTTATTGTCTAAAAACTACTTTTTTATTTTGTTTTTTTAAATTATCTATAACCCAAGATAATGCTTCTGGTAAGTTTTCTCCAAAAATAACTAATGAATCTAAGTTCTCAGCATACTCTTTACTGTTTAAAAATCCCACTTTACTACTATATTCTATAGTTTTCCATTTTTTATGCATAGGTAATATTTCTTCATATTCTATATCAAAGAGATTTGCCATATTTTTAGCTAACTTTTCAGCCCCATATGCCTTACCACGAGTAACAATAACTAAATCTTCTTCAAACAATTGTTTTAATTTATAACAATATTCTTTTATTATATCCCTATCTGAATACTCCTTAGTACCACTAATTCCAATTCGAATCTTCATAATCATTTCTCTTTTGATTCCTAGTAGCAGTATTAGCATTATTTTTGAAAACATATTTCAATGTCTCATCAAACCTTTTTAATCCAACTACAGCATTTGTCTTACAACAAAATTTATATACTTTATGTTTTTTATCGCCTTCATATATATAAAACCAAGAAAAATCTCTATCCTCAACTTCATCATTATATATTTTAGTTTTAAATAAAAAGATATTCTCATATTTCTTAACAAACTTTGCTATTATTTTCAAATCGTTCTCATAAAATTGAAAAGATATATTACCGTATTCTACCTGTAACCGTTTAAATTCAGATATAACGTGCTCTTCTATAGCTGTTTCAAAAAAAGCTTTTAATTGCATTCTGATACTTGGTATAAAATAATTCCACATATCATTTTCTCCTATTCATATATTTTACTGATATTACTGTTTGATAAACCCCATCTTCAACTATTATCATTTTATCCCTTTATCACAATATTCAGTTTGATTAAACTCACAAAACCTACACGTTTTTTTGGATTCATTTGTGCTATATTCTTTTAATAAATAGTTACCTTGCTTATCAAAACAACCATCTACAAACTCTCTCAACTTATATAAAACTCTATTAAGAGAAGGTTTACCACTAGCTGGTGTAAACAATTGAACTTTCCTTTGGGGAAAATCCACATTCTCATATAATTTTCTTTTAAGTATAAAATATTCTATATCTATTTTATCAACAGATATTTCTAATTGTAATGATAAAAATTGTTTATACAATAATAACTGATCTGTCTTTATCTTATCGGCTTTAGCCCACTTATTCCAACCCATTGTGGAAGTTTTTAAATCTATTATTTTAATTCTATCTCTAACAGTATCCTTAATAACTACATCCATAAATCCAATAAAATTGATACCATCTCCTAATTTATAATTTAATGGCATTTCAATACCAAGTAATTCATACCCACGTTTACTAAAATACATTGATTTATTTTTCTTAAACCAGCCCAATAATGAAACACCATCCATATAAAAAGATTGTAAATCATCTTTAGTACAAGGAGCATCTCCAGCATTTTTTTTGGATTCTATAAATTCATTTTTTAATTCTGTAAATAACATATCATTTAAATCTAACAAATCAGCTTCTGTTATTGTTTTACTATAAAACGTTGTTAAATATGTTTGTAAAACAGTATGCATAGCACTACCAAATACTGTATGTATATTACCTCTAAAATCTCTCATACCATCTACATAATTTAGCTTCCACCTAAAAGGACACTGTGACCACATAGAATATTGAGAATAACTTATTCTATTATTCATCTTCATATTTCTTTTTTAATTCTTTATTGTGGTATAGTCCTTTACTATACCACTCATTATTACATTCTGGATGTACCGTATTAGTACATGCACAATATAACGCAACTGCTCTAGTTTTAGAAGCCGAAACGTCTCCTGTATTACTACAGTTATCGCATGTCCATAACACATTTCCATTTTCTAATCTTGAGAATAAAAATAATTCGTACTTCATTCCTTATCCTCTATCCATATATTTCTTTGTAACATTTCATACCACTTTGAATGTCCTTCTTTTATTTTATATTGTTGTATCCAAAAATCTAACTCTTCAGCAAATGGTTCTTCTACATATAACCATTCACCGTGTACTCCTTTAACAGTACAACCGTCCATTCTCTTCCGTAAATATTGACCAAGTGTTTCTTTTCTTTTATATTTACGTTGTTCGAAAGTTTTATTTTCTACTTTCCCCATTTTCCATTTTTTACAATTGTTGCCATTATACCATAATTAGAAACATCCAAAAATGCATCTTCCATTGGTTCACCTTCTACTGCATTTTCACGACCACTCATCAATAGAGTTTTTAGTCGCTGTATCTTATCGTTCATTCTGAACCATAATCCTGTGAGTGCTAATTTAATCTCATCAGGAGTAGCCAATTGTGTACCAACAGAGATATTCCCTGGGCCATAATCATGCTGCTTATGTAAGAACAATACATATTGTTCGTGTTGTAATCTTTGAAACTCTTTAGTCATCTCTGGCCATTCTTGTTCCATTAATGTTACAATATCGCCGTAATCACCTGTTAAATAAGAATTTACTTCAGTACCTTCATAGGTACGCAGAGTTTTCTTTGTACTTGCTTCTTTAAGCATCTTTTACCTCTTTACTATATGGTTTATATGTATTTTTTTTATAAGGTATTTCCTTAGACAAATCTAAAAACCAGCCTCTATTATCTTTCATTTTTTTAATAATCGCTTCAGCAATAGTTAGTCTAGCTGTTTCGGAATATAAATTAGCATCAGAATATTGTTCTAACACTTTACTTATTAACTTTATCATTTTTTAACCTCTTTATTTTCTTTTTAATTCCTTTGTTTAAATAATAAACATATTTGTTTTTAGTTTTTCGTTTTTTAAAAAATATATTAGGATCTCCAGCTTCCCACCTACGTCTAATTTCTCTACTATATGGTTTAATCGGTTGACTTAGAGACCTACTATGATATTCTTTACCATCTACCATTAAAATTCTACCTGGAGAAGTTTCCCCTTGAAACTCAAAGTTACTAGCCCTATAAATAACCCCTGAATGACCATAATGTTGATCCGCAAATGAAACAATAACTTCATAATCTGTATTTTGTTTCAACCATTTTATAGTTTTACCTATAAAAAAACTTTCACTATTCTTAGGTGCTTCATCTAAACAAACTAATCTTCTTAACTCAATACATTTTTTAGGGTGAATGGGATTGTATGCTTTAGCAGTATTTGGCATAGATGGTATAGCATACATCATAGCACCTACCATTCTGGGTATATTAAAGTTACCTGGCGCAAATAATGCAAAACATTCTAATCCCTGCACTCCATTAGTATTATGGCTATAATGATATTTCTCTATAAAAGATTGTATAGCACTACGTGGAACAAGTTCTATAGTATATCCTTCTAACTTACTCATATTTTTAATTTCTTAATCAACTTTGTATCTGTTCCATACTTTTCTAAAATATTTCTTAACTCTAGCTTACCATTTTCTGTACCTAATAGTAACTCTATGTAACTTATAACTTCTTTCTTACTTACTTCAAAATATGTACACAAAATATCTGTCAACCAAGATTCATACTTTGTTGATTTTTCTGCTTTTATATATTTAAACCACATCTTTTTTCTTGGTAAAATTTCTTTATATACATTATATAAATTTTTCTTATCTAACTCTAGTTTTTGTAAATCATTGACAAAATTCACTAATTCTAACTTCATAGACATAAATCTATTTACCATATAACCACTAAACCTCTTTTGAGAAAATTCATCAAAATCTTTCCACGCAGTTTTTTTCTCTGTTATTTCTTTAGTCCACTCCCACGGAGTTTTTATAATTTTATTTTCGATAATCGTTTTCTTCGCATTCTTTATTACAATAATTATAAATAGTAATTTTCATATCACCCTTTAAATCTACCCGATCGGTTTTTGGTGCATTTTTTACATAATTCGGTATATTCCATGGATTCCTAGCTGGAACTATATGGTACACATACGGGTTTGTTGCCATTTTACCACACGTGTGGCATTTTTTTCTTATTGGTTTACTCATATCTATCCTCTTTCAATAAATTAATATAATGTCTAATTTCATTAGCCAACTAAATCTGACGTGTCTACTGCTCCACCAATATTCTTTAATTCACCACAATTCCCACAAGCAAACACTTGAATAGGAACTATAGCTTCTTGTCCAGTTGGTGAAACAATCGCAGATAATCGTTTTAATACATACGATTCTATAAATAAAGAGTTTTTACAACTCTCACATTTCATAGTTTCTGCCTGCGATAAATCAACTCTTTGTTTTGCTTTTGGTAACGGTTTACGTGCTTTCATATTCATTTTATAACTCCTAATATTTCAATAATCATAGCCATGGCATTAATTTCTTTGTCAACTACTTGCGCATCACTTAATTCATATTTTGCTATAACCAAAATACATTCTGCAACATGGCCTTTTCCATAACCATCAACTTCATCATATAGTAATCTAAATAATTCAGCATAATCTGTAACTTTACTATCTACTAAAACTTTTCGTATGCCATTAAATGCGGATTTCTTATCTTGTTTCAAAAGTTCTAATACTTTCAATTTATAATCATTCTCTACAATACTTTGTTTATCAACTATCAACTTACCATCAATGGACTGTCGTTGTGCAGAATTAATAACTCGTCTTATATCAGGGTATCCAGAATTTACTAATATTTTCAAATCATCTAATTCATAAACAACACCTTCCTCTTCAAGAATCTTACCCATTCTTTGTGCAACTTCTGACCTAGATGGTGGAATAACCTGAAATGATTGGCACCTTGATTGTATTGGATCTATGAGCCTCTCTACATAATTACAAGTCAATATAAACCTACAATGTCTACTAAATATTTCCATTAAATTACGAAGTGCCGCCTGAGAATGACCACTTATATAATCTACCTCATCCAATATAACAATTTTCATATCTTTGAAACCAACAGTTGAAGCAAAATTTCTAACTTTAGGTATCAAATCATCAACTCTTCTTACATCTGATGCATTAATATAAAGATAATCACACTCTATATTCTTTACAAGTAATTTGGCGAGAGTAGTCTTACCTGTACCAGCCCTGCCGTACAGTAAAAGGTGTGGTAAATCTCCACTCTCAAGATAAATAGATACTTTACTTTTGAGGTGTTCATTCCCAATATAAGTATCCATGGTACTAGGCCGATATTTTTCTACCCATAAACTATGGTCAAACATATTTTAAATCCTTTTCTACTTTATGCTCTGTTATTTCTGCTTTATATAAATTTTCTTTTGGATATTTTTTCATAGGATGTTTTAGCACATTAATAAATCGCTTATTTTCCTTTTTATTCCCCAAAAAATACAAATATCTATGTTTACTTGCTTCTTTTTTTCTCCAAAAAGTGTGTCCAATAGCCTTTTCTAACTTCGTTGGATCCGCTGAACCATATACAGAATATACAGTTCTACTATGTATCCACTCACCTTCTGGCTTAATTTTTAATGAATATGTTGGCGCCATTTGAAAATCTCCACACCCTTGATATATCCAATTGGTAGCTTGATAAATACCCCCCGCATGATTCACATCTGGATCTGCATATGATATCAATACCTTTACATTTTTATCAAATTGCTTTAACCATTTAAATGATTTAGAAATTACATAAGATTCTATATTCTTTCCATAACCATCATATATAAATAATCTCGTTAATTCTAAAACAGAATTATTTGATAAAATATCTTCTTTAAAAATAGAACCTATTACTCTTCTACCAACTGGATGCCCATATATTACACATCCAATTAATTTTTCTTCTTTTTCATTGAAAAATCTGTGCTCTTCACCAACATAAAAAATACCTAAAGCATATCTACAATGAGAAAATTTGTGGCTATAATGATTATCCACAATAATTTTCTTAGCAGTTGTTTTATCTATTTTTCGGAGTTTTATTTTTGATGTATCAACATACATTAACTGTCGTTCTGATTAGCAACTAAATAATAAGTTGAATCAAACTCATCAATTTTGAAATTAATCTTAGCTAATCCTTCGGAACTAACCTCTAGAACAGAACTTTCACAAGCCTTATTAGCAGATAAAATCTCTTTAAGTACATGCGCATTAAAAGTAATATTACCAACATCAAAGTATTCTTCTACTTTTGTTTTAATAATTACTCTATTTGATGCAATTGTACTATATCCAATCACTATATTTACAGTACCATTATCACATACTACAGTACAACTATCCACTTCTGATAATGCTGATTTTCCTAAAAGAAATTTCTGAATAAATTCTCTATCAATTTTCAGTTTTAATTTCATTTCAGGAACATTTTTCATTAGTGGAACTTTTGGAATTACACTTTCATCGCTTAACATAAACAATGATTTAGCAATTCCATCTGTAAAAGTAATAGATACTGATTTATCTCCTGATTTTTTCACATCTAATTGAATACTATCTCCCATTACGGATAGCATTTTCAAAAATGTTTCAGTATCATATACACCTACAACTTGGTTTCCAAACCCCAATCCAGTAGCTTTTACCTTACCAAGCATAGATTTATCAGCAGTAATAAAATCACAACTCAAATCTTTTCCATTTGATTTGATCATTACTGATGGTACTCTATTGCCAAGATAATACTTCTGTATGAAGTTCATTAGATTGTCTTTATTCATTATTGTAACCTCTTAGTTTCATTAGTTAAATAGTTAAAAAAATCTTTCAAGGGTATTTTTTTTATCTACAGGCATTACCCAATTTAAAGCATTATAAAACATAAAAATCTTTTTATCCAATGCCTGCTTATATATCTTATCTGTATCAATATATGTTTTAATAAAATCCATTAATTTTTTTGGGTCTTCATACCCTTTATAAGCTATAACTTTAAACCCATACGGATTATTTTTTAGATACACCCATTTTATTTTTTGAGATTCTCCAATCTTTTCATATCTATTCAACTTTTGTATAGTTAAAAAATTATTATATGCATATGATGCTTTTACATGAACTGGAGTTCCCAACTTTGAAATAATCAACCCAGTTTCATCTATCTGAGCGTATTTCCTAATTCCCCTCACGCCAATTGGCATTGCTATCTTATCAAAATTCATAAGTTTCATACTCTTTTTAAAATTTAATATATATTCATCTAACTTATCTTTGGGTACTTCCATAAGAATATCTTCTAAAAGTTTGGCTAATAACTCTTTCATAGCTACTGGAAAACTTGAACGAACTGTATCTAATCCTTTAACTAACATTTTATTAACTACTCTTCCATTATCATTGATAATTTTCATACCATATCGTTTCTTAGTAACAAATAATCCAGCCTTAGCAATAACCTCTTGCTTAATTTCAAACCTATGTGTATCTATATTACAAAACTTCTTAGCAAAATAATCATATGAGTTATTTAAATAATTTTGAACTTCAGATGCTATTTCTAAAATTCTCTGAGTCATCATTACATCATTTAATTTTTGATTTGGAAATCTTTTCTTCACTACTGGTGTAGCAGAATAAAATACTGAATCTGTATCAATATAAATACAATGATCTTTAGTATCATCAAGTTCTTTATTATAATAACTATTTACTATCTTCTTAGTAAACTTTATCAATGATTGACCAGTATATGTAACAGCTTCTGCATTATCTAAATCATAAAATCTAAATACAGGAAGTCCTAAAACACCATACAATGAATTTAAAAGAATCTTCTGTAGATACTGTCTCCTATCAAAATATTCTGATTTGTCTGTATCCCCTTGCTCGTGAAACTTTTTAGCTAATTTTCGATATTCAACTCTCTCATTAAACCACTTTTCCAATAACGCTGCCAATAGCCCCTTTTTCTCTGTTTTATACATCACTCCATTTGTAGCTATACTAACTTTTGATTCACTTAGATACTCTGACACTTCTTTTTCAGTTAATTTACCAATATCTTTTCCATTTTTAGTTATAGTATATGTTTTTCTATTATCCTTTTTTAAAAATTCTTCAGGATTCCATCCTATAATTTTACCTATTTTAGTTTCTGGTGAAATATTTAACGACATAATACAAGATGGATACATTGAAGTAATATCTAAATCATAAACCCAACTATGTTTTCCTTTTTGTGGTTCTTGAACATATGCTCCAACAAACTTTTTCATATCCTTCTTTTTAATCCTACGTTTTGGTTTATTGGGTGCAACAATTTTTTTATTTTTTAAATATGTTAAAATTGCCCCTTCCAAATAACGAGAACTCATAAATATATCTTCATACGGTACGTGTCCTACGTGTGCCAATCCTCTTGCAATTTCAATAAAATTTAATTTATCGTTTAATAATTTAACCAGTCTACAATCATGTATGTTGTATTCTACAAATTTATTTATATCACCTTCATATAAATCATTAAGTGTTCCTTCATATTCTACTTTTTTCTGTCCTAACTCATAATCTCCAATAGCATCTAACCTATATGATGGTCGTTCACTAAAAGTAAACTTTCTATATAACTGAAAATAATCAAGTGTATTTACCCCAGCTATTTTAATTGATAATTGTTCTTTTTCTTTATCTTTTCTATCTATATGTTTAACAATCTGAATAGGTGATAAACAACTAGCCATTTCATAACCTATAACTTGTATCATCCTATTGAACAAATATGGCATATCAAAAAATTCCACATTCCATCCTGTAAGTATTGTTGGTGAAATTTCAAGATACTTTGTCATAAAACTTTTTAATAAATCATATTCTGTTTGGCGTGGGTGAATAGTATCTGTAGATTCAACTTCCCCCTTTTTATCTAAAATAAAACAATGATATTCTTCTGTAATATCATCATATATGGCTATAGAAGTTATAATATTTTCAGCTCTTCTTACATCTGGAAATCCGTCTGTAACTTCTACCTCAATATCTAAAATTAATACTTTATGTCCTTCAGATACTTCTTCTGATTCTGTATAGTTATCTACTAAAGTTCTTATTTCTGGCATTACATCAGATTCAAAGTAAGCACCATCTTTCTCAATTTTATATACTTTCTGTAATCTATCTCCGTATAAAGAAACGTATGTACCACCTGCTGATTTTATATAAGCATATTTTTTATATGGAAACGTTACATATCCTCTATGATCATCCCATAAATGAATTTTATTTTTCCTATTATCATAAAAAATTGATTGATACATTATATCTTTAAGTTAAGTGTAAAACTATACACGAGTCAAGTACTTTTTTAGTAAAATGGGGGATATATTTCAATCCCCCAAATTAACTATTTTAGAAATTAACAGACAATCCTAAGTTAAAGTATCTTGGTGTTCCAAGAAATACTTCAGCGTTGTGTGCTGCGTGAGTTTTACTCCCGTAACTATTGTATTGACTGTGATCT
>Ga0066376_10003785_pt1 | contig 13367 bp, 12 predicted proteins | sample Knorr_S15_td_Bot_FD_77009 | JGI IMG/M metagenome (GOLD analysis project Ga0066376, IMG submission 77009) | Marine microbial communities from Southern Atlantic Ocean transect - Knorr_S15_td_Bottom_ad_5009_LV_A | ecosystem: Environmental > Aquatic > Marine > Oceanic | place: Southern Atlantic... | reverse complement strand
TGATAGAAGCCGTTGATAAGGCTGACTCAGCTCAGTTTTCCAAAGAAGACATCCTAAATCCTTCCGGCTGGGAACTCTTAAGTTTTCTAATGGATGCGCGAACCGGTCTGGGCCGCTTCAGAGACTTTAATATTTCTAATTATCAATTAATGATGCAGCTCATCGATTATTGCAGAGACCACCATAGTATCGAGGAAATACTTGCTTTACCTGATGTTAAAGAACGTGTTGAGCTTTACGAGGAACATAAAGAAAAACAAAAAGAACAATTGAAACGCTGCTCTGAGATTCATGACAATGTCATCGTTATAGATTTGCGACAGGAGGAAAATATCTGGGCTGGTAACCGTTTCATGGTTTACGCACTTTATCCGAATTGCAATATATCGGCTCACGTAATATGGGGAAAGAACAAGCAGAATACAGTTATTGCCGTGGGTAAATCTATAATAAACCGCAGCTCCAAAATTCATGTCGGAGAATTAATGCTCAAATATGGCGGCGGCGGGCACGAAGCTGCCGGAACATGCCAGGTGGAAAACCTGAAAGCAGAGCAGGTTTTAGAAGAAATTGTGGAAAAAGCCCGGGAAAAATAACCGACGTCAATTTTTTTTCTGGTTATCCGCCTTTAAAACAATAACTTACTCCACATGAGTAAGACAATCATAATATGGTTCAGGCAAGACCTCAGACGTGAGGACAATCCCGCCCTTCATTCGGCTTATGAAGAAGGTGCAAAAATATTACCTGTTTTTATAGAGGATGAAGAAACGCCCGGCGACTGGAGCCGCGGCGCGGCAAGCAAATGGTGGCTTCATCATTCCCTCAAATCCCTAAACGATTCCCTTTCAGATAAGCTCAATCTTTATTCCGGAAAGCCACAAGACATATTGCCAGATCTTATTAAAGAGACAGGCGCAGACGCCATCTACTGGAACAGATGTTATGAACCTTGGAGAAAAGAAAGAGACAAGAGAATAAAGAAAGCGTTGGAGGATGACGGCGTTGAAGTTAAGTCCTTTAAAGCAGGCCTGATTTGGGAGCCATGGACAATATCAACTAAGCAGGACACACCCTACAAAGTTTTTACAGCATTTTATAAAAATGGCTGTCTGGCGGCCGGAGAGCCTGATCGCCCCCTACCCGCTCCGGACAGGTTAACTTATCACAACAGATTATCCTCGGCCCTTAAACTTGAGGAGTTAAAGCTTATACCTGAGAAAGACTGGTATAAGAAAATAGAAAAGTATTGGTCTGTCGGGGAAGACCACGCACAAAGAGCGCTCAGGCATTTTATAAAAAATGACGTTGATGAGTATAACACAATGAGGGATCGCCCGGGCGTAGAGGGCACTTCCAGGCTTTCACCGCATTTACATTTTGGTGAAATCTCAGCTCGTACAGCGTGGCACGAAGTGCGAAAGCACCAGCATATGAGTAAAGGGTCCAACAAGGATTCAGACGTTTTTCTCAGTGAATTAGGCTGGAGGGAATTTTCTTACAATCTTCTTTATCATTTTGAAGACCGCATTACAGATAAACCTCTCAATGAAAAATTTGAGAACTTTCCCTGGCAGCAAAACAAAAACGCTCTCAAGGCATGGAAAAAAGGTAAGACAGGCTACCCTATAGTTGATGCCGGGATGCGCCAGCTATGGGAAAAAGGATGGATGCATAATCGTGTACGTATGATCGTGGCATCTTTTTTAATCAAAGACCTTATGGTTCATTGGTCCGAGGGTGAAAAGTGGTTTTGGGACTGCCTTGTCGATGCGGATCTGGCTAATAACTCTGCAAGTTGGCAGTGGGTCGCAGGCTGCGGTGCTGATGCCTCACCCTTTTTCAGGATTTTCAATCCAGTATTACAAGGAGAAAAATTTGACCCCAAGGGTGAATACGTCTCCGAATGGTGTCCCGAGCTATCAAAGCTTCCCAATAAGTATATCCACAAACCATGGGAAGCCGATGATGAGACACTTGATAAAGCTGGTGTAAAACTGGGTGAGACATACCCCCGCCCTATTGTCGACCATTCAGAAGCCCGTGATGAGGCACTTACGGCATATAAGAAACTGAAATGACCAGCGAGAAAAAATCAAATAGAATTGCCATTATCGGCAGTGGTATTTCAGGACTGTCTTGTGCATGGTTACTAGGTGAAAATGGATTTGATGTAACCATTTATGAAAGAGACTGCCGCATCGGGGGGCATGCTAATACATACACACTTCCTGATGGACGGCAAGTTGACACCGGCTTCATTGTTTACAACGAATGGACCTACCCTAACCTCATCGCACTGTTTAAATATTTAAATGTCGAAACACTAAAAACGGATATGTCCTTTGGTGTTTCAATTAACAATGGGCATTTTGAATACGGATCTGATCATTTGTTCGCACAAAAGAAGAACCTGTTTTCATTTTCGTATTACCGTATGCTTTTTGACCTTGTAAGATTTTACAAAAAGTCACCCAATTACATTAAGAGTAACGAAGATGCGAGCCTTGGGCAGTATCTGAAAGACAATAAATATTCCGATATTTTCATAGAAAAGCACATATTGCCTATGGCAGCAGCCATATGGTCTATGAGTGCCGACGAGGCAGCACGGTATCCAATGAAAAGTTTTTTGAGATTCTTCCAAAATCATGGGCTTTTAAAACTTTTGAAGCGCCCCCAATGGTGGACCGTAAAAGGAGGCTCTGTTCAATACTTGCGCAAAATGAAGCATGTCATGAAGTGTGAATTTAGAATTGATTATCAAATTAAAAATATCACTCGTTCAGATAGCGGCGTTAATATTGATAATGAAGATTATGATAGTGTCGTGTTTGCGTGCCATCCCGATCAGGCTTTTAAGATGCTTAACGACAGCAGTGAGGACGAAAAAGAAACTCTTTTATCCTTCCCGTATTCTAAAAACACTGCTGTTCTCCATTCAGACACAAGTTTAATGCCTAAACGTAAGAAGGCATGGTCGGCATGGAATTATTTAGGTGACAATCAGAATCGGCAGGTTTGTGTTTCATATTGGATGAACAGGCTTCAGACCTATTTGGGTAACGAGAATAATTTATTCGTCACGCTCAATCCCGACAAGGCCATATCACCGGATAAGGTCTTTGCTACATTTGAATATGAACATCCGCAATATGACCAGAATGCTATAAAAGCATGGCATAAAATCTCACAACTACAGGGTTTTAAAAATACTTGGTATTGCGGCGCATGGTGCGGTTATGGCTTCCATGAGGATGGGGTTACATCAGGACTGGCTGTTGCTGAAAAGTTGGGCTCTTGCAAAAGGCCCTGGCATTCCAAAGATATATCACCTGCGGGTAAACATGCGACAGGTTAAAAAAAGCGGACTATATATTGGCCATGTTTTTCACAAAAGGCATAAGCCTTTCACCCATTCATTTAAATATCGTGTCTTCAGCCTTTTCAGCGACCTGCAGGAAATGCCTGCTTTGTCTGAAAAGCTTCGGTTGTTTTCTTATAATAAATTTAACCTGATGAGTTTTTACGATAAGGATCACGGCCCCCGCAACGGTAAAAGTTTGTACGATTGGGTCGTTAATGTAGCTCGCGACAAAAATATAGATATTGATGGCGGAAAGGTCTATTTCCTCGGATTCCCGCGAATACTTGGGTATGTGTTCAATCCGATCAGCCTCTATTTCTTATATGATAAAAAACATGTGCTACAAGCTGTGCTTTATCAGGTTAAAAACACTTTCGGTGAGCAACATTGTTATCTGGCACCTCTCGATACCCCTGGAAAGATTGAGAAACACTCACATCAAAAGATGTTTCACGTTTCCCCCTTCATGGAAATGGAGGCAGAATACAAGTTTACACTTCAAGAGCCTGATGAAATGCTCTCTTTTGCTATTCATCAGTTTGATAAAGCCGGGAAGCTATTGACCGCAACTTGGGATGGCAAAAAAGCTTCCCTTACAGATAAAACCATTCTTAAAACATTTATAACTCATCCTTTGCTAACTTTAAAAATAATTGGCGGTATTCATTGGGAAGCTCTTCGCTTATGGGTAAAAGGAGCTAAATACATACCGAAACCACATCAAAAGGAACAAGATATCACCTAGATGTGTTAATATTGGAAAACCCCTTAAAAAGGACTATAACTTTTATATGTCATCATGCGGAACGACATTTACTTGTGATGTAGATTTTATTTTAAAGTCTGAAGAATGCATTCAGGCGTTCCTAAAATTTTGCAAGCAATCGAAAACAAAATACAAGCCGTCGCGTTCTATGGCGTTAGCTCTCAAGCTTATGACACGCCTTCACAACGGTACGCTAGATGTCACTCTCCCCAATGGCAAAACTGTCCGTTTCAAAGGTGAAGAGGATGGCCCTACTGCCAGGATAAGCATTCATAATGACCGCGTGGTAAATCGATTTATATCTCAGGGTAAGCTGGGTTTTTGCGAAGCCTATCTGGATGGAGACTGGACCTCACCCGATTTAACAGCCTTTTTTGAAATCATCCTGAAAAACGAGAGTTACCTTATTCATATGCTGGAGGGAAGCACATGGTATAGACGCCTCTCATGGCTGATTCACAAATTCCGCCCGAACTCCAAAAAAGGTGCAAGTAAGAATATTTACAGACACTATGATCTGGGCAATCATTTCTACAGCCAATGGCTGGATAAAAGTATGACCTATTCATCTGCTGTTTTTAAATCAGGGAAAGAAACTCTCGAAGAAGCCCAGGCACAAAAATACAGGCTTATGTGCGAAAGGCTCGACCTGCAGGAAAATCATCACCTTCTGGAAATAGGATGTGGCTGGGGCGGAATGGCTGAATACGCCGCAAAAAATATAGGTTGTAAAGTAACAGCAATCACGATTTCCCCCTCTCAATATGACTATGCAAAAAAGCGAATAGACGAAGCAAATCTTCAGCATCTCGTGGAGATAAAACTTTGTGATTACAGAGACATAAAAGGCAAATACGACAGGATCGCCTCTATAGAGATGTTTGAGGCTGTCGGAGAAGCTTACTGGCCTGTTTTCTTCGAAACTATAAAGAAAAAGCTCAAGAAAAACGGCCTTGCCAATTTACAGATTATAACCATAGAAGAAGAGAGTTACGACAGCTACAAAAGCACAGCCGACTTCATTCAACGATATATATTCCCCGGTGGCATGCTCCCCTGTCAATCCGTTCTTGAACGCCAAATTGAAGGCTCGGGACTTGAAATTAGCAACCATGTCAGCTTTGGCAAAGATTATGCGAAAACCTTGCATATATGGCATCAAGCCTTTCAAGAAAAATGGCCCGACCTTCAGGGTGGCGCGAAAGACGAGCGTTTTAAAAAGCTTTGGGAAGAATATTTATGCTACTGTGAAGCTGGCTTCAAAGTAGGCACAATTGATGTTATACAAATTTCAATGAAAAACGTAGGGAGATAAGCCAGATGAAAATCAGAAAGCCTGACGCCTTGGTTGAGGGAGATACTATTGGCATTGTGGCAACTTCCCGTTGGCTTGACCCTCAAAAACTTCAGAAATGCGCTAAAAATTTTGAAAACGCAGGCTTTAAAGTCAAAATCCACCCGAATAATGGCTTAAGGCTGCATGAATGGGCAGGCTCCCTTCCCGAAAGAGCTAAGGCTTTTACTGATTACTGGTGTGACCCCGAGATAAAGGCCATCGTCACAGCAGCGGGAGGAACGCGTACACTGCATCTTTTGGACCATTTAGACTTTGAGACATTAAAACAGCATCAGAAGATTCTTATCGGGTATTCTGACAATACGGCACTGCTTAATGCTCTTTTGACGAAATGTGAAACAACCTCACTGCATGGCCCTGATGCCGGGCGGTTTTCTGCTGATGACAGCTCGAAATATCTAAAGGATTTTTTCAATGTTACATCAGGTAAAAAGCTAACCGAAGATCAATGGCTGGATAGTAAAATACTTAATTACGGCGAAGGTGAAGGACATTTGATAGGAGGAAATCTCTGTATTTTTACTTACCTCATGGGCTCCGAATACGCACCGGATTTTAAGGATGCCATTTTGTTTATAGAAGATGAAATGGAAGAGTTGCGTAATATTGACCGCATGCTTCTCCAGTTAAAAAGGCTTGGAAAGCTCGAGGATCTATCCGGTATAATAGTGGGTGGTTTTTCTATGAATTTAAATAATGGCAGACTGCCCTTCCCGTATGAGGTTGAGGACCTGATTAAGGAACATACAAAAGGTTTGAATATACCGATTGTGGTTGATGCACCTTTCGGGCATGGCAAAGACTTAAAAATCATGTCAGTAGGAACCAGAATAAAACTCACAGCTGATAAAGCAGGTGTTACCTACGCGCCTATGGATACGCCTGTAAATGCTATATAAAGATTTCTTCAACGAACATAGTGGTAAGAGACTTACTCTTTCCACACTCTTGGCTTACGGCTTCCCGGCCATGCCTTTGGCCGCTATGCTCTTACCTGTTTATATCTATCTTCCGGCCTTTTATGCCCAGCAACTTGGCCTTGGCCTTGCTGCCGTTGGATTCGTTCGTTTCCTCTCAGGCATATGGGATGTAGGCACAGATCCGATAATAGGCCTGCTCAGCGATAAATCAAAAAACCGTTTTGGCCGCCGTAAAATTTATATTTTACTCGGACTTCCTGTTACCATGGCGGGAACATGGATGCTGCTTGTGCCCACAGGTGACGACATTGATGCATATTATATGATGTTATGGTCTTGTATTATGTATCTTGGCTGGACCATGATGATGTTGCCATTAACAGCACTCAGCACAGAACTATCAACCGACTATCATGAGCGAAGTCGCATCGCCGGTTTTCGTGAAGCGGGAACAATCATCGGGACCGTACTTACCTTAGGCATGATTTCATATCTCGGACTAGCCGAAGGCGAAAGCCAAGGGGAGGCTGTACGCTTTATAGCTATATTTATTTGTACAATTTTGCCTATATCCACGGCCATTTTCTTTTGGAGAGTTCCCGACCCGCAACATGTTCAAGAAACCAAAATAGGTTTCAGAAAAGGTTTAAGCGTCCTTAAAAGTAATAAACCGTTTCGTATATTGATCTTCTGTTATTTGTTTAACGCCTTTTCCAACGGCCTTGTCGCGATACTCTCGATACTTTTTGTCGAAAATGTAATCGGCAGCGATGAAACTGTTGGCCCTTACCTGTTTGCCTATTTTGTTACAGGAATGATCTTCCTTCCTCTTTGGGTGAAACTTGCACGTAAAATCGGCAAGCATAAAAGCTGGTCAATCGCGATGGCTTGGGCGTGCCTCGTCTTTGCCTTTGTGCCTTTTGTAGATAGCGGTGACAGTTTAATGTTCATGATTATCTGTATTTTAACCGGGGCTTCTGTGGGCGCGGATCTGGCTTTACCCTCATCAATGCAGGCCGATGTCGTTGATTATGACCTTGTCGAAAGTGGCGAACGTCGCGCCGGCCTTTATTTTGCCCTTTGGGGTATGTCTACTAAATTATCTCTTGCTATTGCTGCAGGAATTGCCTTCCCTATCCTGGACTGGGTCAATTTCCCTGATGAGAATACGCACGTGCTGCTAATACTTTTTTGTGCTGTGCCCATACTCGTTAAGCTGCTTTTGATCTTTATCATGTGGTTTTACCCGCTAAACAAAACGGCCCTGGCAAAAATCCAGAGCCGCTAAAATGAGCTAAAAAAATATATATCTTATTTGACTTCGAATACAGGAAAGCGGTCAAGTTGGCGCATATCTGATACAGCCACGACCCATGCGTCATTGCCCTCACCTGATTCAGGTATATCAACGCCTAGTGCTTCCTTGGCGATATGCTTGTCTTCATCTCTAACAAGTATATGACCGCTGTAATCTATTACAATGCCATTTTCATCTAAATAATCTAAGCCATTCTCATGCATATATTTACCCACATCCTGAGGTGTGATGTCATTTCCGGCTTCTTCATTTGAATTGGCTGCCGCTCTGTCTTTAAGCTTGTTAGATACATCTGTTTTTAGGATACGATCTTCGCGGCCTTCCATTTCCGCAACCATATTGAATGCGACAGTAGCGCGTGATCCCTCAGCTTCAAGGCGTTTTGCGGCTGCATCAAGCAACCCTCTGACTTTACGGCCTTCTTCTTCTGACTTAAGGGCTATATTTGTAATTGTCTGGCGCATCTCAGCCTGTGCTTCCTTGGCTGTTTCTACACCGCCCTCTTCCATGCCTCGCTTCCATGCACGGTCAAGCAAGGAGCGTCGAACCTCTACACGTGAGTGTACGTTCGTGTTATCAAATTCTTCTCTATCAAAGTCAGACATCATTACTCCCATCTTTTTGTAATTTTATTATTATGGGAATGATTAAAACATAAAGAATCTTTCAATTCAAGGAAAATATAAGGTTTTACTTATGTAGTTGTTAATTAAGCTTCCCCTTTGTGATCTTATAAATCAGCCTGATATAAAGCTTATGAGGCAGCAATCCTATAAACTTCAAGATCTCAGCGAAAGCTACAGGAAAGGTAATTTCAAATTTATCTGAATAAAGACCCTTTACCAGTTTATCTGCCGCCTTTTCGACTTCCATCAGCATCGGCATATAAAAATCATTTTTGTCTGTAAGAGGTGTTTTTACAAATCCCGGATTGATAATCTGTATTTTTATATTTTTATCCAAAGTTTCAATCGCAAGCGCTTCCGCCATATTTTGTAAGGCCGCCTTTGTCGCACCGTAAGAAATAGATCTTGGCAGACCACGGTAACCTGCAACACTGGCTACGATTGCAATATGCCCTTCATTTCGCTTCAGAAGATACGGAAGTATCGCCGCTACGCAATTTACCGTGCCTTCAAGGTTAACCTTCACATGTTTTTTAAAGGACTCAGCCGTAAAGTCCTCGACTGAATTGGAAATATAGGTGCCCGCATTTAAAAGCACCATATCAATCTGCCCTACAGATTCCTCTATAGTTTTTATAACTTTGGAAACTTTGCCCTCATCTGTAACATCACAGGGAAAGGGCATTATGACCCCGGGCATTTTTGTGCATTCTTCAGAAAGGCTTTTCAGCTTATCTTCGGAGCGCGCGCTTGCGCAAACAGTCCAACCGTCACGGGCTAAACGCTTGGCTGTTTCTCGACCAATTCCTGATGATGCGCCTGTAATCCATACAATTTTCTGGCTTTTGCGCTTTTGACTAATGTTGTGATTTGACATCTTATAAATCCTTTAAAAATTCTGCTGCATTTTCTCTTATAGTCTTTTTAATTTCGCTGTCTCTTTTTTCCCATGACTTATAAATCATAGATAAGCGATGGTTTCCTTTTAACTTTTCTTCGTTTCTGTCAAGAAAGTCCCAATATAGATAATTGAAAGGGCATGCTGCCTCTCCTGTCTTCTCGCTGACTTTATAGTCACAGTTTTTACAATAATCAGACATTTTATTTATATAAGATCCGCTTGCCGCATAAGGCTTACTTGCCAGTAGGCCACCATCCGCATATAAAATCATGCCCGTCACATTTGGAAGTTCTACCCACTGATATGCATCGGCATATACGATTAAGTACCATTCATTAACTTCCTCCACACTAAGCCCGGCAAGAAGACAAAAGTTCCCGATGACCATGAGACGCTGTATATGATGAGCATAAGCATTTTCTTTTGTCTCTTTAATACATTGCTTCATGCAGTTCATTTTTGTGTTTGCCGTCCAGAAAAAATCAGGGAGCTTTCTTTGAGCATGAAAGAAATTCTTGTGCTCATAATCAGGCATGAAATGCCAATACATACCGCGTATAAATTCACGCCAGCCCAAAATCTGCCTGATAAACCCCTCCACCGCGTTTAAGGGTGCGTGACCATCCTTGTATGCCGCTTCAGCTTTTTCCAATATTTCAGCCGGCGTTAATAAACCAGAATTTAGATAGGCACTAATATGAGAATGAAAAAGGAAAGGTTTTCCCTCTTTCATGGCATCCTGATATTTTCCAAAATTTGGAAGACGCTCTTCTATGAACCGGTTCAACGCTCTCAATGCTTCCGCGCGTGTAACCGCGAAGTTAAAGGGGCGCAAATCACCGAAGTGATTATCAAATTTTTCTTCAACCAGCTTAAGCACATCTTCGGTAACATCATCGGCTTGAAACATTGTTTTTGATGGAAGATCAACACCATCAGGCAGAGTTTCCCTGTTCTGCTTATCGTAATTCCACTCTCCACCTTCCGGGTCGCCATTCGCATCCATAAGAATGTTGTGCTTACGTCGCATTTCCCTGTAGAAATACTCCATGGTAAGGCCTTTACGGCCTTTGGCCCAATCAGCAAACTCTTCTCGGGTCGCTAGAAAGCGATCATCATCACGAATACCTACATAAATGCCCAGCTCGTCTGACCAACTTTTGATTTCTTCTAAAACTCTGTATTCCCCGGGAAAGGTTACAATCACCTCATCTGCATCATGTCTATTTACAGCTCTTTTCAACTCATTCGTGAATGAGCCTGTGTTGGCTTTGTCATCCAGATGAATATAATCAACCTCATAACCTTTATCTTTCAATTCATTAGAAAAATGCCTCATGGCTGAAAAAAGAAAGGCTATTTTCTTCTTATGGTGTTTCACATACCGGGTTTCATCCCAGACTTCACACATGAAAATTATATCTTTATCCGGATCTATATCTTTCAAAGAACTGATATTGTGTGAGAGTTGATCCCCTAATATAAAACGAAGCGTTTTACCCATATTTTCTATATTCCTGTAAAATTATAAAACTGGACTTGATTTATGCCCCCTCTAATCATTATCTTAACCTACTCTGTTTTGAAGGAATGTGAAGTATGACTTATGTAGTTTTAGACATCTGTATTAATTGCAAATATACCGATTGTGTCGAAGTTTGCCCCGTAGATTGCTTTTACGAAGGCGAGAACATGCTGGTTATACATCCGGATGAGTGTATAGATTGCGGAGTGTGCGAACCTGAATGTCCGATAGAGGCTATCGTTCCGGACTCCGATGACCGCGCAGATAAATTCCTTGAAATGAATCGTGACTTTTCTGAAGTTTGGCCGGTTCTTACACGTAAGAAACCGGAAATGGCCGAAGCCGAGAAGTTTAAAGACGTCCCGGATAAATACCCCGAATATTTTTCAGAATCACCCGGCGAAGGCGATTAATTTACTCTTCTCATTAAGCATCAGAAATAGCTAATAAATTAACAATATTTTAAGAAAAGTTGAAATTTCGCTAATTTTATGATAGCTTACACGAACATTCGATAGCGAGAATTTTTCATAAGGCGCATTACCAGCAACTACGATGATTCCTGTTTAAAATGTAAGAGGAGAGTTTGCAACCCTCTTTTTGGTAAATAGACAAAAAATTTAATAATAAAGGAAATAAAATGGCAGAGAATGACAATCAAATGTTTGAAACCGGCGACTATGTTGTATATCCAGCACACGGTGTGGGTCGCATTGACGGTATTGAAACAACCAAAATTGGCGGTATGGATGTAAAGTTGTATGCCATTACTTTCGAAAAAGACCGCATGAAATTAAAAGTACCACTTTTTAAAGCAAAATCTGCTGGTCTTCGCAAAGTCTGCACAACAAACCGTATTGATGACGCCCTTACAACAATTCAGGGCCGCTCACGTGTCCGTCGCGTCATGTGGTCACGCCGTGCACAGGAATATGAAACTAAAATTAACTCAGGCGACCCTGTTGCTATCGCAGAAGTCCTTCGTGACCTTAAGCGTCCTGAAGAAGATAACGAGCAATCCTATTCTGAGCGCCAGATCTATGAATCAGCTCTTGAGCGCCTTGCCCGTGAAGTTGCAGCTGTTGAAAGCATAACAGAAACACAAGCCGTTACACGTCTTGAAGAATTAATGGGCATGAACAGCTCAAAAACCGTTATGGATAAAGCTGCTTAATAACTGTCATTTATTAAAGAGACCTTTTAAACCCGCCTTCTTAATTGAGGCGGGTTTTTTTATTGAGCTTTTTCTAATGAACCCCTTTTATCTCACTGAGTTTCCTGTATACTTAAATAGATTCTGGTAAATCCTTACCAAACCCGCCTTTAAAATTCACTTCTGTTCTATCTACTCTGATTGAATCCTTATATGTGTACTACATCTCTTACTGACTCTACCTCCCTCTCAATTCTTGGCACACCTGATCGCGTCTGGGTTATCGGCTCTATACACGCCGATATTGATAAGTTGTTTGCCATTCATGATGATTTGCTTACGAAAATCCAGAAAGGCGACAAGATCGTCTACACAGGCAATTACATAGGTTATGGTTTTGCTCCCAAGGAAACTATTGAGGAGCTACTGACATTTCGTCGCCTCGTTTTATCCATACCTGGTTTTCTGCCTGAAGATATAATTTATCTACGTGGCAGCCAGGAAGAAATGCTGAGCAAGCTTTTCGAGCTGCCTTTTGCCTCTGACCCTGAGACGGTTTATTTATGGATGCTTGGCAATGGTTTGTCCTCTACTTTGGATGGATTTGATCTTGACCGTCATGACGGTCTATATGCTGCGCGTTCTGGCGTTATGGGCATGTGCCGCTGGACAGGTAAGGTTCGTGAAGCGCTTCGCTCGATTGCTGGTTACGATAAATTCATGGCACATCTTAAGCGTGCCGCGCATACGGATAAAAATATAGAAACTCCGATGCTTTTTGTGAATGCCGGTATTGACCTCAACAAACCGCTCAATTCTCAAGGTGACAACTTCTGGTGGGCCCAAAAGAATTTCCGTGACATTCATAAAGCTTATGACCCCTTTTCACGTGTTGTTCGTGGATATGATCCTGACCACAAGGGTGTCTACGTGAATGGCGTCACAGCAACGATTGACGGCGGTTGTGGTTTTGGCGGCACGCTGGCTTGCGCTGCCTTTGACCACGGCAGTGAACTTGTCGATCTCATTGAAGTCTGAGCACTTCTGGTATATCTTCCAGACATGACTAAGAAACTTCATATAATAGGTGGCGGGCTGGCAGGCTCTGAAGCTGCATGGCAAGCTGCAAACATGGGTGTAAATGTCGTCCTACACGAAATGCGCCCTCACGTAAAAACCAATGCCCACCAAACGGAAGGTTTGGCGGAACTGGTGTGCTCTAACTCTTTCCGCTCTGATGACAAGGATTATAACGCGGTCGGGCTGCTGCATGAAGAGATGCGTATGTGCAACTCTCTGATTATGGAGCAAGGCGACAAAGCGGCAGTACCCGCAGGTGGGGCTTTGGCTGTAGACAGGGATATTTTCAGCCAGGCGGTGACTGAAAAGTTAAGTGCTCACTCCAATATTGAAATAGAACGCGGTGAAGTCGCC
>Ga0066376_10003784_pt1 | contig 13377 bp, 10 predicted proteins | sample Knorr_S15_td_Bot_FD_77009 | JGI IMG/M metagenome (GOLD analysis project Ga0066376, IMG submission 77009) | Marine microbial communities from Southern Atlantic Ocean transect - Knorr_S15_td_Bottom_ad_5009_LV_A | ecosystem: Environmental > Aquatic > Marine > Oceanic | place: Southern Atlantic... | reverse complement strand
GGTCGCCAATATTACATTTACCAGTCCGATCTGGGTGAAATGGCGGCAAAGGGCGGGATTGTCCCGGCCAAGATATGAGCGGAAAGAATTCCGGGGCGTTAAAAAATACAGGAATTGTTGCAGCTGCCTTGGGCGCAGTGGCGCTACTAATCTGGTCGTGGAATTCCAACATGGTACAGGCTCCGGTGCAGATCGGTTACTACTGCTTGTCCTGCAAAAAAACGGATCACATCAGCGCGTATCAAGCTAATTGGCGTCAGTATCCCCGCGCGATCAGCGACTCCGTTTTGTACTGCGTTCACTGCAACAAAGGCCCGGCGCACCCGACCAACGAGTGCGATACCTGCGGAGCGGTTTTCATTCTCCACCTCTTCTCGAAGTACGATGAGTTTGGCAGCCCCTCTTGCCCCAAGTGCGACGACGCCTACGGTAAGGAGGCCAAGGCCAAGGGCGTCGATTTGATGCCCAAGTTGCTCAATCGCTGACCTCCCCGAAATCTTGCTGGTCAAACGGCGCGTTTCCCACGACTCTCTCCGCGCATTTTGACGATGTTTACAGGAACTTACACCGCCGTTGTCACGCCGTTCCGGAAGGGTCGCGTTGACGAACTGGCATTTCAAAAACTCATCCGGGATCAGGTTCGTGGCGGAGTCGATGGGGTCGTCCCCGTCGGCACCACCGGCGAGTCGCCATCGCTTGGTTTCGACGAACACATCCGTGTGATCGAGCTTGCTGTCCAAGCGGCCAAGGGCAGGGTGAAGGTCTTGGCCGGCACCGGTGCCAACGCCACCGCCGAGGCGGTCAACCTCACCCAAGCCGCCGAGGCCGTCGGCGCTGACGGCTCGCTGCAGGTGACACCCTATTACAACAAACCGTCGCAGGAGGGCCTGTTCCAGCATTTCAAAAAGATCGCTCGGTCGACCAAGTTGCCGATCATCCTTTATAGCATCCCCGGTCGCTGCAACATCGCCATCGAGGTGCCGACCGTCCAGCGCTTGGCCAAGGCGTGCAAAAACATCGTCGGCATCAAGGAGGCCGGCGGCGACGCCGACCGCGTGAGCCAGCTTCGCGCCGCGCTTGGCCAACGGTTCACCATCCTGAGCGGCGACGACGCGCTGACGCTGCCGTTCATGGCCGTCGGCGCAGAGGGCGTCATCAGCGTCGCCTCGAATATCATCCCACGACAGGTTTCAAAAATGGTCAACGCCTTCGCCGCCGGCAAGGCTGACGCCGCACTCAAGCTGCACCAAAAATATTACCCGCTGTTCAAGGACTTGTTCATCGAGACAAACCCGGTGCCGACGAAAGCCGCCCTCGCCATGCTGGGCAAATGCACGGAGGAATACCGCTTGCCACTCTGCAAGATGTCGGCGCCCAACCGCGCTCAATTGGCCAAAACACTAAAGGCCTGCGGCGTGCTGAAAAAATAACCACCATGACCAAGGTAATCATCAACGGGGCCAAGGGCCGGATGGGCGAGACGTTGCTCCGCTGCGGCGAAGCCAACCCCGACATCGAGGTTGTGGCCGGAGTCGATGTCGGCGACGACTTGGCCGGAGTCATCGAGGAAACGGATGTGGTCATCGACTTCAGCTTTCACGAGGTCACCCGGCCCACCGCCGAGCTTTGTGCCGCGCACAAAAAAGCACTGGTGATCGGCACGACCGGCCATTCCGCCGACGACAAAGCGGCGGTGCTAAAGCTTCAATCGGAAATCCCCATCGTGTGGGCCTCCAATTATTCCACTGGGGTGAACACCCTGTTTTGGCTCACCCGCAAGGCGACCGAGGTGCTGGGCACCGACTTCGACCTCGAGGTCATCGAGATGCATCATCGCCTCAAGCGGGACGCGCCAAGCGGCACCGCCGCCACGCTCGCCGAAATTTTGGCCGAAGTGCGGAAGGTGTCGCTCGCGAAGGAACTGCGCCACGGCCGCGAAGGCATCGTCGGCGAGCGGACGGATTCCGAGATTGGCATGCACTCGCTGCGAGGCGGCGACGTGGTCGGCGATCATACCGTGGTGTACGCCGGCAACGGCGAGCGGCTCGAGTTGACGCACAGGGCAGCCAGCCGCGACACCTTCGCCAACGGCGCATTGCGCGCCGCCACGTGGGCTTGCGGCCAAGCGCCCGGCCTGTACAACATGGAAAACGTCCTCGGCTTGGAATGATTTTTTGAAATGAAAACGACTCACCGAATTGCTGTTGCCTGCGCGTTTTTCGCGGGCTTTTTTGTGGCTGAAGCACAGCCGTTGGCCAAGCGGCCGAACATCCTTTTTGCTATCTCGGACGACCAGTCGTATCCGCACGCATCCGCCTACGGTTGTCGGGGTGTTCGCACGCCCGGCTTCGATCGTGTGGCCAAGGGGGGCGTGTTGTTCCGCACCTGCATCGCCGGGTCGCCGGGGTGCAGCCCAAGCCGCGCGTCGCTGCTGACCGGTCGTTATCACTGGATGATCGAGCACGCCGGCACGCACGCCAGTAAGTTCGACGCAAAGTATGCGACCTTTCCCGATCTGCTCGAAAAAGCCGGCTACTGGGTCGGCTACACCGGTAAGGGGTGGGGGCCGGGCAATTACAGGGACGGCGGCTTCAAGCGCAACCCGGCCGGACCGGTCTTTTCATCCAAGAAAAAGAACCCTCGCATCAAGGGCATTTCCTCTAACGACTACGCAGCGAACTTTGACGATTTTTTGAAGCAGCGCCCCGATGGTAAGCCGTTTTGTTTCTGGCTGGGCGGACACGAGCCGCACCGGGTTTTCGAAAAAGGCATCGGCCTCAAGCAGGGCAAAAAACTCGAGGACGCGGAGGTGCCCGCCTTCCTGCCGGACACACCGGAAATCCGCAGTGACATCCTCGACTATTACGCCGAGATCGAGTGGTTCGACTCGCACTTGGCCAGGGCGCTGGAGCAACTTGAGGCGATCGGCGAACTCGACAACACGCTGGTCATCGTCACGTCGGACAACGGCATGGCTTTCCCCCGGGCCAAGGCCAACTGTTTCGAGTTTGGCGTGCACGTCCCGCTGGCCATCATGTGGCCAAGCCGTGCCAAGGGCGGACGCGAGGTCACCGATCCCGTCGGTTTCGTCGATCTCACGGCGACCATTCTCGAGGCGGGCGGCGTGACGCATCCCGCGCTTGGCCAAGCGGCGCTGGCACCGGTCGGGCGCAGCTTGGTTTCGCTGCTCGAGTCGGGGAAAGCCGGTCGCGTGGAGCCGCAGCGAACCCACGTGTTCAGCGGTCGTGAACGTCACTCATCCTCCCGCCACAACAACATGACCTACCCGCAGCGCTGCCTGCGATCCGACCGGTACATATACATTCGCAACTTCAAGCCGAACCGCTGGCCGGCCGGTGATCCGCAAAAGTTTAACTCTCCCGGCAAGCTCGGCCCGATGCACGGCGGCTATCACGACATCGACGCCTGCCCGTCACTGACATTTTTGATCGAGAACCGGGAGCAAGCGGAGATTGCGCGGTACTTCCATTGGTCGGTGGACAAGCGTCCCGGCGAGGAATTGTACGACATCACCAGCGACCCGGCCTGCCTGAACAATCTCGCCCTCGACCCGGCCCACTATAAAACCACCCAAGCGTACCGCGACCAAATGGACGCCTACCTAAAAAAGACCGGCGACCCGCGAGCGCTTGGCCAAGGCGACCTCTGGGAAAGCTACCGCCGCTACAGCCGGATACGCTCCTTCCCAAAGCCGTAACTTTATTTACATGGATGGTCAGGATGAACAGGATCCTGTTTATCCATGTTTGAATTTGAAGCCGGATGCGCTTGGCCAAGCGGGGTTACTTGGCTTGGACCATTAGGTCGGTGACCAAGCGGGCGAATCTTGCGGGATCTTTGATGGCGATGCCTTCGGTTAACAGCGCTTGGTCGTAGAGCAGTTCGGAGTAGTCGGCGAGTTTCGGGTTCTTTTTATCGGCGGCGAACAGGTCGTTCATCGTCTCGATCACCGGGTGGTCGGGGTTCAACTCGAGAATGCGCTTGGTCTCCGGCACCGCCTGGTTCATGGCGGCGAAGATGCGTTCCATTTGCGGGTTCATATCGCCGTCGTCGGTGACGAGGCAACTGGCGCTGTCGGTCAGCCGGTCGGAGAGGCGGACTTCCTTCACGTCGTCCTTGAGGCTGTCCTGCACTTTTTTGATGAGTGTTTTGTATTTGCCGGAGGCTTCCTTTTTCTGTTCGTCGGCGATTTTCTTTTCTTCCTCGGTGCCGAGGTCGATGTCGCCTTGGGCGATGGACTTGAGTTTCTTTTTGTCGTACTCGCCGAAACCGGACAGGATGAACTCATCGACCGGCTCGATCATGAACAGCACCTCAATCTCCTTTTTCTTAAAAACCTCGAGGTGCGGTGAGTTCTCGACGGCGCTGCGTGAGGTGCCGGTGATATAGTAAATCTCCTTTTGATCCAGCACCATGCGCTCGGTATATTCCTTGAGGGACACGTATTTACCGGGTTCCGTCTTGCTGCTTTCGAACAACAGCAGCTCCTTTATTTTGTCCTTGTTCGTGGGGTCAACCTCGATGCCTTCCTTGAGCACCTTGCCGAATTCCCGGTAGAAGCTGAGGTAATCATCCTTCGACTTCTTCATCATGGACTTCAGCTCGGAGAGAATCTTGGTGGTGATGCTTTTCTCGATCTGCTTAATGGTGACGTCTTCTTGCAGGATTTCGCGGGAGACGTTCAGCGGCAGGTCGTTGGACTCGACGACGCCCTTGGCGAAGCGCAGGTAGCGGGGGAGCAGCGCCTCGCAGTTGTCCATAATGAAGATGCGCTTCACGTACAAATGGATGCCGTGCTTGGTGCCTTCCTGTTGGAACATGTCGAATGGCGCCTTGGCGGGCAGGTACAGCAGTGCCTTGAACTCAATCTTCCCCTCGGCGGCGTAGTGGATGGTCTTGAGAGGGTCGGTGTAGTCGTGGGATACGTGCTTGTAAAATTCGTTGTACTCCTCCTTTTTGACCTCGCTCTTCGGGCGCATCCAGATTGCCTTCATCGAGTTGAGGGTTTCCTCGGTGACGGTGGTTTGTTTTTCCGCGCCTTCCTTCGGCTTGCCTTCGTCGTCCATCGGGGTCTCGTCCCGGATGATGTCCATCACGATGGGGTGCTCCACGAAGTCGGAATATTTCTTGACGATCTGCCGGAGCCTGAACTCCACGATGTAGTCCCGGCTGCTCTCGTTGAGGTGCAGGGTGATCTCTGTGCCGCGCTTGTCACGGCCGCCCTCGGAGATTTCGTAAGTGCCGCCGCCGCTTGATTCCCACGTCCACGACTCGTCACCGGTGGCGGAGCGGGTTTTGAGCGTGACCTTGTCGGCAACCATGAAGGCCGAGTAGAACCCGACGCCGAACTGGCCGATCAACTCCGGGTTGGCCTTGGCCTTGCCTTTCTTTAGTTCCTCCATGAACTGCCGCGTGCCGGAACGGGCGATGGTGCCGATGTTGTCCTCGAGTTCCTCCTTGGTCATGCCGATGCCGTTGTCCTCGATCCGCAGCGTCTTGGCCTCGTTGTCGATGAAGAGTTTGATCCGAAACTCCGGGTCGTCCTTGATGAGTTCCTTGTTGGACAGAGCCTCGAAACGCAGCCGGTCGATCGCATCCGATCCGTTGCTGATCAACTCCCGCAGGAAGATGTCCTTGTTCGAGTAGAGCGAGTGAATGACCAGATCGAGCAGTTGCTGAACCTCGGTCTTGAATTCTTTTTTTTCCGTTGCCATCTGTTTACGCGCTAATTGCGCGGAGACAATAAACCAATTACCAAGCCGAAGTGCAAGCGTTTTGATCGCTTGGCCAAGCGTGGGAGTTTCTGCTTCACTGCCCGCAAGTGGCCCGTTAGATTGCCCAAGCGCATTTTTTATGACTGAAACCCCTTCTTTAGCTCCACACGACACCTTGGCCGGACGATTCGCCGGTCGGGTCGAATTTGCAGATCATTTCGTCCCACACCCAAACATTCAGCATGTCGTGTTCGATTTCGACGGCACTCTGTCGCTGATCCGCGAAGGCTGGCCGGATGTGATGCTGCCGATGTTCGAGGAGATGCTCCCGGCGGCAAACGGAGACGATTCGGCCAGCGTGCACGCCATGTTGCTGGACGACATCATGACGCTGAACGGCAGGCAGACGATCTTTCAAATGATGAAGTTTGCCGAGCGCGTCACCGAGCGCGGCGGCGTGGCGCTTGATCCGCTGGAATACAAGCACGAGTATTTGCGGCGGCTCGATGTGCGGATCCAGTCTCGCGTTGTGCGCTTGGCCAACGGCGACTCCGAGCCGGTGGAGTTTCTCCTGCACGGGTCGATTGCGTTGCTCGACAACCTGCGGGAGCGCGGGTGGAATCTTTATTTGGCGAGTGGCACCGACGAGCCGTTTGTCAGGCGCGAGGCCGAGTTGCTCGGCTTGGGCCGGTACTTCGGCGAGCGTGTTTACGGGGCCCAGGATGACTACATGAGCTTCTCCAAAAAACAGGTGATCGAGCGAATCCTCCGTGAGAACGAAGTCGATGGTGACCAGTTGCTGGTGATCGGCGACGGGTACGTGGAAATCGAGGACGGCAAAAATGTCGGCGGGCTCGCGGTGGCGGTGGCCAGCGATGAAGCCCACAACGGGGCGGGACTGTTCGACGAGTGGAAACGCAAGCGACTGCTCGGAGTCGGGGCGGACATCGTCGTCCCGGATTATCTTGACGCCGCCGTTTTGGTGGACGTGATCGAAGGAAAGTGATCGGCAAAAAAATAGATCTTCAGAAAATAAAACCGCTGCCTTTGGCCAAGCGCAAAAGCTTGAGCACTGTGGAGGAAGTTTTGGTGCCGCTCGATGCCGAGCCGGCGGCGCTCAGCGATGCGCTGATGAGCCAAGTGGACGACTGCGCCAAGCGCATCCGCGAAGCCAAGGCCAACGGCAAGGCTGTCATGATGATTTACGGAGCGCACCTCATCAAAAATGGCGCCGCGCTGATCCTCGACAACTTGATTGTCAACGGTTGGCTGTCGCACTTGGCCACCAACGGTGCCGGGACGATTCACGATTGGGAGTACGCTTGGCATGGCCGCTCGACCGAGTGCGTCCGCTCGAACGTCGCGACCGGCACGTTCGGCACTTGGGAGGAAACGGGGCGCACCATTCACTTGGCGCTGCTCGCGGGCGGAGTCGAGGGGCTGGGTTACGGCGAGGCGCTTGGCCTGTTGATTGACGGGAACGGCGTTGACGTGTCGACGGCGAAAGAATTGTCCGGGCTTATCGCGGCGGAACCGGCGCACGAGTTGACTGCTGCCCGGGCAGAATTGCTCCATGCCATGCGCAACGGCTTCGTGCCGGAGGGACGGTGCGACCTCGAGCATCGCTGGAAGCAGGCTTCGGTCGTGGCTTCCGCCTACCGCCACGGAGTGCCGTTGACGGTGCATCCGGGTATCGGTTACGACATTATTTCAAATCACCCGATGTTCAACGGCGCGGCAATTGGCCGGGCGGCGCAGGTCGATTTTCAAACATTCGCCGGGACGCTCGAGCAGCTTGACGGCGGCGTGGTGTTGTCGGTCGGTTCGGCCATCATGGGGCCGCAAGTGTTCGAGAAGGCGCTGAGCTGCGTGAACCACATCCGGCTGCAGGAGGGACGGGAGATCGTGCGGGATCACTCAATGTACGTCGTCGATCTGCAGAACGGCGGCAACTGGGACTGGACGCAGGGCGAGCCGCCCGTCACCAGTCCGGCCTACTATCTGCGCTTCTGCAAAACGTACGCCCGGATGGGCGGCTCGATGCATTACCTGCAGTGCGATAACTTGGCCTTCGTGCAGCATTTGTCCCGCGCGCTGGCTGACGCAAACCCATCGTGAAAGAGGAGCGTTTTGCTGAAATCGCTGCTCGGTTTTCCGGACTTCGTGTGGCGTTGGTCGGCGATTTTTGCTTGGATCGATACCTTGAGATCGACCCCGAACGTGCCGAGGTGTCGATCGAGACCGGGCTGGACGTTTTGAACGTGGCCAACGTTCGCTCGCAACCGGGCGGTTGCGGAACCATTTTGAACAACTTGTCAGCGCTTGGCGTGGGAACGGTTTTCCCGGTGGGCTTCGCTGGCGAGGACGGCGAGGGGTACGAGCTGATGCGTTCGCTTGGCCAAGTGGACTGTGTTGAGTTGGGGCATTTTTTTCAGACACCCGAGCGCAGGACTTTTTCCTACACCAAACCGCTGGTGATCGAACCGGGGAAATCGCCGAGAGAGTTGAACCGGCTCGATTTCAAAAACTGGTCGCCCACGCCGGAGCCGGTGCAGGAGCGGGTCATCGAGTCGCTCAACGACTTGGCCAAGCGGGTGGATGCGATGGTGCTGCTCGAGCAGGTGGACGAGGCCGATACCGGGGTGCTCGCTGGGGGAGTGCTGGATGCGCTTGGCCAAATCCGCCGCAACAATCCTGATCTGCTCATCTTGGCTGACAGTCGCCGGGGGCTGGGGCAATTTCCCTCCGTTGGCCTGAAAATGAACCGGGAGGAGTTTGCCGGCTTGACCGGCGAGACGGCTGGCTTGCCGTTGAACGATTTGTGTGCGGCGATTGGGCGCTTGGCCACCGAGCGGGGCCAAGCGGTGTTCGTGAGCCTCAGCGAGGAGGGCATTGCCGGGGCCAAGCCGGGGGAGGCGCCGGAGTACGTGCCGTGTCTGCCGCTGCGGGGTGAGATCGACATCGTCGGCGCCGGGGACGCGGTGATGGCAAACTTGGCCATGGCCTTGGCTGCGGGTGCGGAGATTGTCGAGGCGATGAGGTTTGCGATGGCCGCCGCCTCGGTGGTGGTTCACCAATTAGGCACAACGGGCACGGCGAGTTTGGAGGAGATTCGTCGCTTGGTTTGCGCTCACTGATAGTGGGGCGGCTTTGTGATGTTGCTCTTGATGGAGTCCATCTCTTTTGTCTCCAAGCCGGTGGCGACGTGGCTCACTTGGGTCTGGAGTTGCTGGATCGTTTTGTCGTGTTCGATGATGGTTTGGTTCAGGGATGACACAAGCTGTTCCAAATGCGTCAGGTCGGACTCGATGTTCACCAGCCGTTCTTCATGCGACATGGGTGCAGCCTAACGCAAACGGGGCAGGGAATCGATAGTGGAGCCGGGTTAGTTTTTAACTCGGTCTGATTTTCCCTGACTTTTTTTTCGTGCGATACAATAATTGTTTTTTGAAAATGAATTTGGATGACAAAAAGGAACTGAAGAGATGCCTTGGCTTCGGCGTGAACCTGAACTCGGACGAGGACAGGCAGCGCTTGGCCGAGTTGATCAATGCCAAGCTGTGGTTTCGCGGCCAGCCGATCGTTGGCAAGGAGAGTGAGTTCAGTCTCCTCAGGACAATCAAGCATCTCTTGGCCAACTTGCGGGAAAAGAATCGTTTGCTGGCAGAGTACCATTGCCCGGCGGATGCGCGGATTCAGAATTTCCTGGATCGCTATCTTGCCGGTTGCGATGTCCCCAAGCTTCCGACGAACGCCCTCCAACTGGAGCATCACGGACTGGCGCGTACCCTGTCGCTCCCGCCCGACAAGGACTCGTACACATCGGAGCATGTTGACTCGTACCGGATCGAGCAAGGGGTGCTGCACAATCCAAGGAGCGATCGCCGCACGACCAAGGGCGTGTTTCACATCGTGGAAGGTGGGCTGCCGATTCCCCACGACAAAAAGCAGGTTCCCAAGGCGGTGTTTGCCGTGCTGCTTGGGCAAGCGTTCTCTCCGCCGGATAGCGTGATGGAACTCCCCTTCACGAGTTCGCAGGAGGAACGGGCGAGGTTGTTTGTGTCGCTGCTGCTGCGCCCCGTGGTCACGCCCGAGGTCAAGGGCGTTTGCGAGGAGCGCTCGCTTGAGACTCGGTTTTTTGCGCCGGGCAGCTTGGTTTCGAATCTGGATTTCGTGGAGTCGATTTTCGGCAACGCTGGCGATCCGTACCTCAGCGAGAACGACGCTGCGCTCGATCCGGCGCATTGGACCGGGCACACCGGGTGCGTGGTGCTTGCGCCGCATCTTATTTTGTTGGGCAAAAAGGAACTGGGGTTGCCTCATGTTTCCGAGGCCACCGAGCGTCAAAAACGCGACGGAATGTGCTGGGAGTCCGAGGAGGAACGGTACAACGACGGCGGCGGATTCAAAGTGGCTTGCCGCGACGCTTCCGGCGTCATGATCACGCTGATCGCCGACAACTATTTTGGCTACTGCAAAAAAGAGGTGAAGACCCAGATCAGTTTCTCCGCCAACCTGCTGGGCAACGCCGAGGAGGAACACGCTGGCGGCGCGATCGCTTATCCCCGTTACGACTTGGGCGAGGAGTTTCACTTGAGCGATTTCGTCAAGGAGGTGAACCACACCTTTGCCGAGGTGATCCAGTCGTGCGGCGATCTCATGGATTTTCAACCAGAAGGGTATGCTATCGACAAGCGGTTTCCAGACATCCAATACATCCCGGAGGATTCCATTGTGCGACTGAGGGAGCAGGGCATTTCCTGGTCGAGAGAGGGCGTCGCCCAGCGTATCCGCTTGTCGCCGAACATCACGTATGTGCTGCCGTCAGGGTATAAAGTGTCAATGGTGCGGCGTTCTGTCGGTGGCCATTGGCGTCTCGTGGGCAATACGGCTGAAGGTGTTTTTTGTCACAAGCCTTGCACGGTGTCCGGCGGCGGCAAGTCGGAAATATCCAAGTCGATCCGCGATGCCATTCTTGCTGGGCCGATGTTTGTCGCTGATTTCCAGGGGGATATGGCATTGGCAGAGAAAATTCTACAGCGAGATTTCTCGGATCGGTTTAAGAATCCGCCGGATGTGGTGCGGGGGCGCGGCATTCTGGATGAACGCCGGTCGCTTGGCTCGGTGATCAAGCTGCTGACGCCCAGCCGCACATACACGGACGAGTATAACGAGTGGCTTGGCACCATTCCCATGCACGTGAGAGATCTCGTTTTTACCGTCAAGCGTTTTTACCAACCGGAGTGGGAGGGCGACTGGAGGGCGTACTTTTCGGTGGACGCGGTCAATGGCCAACCCGGAAAGGAGCTCAAGTACAAGCAGCAAAAAATGGTCGCTCAATATTTGCGCGTCGGCTTCACCGGCGACGGACTTTGGCGGACGTTCACGTTGCGAAAAGATTTTATCCCCTCGGTCAAGTTGCAGCGTGAGGATGATATCTCCGCCAGCACCGTGCTGCCGTCGAGGGATCTGCCACACCTCAAGAATGATGAACATCGGCCCTCGCTAAAGTTCGCCTCCAACTGCGAGTACCGTTTCTTCCAGCGGCCCGATGACGCCGTGCTGCGGGGGTACGACAAAAATGCCGAGGCAGACTTTTGCGGGCAAAATCTTTTTGCCTCCAATTATCATCCGCTCTCAAGGCAGGAGGCCCAGGCCGAGGTCGATGACGCGCTGCAGTTCGGGCAATACACCGCGAAACTCCAGAATGTCTTTCGCGGCTTTCTCGACGACTCCAACTCGCGCGAGTTCATGGTGTCATCCGCGTTGCCGCGAATCGTGGACGGCAAGCCGACGAAGAACCCGCGCTACCTCCAAAACCGACCTGACGTGGAGGACGCGAGAGGGCGTTACCTCGCGAACATTGGCACGCGCCTGTACCGTCGGGTGCCGCTTGGCCAAGCGGTGCTGAACCCCGTCGATGCTGTGTTGGCCGGTCGCCGCAACAACCCGCCCGACGCCAAGGCCGGCATCCGTGCCCTCGCCGTTTACGGGCCGATCCATTATCAGGAATTGCCGGAACTGTTCATGGACTTCGTCAGCTCGCTCACCGGCAAATCCCCCTCGACCACTGGAGCCGGCTCGGAGGGCGCGCTGACCAAGGGGCCATTCAATGCACTGTTACCGGTGATCGACCTGAATAACGCGCTAGTCAGTTACATGCTCACGAGCGACGACTGCTTCACCTCCGCCGCAGGTTACATCGGCCCAAAGTACCGCGTGAACCACGACATCAGCCTGTTGATTCCGGAACTCTGGGCTCGCATGTCGTCCGGGGAGCGCCGGGCCGATTACCTGATCCGGGAGGGCTATTTGGAGAAGATTGATAATTTCGATCACGCCGGCCGCACCGTCCTGGCCGCGCGGCTTGGTTACCGGATCACGAGCCGGTTCGTGCTCGATTTTTTCGGCCGCATTTTCACCAACCCGGACTCCGTCGTGCCCGAGGACATGCTCAAGCCGGAGTTGCAGGGGATCGACGATTTTGTGGACGGCGTCAACAACATCGTCGAGACTCAGCAGCGAATCGCTCGCCACTATTTTGAGGATGGCTCCATCGACGACGCCATCCCGCCGCTGCGGGCATTGCTGCACATCATGGCGCATGGCGAGTTCGAGGGCAAAACCACCGCCGACCCGGAGATACGAAACCTGTTCGACCGCGAAAAAGTGCGCGAGCAAAGTTGGTATCACGATCGGCTCAAGGCCAAGCAGGCGCGCGACGTGGCTTATCTCGAAAACCAAGTGGCCTACATGAAGGCATTCCTCGAAAAGGAAACCCACCGCGAAGAGGCCAAGCGCCTCGGCTTGGCCAAGCGCCTCGCCAAGGTTGAAGACGAACTCACATTTGCCAAGGACAGCGATTACCTCGCCGCACTCAGCGGCACGATTGGCCTCGATTGTTCGCTTGAACAATCAGAAACAGCCGAGGGTGATTAAGGAAAAAGATGGCTCCTGAGCAGGGACTTGAACCCCGAACCTATTGGTTAACAGCCAACCGCTCTACCATTGAGCTACTCAGGAACCCTGAAGGCGGGAGAACCTAGCGAAAGGACCCAATGTTCGTCAACAGATTTCGCCAATCAATCTTAATTATCATCGGCTCAAAAGTGATCCCGGCGCTCTTGGCTTGAGTTCCGCTCACCCAAACGCCATACCGGCCCAGTGCAGTTAAACCCTCAAGCCGCCGCCGAAGTTCTGAATACGGTAACATCGTTGCGCCCAAGTCTCGGCATCGTGCTGGGCAGCGCCTTCGGCCAAGTGGCCGAGTCGATCGAGGCCGACGCGACCGTTGATTTCGCCGATGTTCCCGGCTGCGCCGAATCCAGCGTCGAGGGTCACACTGGACAATTTGTCATCGGCCGACTCGGCGGCGCGGATGTACTTTTGCAGGCCGGTCGATTGCATTACTACGAGGGGCACTCGATGGAGCAGGTGACGTTTCCGATTCGCGTCATGGCCGCGTTTGGGGTCGAGCAGGTTTTGCTGACAAACGCAGCCGGTGGCATCGCGGCAGATCTGGCCGTCGGCGACTTCATGCGCATCACCGACCACATCAACCTGATGGGAGCCAATCCGCTGCGCGGCAAAACGGCGCCGGGGCTGCCGGGCTTTGTGGACATGTCCGCCGCTTACTCCGAGT
>Ga0066376_10003780_pt1 | contig 13382 bp, 13 predicted proteins | sample Knorr_S15_td_Bot_FD_77009 | JGI IMG/M metagenome (GOLD analysis project Ga0066376, IMG submission 77009) | Marine microbial communities from Southern Atlantic Ocean transect - Knorr_S15_td_Bottom_ad_5009_LV_A | ecosystem: Environmental > Aquatic > Marine > Oceanic | place: Southern Atlantic... | reverse complement strand
CAGAGTAAAAACTACCCCTCAGGTTAATTGAAGAGACGGGTGGCGGCCTCGCGGTACCGAGCCACAGTGCCGTCGATGATTTCTTGGGGAAGTGTAGGACCTGGAGGAGTTTTGTCCCACTCGCCGGATGCAACAAGGGTCTCAAGCCAGTTGCGAACGTACTGTTTGTCGAAACTGTCTTGTTCGCGACCGATTTCATATTCATCAGCGGGCCAGAAGCGAGAACTGTCTGGGGTCAATACTTCATCGATGAGTAGAATTTCCTCGGTCGGGTTGCCATCACCATCAAGGGCATAGCCAAATTCAAATTTGGTATCCGCAAGAATAATGCCACGCTGGGCAGCATATTCAGCAGCTTTGCTGTAAATCTCAAGTGAAACAGTGCGCAATCGCTCCATCACATCCTTGCCTGCAATCCCGCACGCTGTTTCAAAATCAATATTCTCATCGTGCCCTTCAACGGCCTTCGTAGCAGGGGTAAAAATCGGTTCCGGCAATTTGCTACTGAGTTGCAATCCATCTGGTAGCGAAATCCCACAAACTGTGCCATCTATTTGATATTCCTTCCAACCACTTCCAGCGAGATACCCGCGAACAACAAACTCCACAGGAATTACTTCACAAGCACGTCCGAGCATCATTCGCCCTTCACATTGTTCATACAGTGATGGGTCTAGATTCGGGACATCTTCTGGCTTGGTCGAAATCAAATGATCTTCAATAATCCCAAGGTCACGAATGAAATCAAACCATTTGGTACTGATACGTGTAAGTTCCTGGCCTTTGCCGGAGACGGCGGTTGGCATCACCACATCAAATGCACTCATTCGATCACTGGCAATAATCAGCACCATCCCCGCCTCGCCATCTGATGGGGGAATTTGGTAAATATCCCGTACTTTCCCTTGGCGGCGACCTTCAAATGGAAGATGGGTTTCGTAGACACTAGTTTCGGTAGTATTCATGTTGGGGATTGTACCGACCACATGAAGAGGGTGGGTGCATACAATACAAGGACTCATATGATTCGTTTTACCACTTGTTCATCTAATCCCTATCCCGACGAACTCGTCAACGCGCACCTGCTCACGAGAGATAATCAAGTGATTCAGGGGTCGATTTCGATTGAAAATGGAATCATCACCGCTCAAACGAGTGCCCACTCGAATTATGCGTTGTGCCTTATGTACGACGCAGGAAAAGCGGGTCGGTTGATGCTTCAAACTTCTATTCTTACACCACGAGAGGAACCTTACATGTTGTCTCTTGAACTCGCGAGGCACCGCATCAAATCCTTCCTTGATCTCAGCGAGAATTGGAGTTTGTTTTACCTTTCGGATGACAACCCCGCAGTCCAGCGTTGGGAAGAATCAAGGCTCATCTTCACTGAAGCACTTGTTTGCGTCAATCCTGAAAAGGCGGGTGAACTCGCACGAAGGGCGCTTGTGATTGCAATCGATGCATCCGAGCGACTTACGATGGCGCATGCCCAAATATTACTTCATCGAAGATATGCAACGAAATCAGCTTCTTCCTCGACCCTTGGCGTGAATATTTCAGCATCTCGATTTGATGAACCACTTCGAGATATCATCAAGAAGAACGCAGACATTGTCACCATTCCCATGCCGTGGGGTGAAATCGAACCTGAAGAAGGCACATTTGAATGGGGTGCAATCGACCGTTGGGTCAAATGGACAAGAGATCACAAGAAACACATTATCGCAGGACCACTGCTGGATTTTACAATCGAGCAGGGTATTCCAACATGGGTAAAAGCCGTGGAACATGACTACACGCTTTTTCGTGACAAGTGTTACGACCACCTTGAACGGGTCATTCAGCGGTACGGCGTCGCAGTTTCCTTCTGGAATGTTGTTTCAGGAATTAATTTAAATCGCCATGTCCAATTATCCTTAGCAAATATGGTTGACCTTATCCGTACGGCTCGTCTTCTTGTCAAGCAAGGCCGAAAGGATGCACGGGTGATGATTGAACTCGCCGAGCCATTTTCTGAGTTTGTCGCAACGACCCCTGAATCAAGCAATGCAAAGGTCTTTCTCTCAAGATTGGCTCAAGAGGGTGTTTCACTCGACGCGCTTGGTGTGCAATGCTTAGTTGGCGGTTCAGGTGGGAGGGCAACTCGCGATTTAATGCTCATGAGTGCGAAACTTGACGAATTTCTTCATGTAGATTTTCCGATCATTATTTCAGCTCTTGGTGCTCCATCGAAGACAATACAAGAACGCAACGGTTGGTGGAAATCCCCTTGGGATGAAACCAAACAAGAGTTATGGGCTAGTCAAATGTTTGCAATTGCCCTCAGTAAACCATTTATTGATTCAGTAATATGGACCGACCTATTCGATTACAAAACAATGAAACTGCCAACAGCGGGCTTCATCAACATCAAGGGAAAACCAAGACCGGTGATGAACAAGGTGCTCTCCATGCGAAAGCGGTTGAACGTACCGCTAGGACCACTCGATTTGCCAAAACGCAACGATACAGACAAGAAGAGCGAGTGAGATACACTGGTGCAAATCAGATTATGTTCTTGCTTCTGTGCTATTGCTTCTATCTCTTTATCTCATATTCCCAACCAATCACGGGGGATGTTGACGTTAAGCCTTATCGCATACATTTGCAAACAGATCCCGTTGAAGTGCTGGAATTGCTTCCGGGTATTGGTCCAATCATGGCGAAAAAAATCGGAGACTTTCGAAAAGACCACGTCATTGAATCCCCCGATGATCTCATTCAAATCCATGGCATCGGGCAGAAAACAGTTGATCAACTCCGAAGGCTGACAACAGCAACACCAAATCATGATGCAGATTGAAGTGATTAATACAGTTCTTGAGCAAGCGACATCGCGAATGGATACAAAAGGGTGCTTTACTGTTGGACCAGTAAGTGGTTCCTTCGCAGCGATGGCGACATGCCAACTTTGCCAAACAAGTGGAGTTCTATTTGTTACTGCGCATCTTGATGATGCAGATGAAACGGTGGCAATGCTTCAAGATCTTGGCATGCTCGTTACAAATTTTCCAGTCCTTGAAACGGAAGTTGCAAAAGATATTCTAGCAGCGAGGTTTGCATTACTCGATGCACTGCAGAGCAATCACCCACCAGAAATTATTGTTGCGAGTGTACCTGCACTGATGCAAAAAACACCACCCCCGGAATCGGTCAACGCAATTGTGCGGCGATTACAAGTTGGTGAACAATGTTCGTTGAGGGAGGTACAAGAATGGCTTGTAGATGCTGGATATGAAAAGCGAAATACGGTTGACGATTCTGCGCAATTTGCCCTCCGTGGTGGAATACTTGATATTGCTTCTGCTGCTGGAGAATATGTTCGACTCGATTTTTTTGGAGATGTGATTGAATCGATGAACGAAATTGATCCCATCTCTCTGGGCTCGGATTGCGAGATTGATGAAATTATTCTTACGTCTGCGAAGCAAGTTGAAAGTGAATCGACCTTGGTCGACCATATCCCAAGGTCATGGCGTGTTGTGCTCGACGATGTTGGCGAAATTGCCCAACAAGCGAAGAGTTACTTCGATCGAGTTCTTGATGCAACCAACTTAGCCCATCTCGATGATATTCAAGCAACAATGGTTCGTAGGTTAACAGCAGTCATTGGGTGTAGTGGTCCACCCGCTGATGGTGTAGATATCGAATTGCCCGTGGGTTCTCTGCCACTCTTTTCAACAGTTGCCTCAGAAGCGATGGAAGAACTTGTTGAGATGAGTAAGGAACGCGAAGTGTTTCTCACGTGTCGGACTTCAGGCGAAGTGCAACGCATGCAAGAGTTGACAGCAAAGGGTGAACAACTCGAAAAGGCGCAACGACTCCATATTGAAGAGGGTTTTATTCATCGAGGGTTCTTGCTTGGCGATGAAGTCGCGGTTGTACCAACCCACGAAATCTTTCATCGATATGAATTACGTCGAGGTGTTCGTTCAAAACAGAAAACAATGCGTGAAACAATGGCACATTTTGATGTTGATGATATTGTTGTGCACCTCGAACACGGGATTGCGGAATATCTTGGGTTGCAGCGCCTTGAGGGACAGGGTGAAGTGGAGTTTCTCACATTGCGATTTGCTGCTGGAAAGTTTTTACACGTCCCCGCAACCCATGCTTCTCTTGTGCAACGATATGTTGGGGCATTCAGGGGTCGACCTGAACTTTCGACTATTGGCGGGACACGTTGGGCTAACGCAAAGGAAAAAGCCAAAGGTGCAGTTGTTGATATGGCACATGAGATGATTCGCGTTCAAGCTCTTCGCGAGCACGCTCCTGGAATTGCGTTTCCTGAAGATACACAGTGGATGAGTGAATTTGAATCGAGCTTCCCATGGGAAGAAACAGATGATCAAAACAGTGCAATCGCAGCGGTTAAAAAAGACATGCAATCCCCAAGACCAATGGACAGGCTCATCTGTGGAGATGTCGGATTTGGAAAAACTGAAATTGCAATTCGTGCTGCGTTCAAAGCCGCTGAGTCTGGGCGACAAGTAGCGATTCTTGTGCCTACGACGGTTCTCGCTGTGCAACATGAACGCACTATTTGCAGACGCCTTGCGGATTATCCTTTTGTCGTGGAATCGATGACACGATTTCACACTGGAAGTGAACAGAAAGAAATTTTAGAACGCGTTGCTTGTGGCGAAGTAGACATTCTTATTGGTACACATCGCATATTGAGTAAGGACGTTTCATTTAAACGACTTGGCCTTGTTGTCATTGATGAGGAACAACGGTTTGGAGTCGAACATAAACAGCGGCTTCTTGCTTTTCGCGCAGAGGCAGATGTGCTTACATTGACGGCGACGCCAATCCCTCGAACATTGCATATGGCACTCCTTGGGATACGTGATATCAGTTCTCTGCAGACAGCGCCAATTGACCGACGTGCAGTGGTGACTGAGATTAAAAGTTGGGACAAGGAATTCGTCAAACAAGGCATTCAACGGGAACTTGCAAGGGAAGGGCAGGTTTTTTACGTGCACAACCGTGTGTATGACATCGACGAAGTGGCTGAGCAACTTAGAGAACTCGTACCAGAGTCCCGAATACTTGTGGGGCATGGACAGATGCCGCCAAGAGAACTTGAGAAAGTCATGCTTGACTTTGTGCAGGGAAACGCAGATGTCCTTGTCTCAACCACGATTATTGAGTCGGGAATTGACATTCCCAATGCTAATACGATGTTCATCGATGACGCTGATCGATTCGGTCTTTCTGACTTGCACCAATTAAGAGGAAGGGTTGGTCGATACAAACATAGAGCGTACTGTACTTTGCTACTACCTCGTGACCGTTTTGTAAATGCAACTGCTAGAAAGCGACTTCATGCGATTGAGCAATTTTCGATGCTCGGTGCGGGTTTTCAGATTGCACTCCGAGATTTGGAAATTCGTGGTGCAGGAAATCTTCTTGGGGCTGAACAGTCGGGTCATATTGCAGCAGTCGGGTATGAGATGTATTGTCAATTGCTTGAACAAGCGGTTCAACGCCTTCGTGATGGCAAGAAATCAAAACCAATTGAATCGATGATTGATTTAGGTGTAAGTGGAACGATTCCAGAAGCGTACATTGCAACGCCAACTCGGCGACTTGCGATGTATTGTAGATTTGCGCTCTGCGAGAACCAAGATTCGATTGCTAAGATTGTGCACGATTTACAAACAGGATATGGAACCTTACCCTTAGCAGTACAACGCCTTGTGAAGTATCACGAATTGCGAGTCGCAGCCTCTTTGCTAGAAATTGGCTCGATGACCCTTGACGATGACGACGTGGTTATTCGAACGAAAGGGGAGGATGCATTACGGAAGCGGTTGGCATCCTCGCGTGGCACTTTGAGGAAAGTGGGAACACCATCTGCGACTGGCTTTGTCGCTGTGTATTACAGATCCCCTGACAATAATTCTGAGGAGAATTTATTATCGGAGTTACATGATCTTTTCGTAGAATCAAGTTGCTTGTCCTAGTCGACCGATAGCCCTCTTACATGACTAATGTTTTACAACAAGGGCGAAGAACATTACCGCCGACACACAAATCTGTAACACATAAATTTTCAGTCAGCGGACACGAGGGGTATCTCACCGTCGGTATGTTTGATGATGGAACGCCTGGCGAAATTTTTATCAAGATGAGTAAAGAGGGCTCAACGCTTTCTGGGCTCATTCAGGGTTTCTGCCGTGCGTTCTCCTTAGCCATTCAATACGGGCTTCCACTCTCTGATGCAATAGAGCGATTCCGAAATATGCGTTTTGACCCGATGGGTCAAACATCAAATCCAAATATTCCACAAGCGACAAGCATACTCGACTATGTCGCGCAATATCTTGATTATGAATTCAACGTACTCTCTTCTCGGGAGGCATCTGCTGCGTAAGCCGAAGATCCCTCTTTCCCGAAACTGCAAAGGGCTCGCCTTCCGGTGAGCCCTTTGTTAATGGGTCAGACCACCCGAAGCAAAACGAAAGTTTTGCGGAAGGGTCTGACCCAATTGGTTTAGTCTGCGTCAACAGTTTTGGTTTCAGTGGCTTCTTCTGCTGGCTTTTCAGTCTTCTCGATGATGATTAAGTTACCCTCGTCATCGAATTCCATATCTTCTCGATCTTCAAGTGGTCGGTCAGGATTGATGACTACTTCAACGTCAGCACGAAGGTCACTACCAAATTGAATGGTGACATGGTACTCACCAATCCGGCGAATCGCTTGATGAAGTCGAATTGCGCGGGTATCAACACTGAAACCATTTTCAATCAATGCATCAGCGATATCTCGTTGTGTGACTGAACCATAAAGTCCGCCTTGGTCATTGGCACTTCGCGTAAGCGTAAGGACAATACCTTCAAGATTTTCAATAATAGACGCTTGCTCAGTTCGTTTCGCCTCATATTCTTTGAGTGCGATTTCACGAGCTTCAGCAAGAGATTCAATTTTTTCAGGGGTGGGAGCTTCTGCGAGCCCCATTGGGAGTAAGTAGTTCCTCGCATATCCCATACGGATACGAACGATATCTCCGACAATGCCGAGGTTTTCTACGTTGGAGGTGAGTAACAGGTCAATTCTTCGAGCGCTAGCCATGGTGTTGTCCTTTCAAAGAAAGTTAGGAGTCGCCGGCACGACCCCAACTACATGTAAGTGACGCATGCCGGTGCGTCAAAAGTTCATATTAGAACGGAATGTCGTCATCCGCTGGGGGTGCAGCTGTCACCGTTTCTGTTGTTGATGGCGTTGATGGTGTTGATGATTGCCCACCGCGGGAATCAACAAATTCAAATTTCTCAATAACAACTTTCAACTTTGAACGGTTATTACCATCTTTGTCTTGCCATTGATCAAGTTTCAACCGTCCTTCAACAAAAACGGGTTTTCCCTTGGAGAGGTATTTCGCCATAGTTTCGGCGGTCTTGCCCCATGCTTCACAATCGACAAACGTTGTTTCTTCTTTGAGTTCGCCAGTTTTATCTTTGTAGCGACGATTGACAGCGATGCTGATTTGAGCAACAGCCATATCGCTTGAGGTGCGTTTGAGTTCGGGGTCTCTTGTGAGATTGCCCATGAGTAATACTTTGTTGTAATTTGCCATGATGGTTTCTCCGACTCATGATTCTACCAGAACATTTCAGTAAAAGCTCAAAAGATGCGGAATTTCGTTACGCCTCGGTGACTTCCTCAGACTCGGTCATTTCTTCAGCGACAACTGCCTTTGGTTCTACACTTTCGGGTGTTGTTTCAGGCTCAGCACTTTCGGGTGTGGCTTTTGGTTCTACACTTTCGGGTGTTGTTTCAGGCTCAGCACTTTCGGGTGTTGTTTCAGGCTTAGCACTTTCGGGTGTGGCTTTTGGTTCTACACTTTCGGGTGTTGTTTCAGGCTCAGCACGTTCGGGGGTGGGTTTTGGCTCTGCACGTTCTTTTGCAGTTACCGGCTCCTTACTTTCTGGGGTGGGTTTGGGGGTCTTCGCAGTGACGTCATCTTTTTTATTTACTCTGCTCCCTGCTGAGGCACCTTTTACAGTCTTTTTCTCACCACGAAGTTTAATTTCGGTTGCAATATCTTCTGCACCATCATTGGCTTCAATGACTTCACTTGGCAAATGTTCCGCGCGAGTAATCATCATTCTTAAGAGTTGTTCTGACTGATTGCACCTTCGCTCAAGATCACTGAGAATCGATGTTGGGGCGTTGAAGTAGACCAAGAAGTAAACACCCCGCTTATTTCCTTCAATTTCGTAAGCAAGCCGGCGGTCGTCCCACTTTTTGAAGTTGATGATGGTTGCTCCAACCTTTTCAAATATCTCTTTTAAATGGTCAATTGCACCTTGCAAGTTTGCTGTTGCTGATTGTGGAAAGAGGAACATCCCCTCATACAATCCTGTTCGTTCATTACTCATAATTTTACCTCGTTGTTTCCGAATTTTGAGTTTCGTTAAATTTGTTCATGGCTTCATCAATACCGCAATTCAGCCACTCTATTGCTGCCTTGACAGCACGTGCAAGTGCTGGCTCGACGGTTTCTTGTTGCTCGGGTGTAAATTTCCCAAGCACATACTCTGATTGTGGTATCAAGCCTGGCTCATCTATTCCAATTCGCAGCCGTGACCAATCTTCACCACTCAGATGGTTTGTGATATCTGTTAAACCATTGTGTCCACCTGCTGATCCAGTGTCTCGAAGACGAATTGAACCACAAGAAAGGTGAATGTCATCCACAATGACAAGTAAATCTGTAGAGGGATCCGCTTTGTAAAAAGAAATTGCCTGCCCAATGGGATTTCCACTTCTATTCATAAACTGTTGTGGCTTCATCAGTAGAACTTTCTCATCGCCAGAGTGAATTTCGATAACAACAGCATCAAACTTGGAGGTTGCTGGAACACCTGCTGCAAGTTGCCTTGCAAGGCTATCAATAATTGCAAACCCGACATTGTGCCGTGAGTGGTTATATGTTGAACCAGGATTTCCAAGACCGACGATGAACTTCATGTGTTACTCGCTGTCACCTTTTGCAGATTTATCTTCTGCTTCTTCTTCTGCTGAAGTTTCACTAATGACTTCTGGTGTTGCTTCTTCTTCTCCTTCTTCTTCACCTTCAAGGAGTTCTTCAGTTGGTTCTTCAACTTCTTCTTGGATGAAAGTCACATGAGCAATGTGTCGATCCGGGTCAAGAATTGCTCGAACACCATCTGGTAATTCCAAATCTCCTATGGTGAAAACATCTTCTACTGTTGAAAGATCGACTTGAATGGAATCAGGAATATCCTGCACCATACATTCGATTTCAACTTCAGGACGAGGAATTTCAAGGACTGCGCCAGTTTCCGAAGCATTCGTTGGTTGACCAGAAATATCAAGGGTCATTGTAATCGTAACTACTTGCTTCAAGTTAACACGTGTAAAGTCAACATGAATCAGATTGTCACCGAGGTACCCAAATTGAAGGTCTTTTACCAAGACTGTCTCTGGACTACCATCTCCATTGTCTAATTCCATGATGTGACTACCGCCTCGAAGGTACGTTGTGACTTCCTTTTCATCAACGCTCACTGAAACGGGGTCTGTACCTTTACTGTAAATCGTCGCAGGAAGCCGACCATGTTTGCGAAGTCGTCTCGCATACTTTGTACCGAGCTTTTCTCGCAGTACTACTTTCAATATGGGTGCTTGTTGTGCCATAACTTTTCCTATCTAAACTTTATTTCTTCGGTCCTTCTCCACGATTGAAAAGGCTCGATATTGACATGTTGTGGTGAATTCGATGCACGGCTTCGCCAAGAAATCGTGCTACGCTAAGAACTTTAAGTTTGTCGCCTAAATCATCGAGGCGAGAATCCGGAGAAATGGTGTTTGTAATAATAATTTCACTGATTGGGGATTCCTTGATGCGTTCAACAGCAGGTCCGACACAAACACCGTGGGTTGCTGCGGCGATGACTTTGTTTGCGCCTTCTTCGATGACAAGTTTGGCGGCTTCACAAATTGTGCCTGCGGTTGAAATCATGTCATCGACCATGAGTACTGTTTTGCCTTTTACTTCACCGATGAGCCGCTTGGAAACGACTTCGCTTCCCGATTCTCTTCGCTTGTCAATGATGGCGAGTTTTGCATCGAGCAATCCAGCATACATGTTTGCTACTTTTACATTTCCCACGTCTGGAGAAACGATGACAAGGTCTTCACCTTTCATATCATCCCGTGTTGCGAACCAATCGCAGAACACTTTGGTCGCAGTAAGGTGATCGACCGGAATATCAAAGAAACCCTGAATTTGAGCAGCGTGGAGATCCATGCACAGGACTCGGTTCGTGCCAGCAATCGTTATGAGATTTGCAACGAGTTTCGCTGTAATCGGAACGCGACCCTCATCTTTTCGATCTTGCCTGGCGTATCCGAAGTATGGGATGACTGCGGTGATGCGACCCGCCGATGCACGCCGAAGTGTGTCAATCCAAATGAGTAATTCCATGAGATTGTCATTAACTGGCATCGATGTTGATTGCACGATAAAGCAGTCGCGTCCTCGAACATCTTCTTCAACCTTGACGATGATTTCATTGTCGGGGAATTTTTCTACAGATGCAGCGGCGAGAGGCATTTCCAAATGACTACACATCTCTTGTGCAAGATGATCACCGCCTGTTGCTGCAAATATTTTCATTCGTTTGTGATCATCGTGACTCATACTATTGGCTCCATTTCGTTCTGTAACCTTGCGAGTAACACTGTTTCTACTTCAGCGAGTTGCTGTGGTGTATTGATAGAAAGAATATCTTCAGGTGCAACTGAATTGATGACTTCCACTGATAGTCCCTTGTCTAAAAGCATTCGAGGAACTTCCGTAAAGTAATACTCATTCGTCAGGGCATTCGGTTGAAGATCATCGAGACATTCCCATAATGAATTTGATTCAACTATGGCATAACTCGGGTAGACCTCTTGGATTTCTAGTTGCTCTGGCGTTGCATTTTTTTGTTCGACGATTGCTTCGAAACGGTCTTGTTCATCGCGAACAATTCGTCCATATCCACTTGGGTCAGGAATGGTACTTGTTGCAAGGGTTGCGGTAGCATCAGTGCTTCCTTGACGGTTGATCATCGCCCGAATCGTTGAGGAGCGAAGCAATGGACCATCGCCCCCTAGAATGACAATGTTGCCTTCAAATTCATTGAGGGTGTCCTTGCACACAAGAACAGCATGACCTGTACCACGTTGTGGTTCTTGCAACACATATTCAACCTCCACCCCCTGAGTTTCCCCTGAAATAGTTTCTTTGACGAGTTGCGCACCGTGACCAATGACGAGAATAACACGGTCAGCACCTGTTTCATTGACTGCATCAATCACCCATTGCACCATTGGCTTGCCTGCAACCTGATGGAGAACCTTCGGCAGGTCACTATCCATGCGCATACCTTTTCCTGCTGCAAGGATGATTGCAGCAAGTGGTTTACTTGGTTGTGTTGAAGATGTACTCATCTCTTTATTACTCTCAATTGAAAGTTTCTCTAACTTCCGTGGGGGGAACTGGCCCGCCAAGACTTGAACTTGGAATGCCTGGATCAAAACCAGGTGTGTTACCGATTACACCACGGGCCAAAATGTCGAGATGCTTCTTGGGGGAGCAACTCTTGTATACCTCCTGCCAAGATGGACTTGGCATGCATGAATCGCGGAGGGACATAGGTACAAGGGAGCCCATTCCGCGGCGAACTTCTCCTGAGACTTGGAGCACCAATCGCCGCGATTCGTACCCCATGCAGTGCCAAGTATCCGACTTGTCACTGACGGTCCCGCTATGGGGAAGGGAACGGAATTATACTCTTTGGAAGGCTATTCTGCGTTGGTCACGAGGAAATGATCGAACTTGAAATGGCTATTTTTCGCCCTGTATCTAAGGTGGATACTAGGTTCGATTTGTTGCTTGCGGCCTCATCTCGACTCACTTCGGGGTGCCAAAGGTGCAAGACAGTCGCTTTATTGTCACCTTTACGCACAAAGCATCCGTTATTGATAGCTCTTGCTGCAAGTTCAGAGTCCTCGTACCCCCAGCCTGTGAATGATTCATCAAAACCACCAATGGCGATGAGGTCATCTTTATAGATTCCAAAATTGCATCCCCGAACATGTTGCCATTTTCTTCGTGCTCTGGATCGCAACAGACCAAGGTGCAGTGGAATGAGTGGAACGATTCGATTGAGGTGGCCACTGATCCGAAGTTTTAGGAATTCATAGAATGACCATTCGTGCGGTTTGAGGTCATTATCAATGAGATGCCTCGTAATTGTTTGGTCAAGCAATATTCGGCTACACCCAACGATTCGATTTTTACGAGCAAGTGAGCGGTGGTGCTTGATGAAATTCTGGAGTGGGATGCAGTCACCATCAAGGAATACGATGTATTGGCTCTTTGAAGCGGCGATTGCTTTGTTCAGGATGACAGATTTCCGGAACCCTTCATCCTCGTGCCAAATATGTTGCGTTTGAATAGCGTTCTGTTTGCAAAATGTCTCGATGCAAGACGATGTCTCATCGGTGGACCCATCATCCGCGAGTATCAATTCAAAATTGTGATCTTGTTGAGTTGCAATACCATCAAGCACCAACCTCAAAAAGTCAGGTCGATTGTACGTACTGACGATGAGGGTAATAGAGGGATTTTGCACGCAGTAGAGTCCTTTGCCTGTACCTTACCCTAGACTCAAACGCAACGCTTATGTTTAAGAGCCTGATCCTTTTTCATCGACGCCTTCTTGTGCTTAGCACACTCTGTCTTGTCGTGCTTCTAGTGCTTCTGGTGCAACTTGGTAGGCTCACGTTGAAACAGGGTGAATCTAGCCTTGCAAAGGCGAAGGGTCGTCTTGAATCGACCACATTTCTTCCCACATGGCGTGGGCGTATTGTTGATCGAAATGGGTTAGTGGTCGCGGAAGATATCGCTTCGTATGCAGTTGCAGTTGATTGGGATGTCATTACTGGCAATCGAGCGATTCAGTACGCGAGCGAAGAGGCAAAAACATCACTTGGAATTGAACGATGGAAATCGATTTCGCCTGAGGAGCGACAGGCTTACGTTGACACGTATTTGCCTGCAAGGCTGAGTGAATTGGAAGATTTTTGGAAGAGTATTGCAGAAATTGGTGGCGAAGACCGTGGAGATTTAGGACAAACATTGCAGATGATTCGAGCCGAAGTGGAAGATACAGCGAAGGTTGTATGGGTCAACCAAGAAAAAGCGCATAGGAAACGATATGGAGAGAACGCTTCATTTGTACGCAGGCCAATCAAAGAGCAGCGTGAGCCCCACGTGGTGCTTTCTCGCGTTTCAGATGAAGTTGCAATTGCGTTTGAGT
>Ga0066376_10003779_pt1 | contig 13384 bp, 9 predicted proteins | sample Knorr_S15_td_Bot_FD_77009 | JGI IMG/M metagenome (GOLD analysis project Ga0066376, IMG submission 77009) | Marine microbial communities from Southern Atlantic Ocean transect - Knorr_S15_td_Bottom_ad_5009_LV_A | ecosystem: Environmental > Aquatic > Marine > Oceanic | place: Southern Atlantic... | reverse complement strand
GACCAGATCACACCCTTTTTCGCGTTATTACACAAATAGGTTCTATGCACACCGATAACTGGATCACCCCAGTTAAATACCACATCGGTTGTGATATCAAAGTCCCAATTTGAAACAGTCTTTGCCCAGGCGGGAAACCCCGCTGATGTGCGTACAGTGACATCGATCCCAATCTTTTTGAGCTGAGGTTTTAGGTATTCAGCGTTTGGCTTGGCACCCGGCCAACCGAAGTCAACTGTCAGAGGAAAACGCATTCCATCACCGCCACGTGCATAACCCGCGTCATCAAGCATGGCGTTGGCTTTGTCTAGATCTAGATCATAGTGCTCGACATTTGGCTCATGAAAAATACTATCCGGATGAATACCAGTATAAGCCGCCTTAGTTGTACCCTGGCTGATCGCGTTCATGAGGAAATCGCGATCAATCGCGTAAGCGATCGCCTGCCGTACTCGCACATCACTCAGTGGCTCTTTCTTCGTATTAAACGCATACCAGGCTATTGGCCCTATAGCCGCGTAACCTTGGTCAGTCGCAGTCAAATGCGCAACACCCTCAGCATGCAAAATGTCTTGCGCCAATGACTCAAAGGCCGACATGTCAATTTCGCCATTCTCTCTTCCGAGGGATCTTGCTGTTGGATCTTTGATAATCCGCATGACGATTTTGTCTAGATACGGACGACCCTTGATGAAAAAGTTCTCATTCCGTTCCAGGATAATATGTTGATCCCGAACAAACTCAACGAACTTAAATGGTCCCGAACCGACGACGTCTTGAGAGTTACGTGGATGTTTCTTTGGATCTTGTCCATCGCCATAAATATGTTCTGGGATGATCGATCCGAGCTGTGAGGACAGTGCCAGCATAAGAGCCGGATGTGGTTTGGATAATTTGAAAACAGCCGTATTTGCGTCCGGTGTTTCGACACTTTCGACTGCTCCAAACATCGTTTTAAACGGATGATGCGCTTTGATGGTCTTGATGGAAAATGCAACGTCCTTAGAGGTGATCGGTGCGCCGTCATGGAACGTCGCACCCTCGACGAGATTAAACGTCACTGTTCTTGAGTCATCAGACACCTGCCAGGACTTCGCAAGGTAGGGATGAGCATTCCACTGGTCATCGAACCGAAGCAGAGTCGCAAAAAGCTGTGCGCCCGGTGCACCCGTCGCAATACCGGACTGTACTGCGGGATTGAGATGTCGAGGCGTCGTGCCGATCGACATAATCAATGTACCACCCGCTTTAGGGGTATCCGCCTGTACAGTTACGCCAGTCAATGCGAGAACAATCGCACCAATAGCGCTAATCAGTTTTGTTGTCATTCGCATTAATTGTCTCCTTTGGTAGTCAGACTTATACCGTGTCAGCATCGCTGATCACCTGTCCATTGTTCACCTTATCAATCCGCTTTGCAAGGTGAGGAGCGATCCGGCTAGTGGTGCAATATTTGGTTCTGAATTGGTTCTATATTCACAACACCGTTGACCAACAGATTCCAGTGGTGCGCCATCTTGACGTGAACGGACTGCTCCTGGTGCTGGATTGCACCTAACCATTTCTGCTTCGCTCTGCTTCGACGAGTACCCGCCGCAGAATTTTGCCGGAAGCAGATTTAGGAATCTGCTCAGCAAAGTCCAGTAACCGCACGCGCTTGTGCGGTGCGACATTGTCCGCGACAAAGGCCATGATCTCGTCGGCCATTTCATCACTCGCGGCCTCCGGCTCTTTTAGTACTACGATGGCCTTGGGAATCTCACCGGCTTCCTCATCGGGACTCGGGATCACTGCCGTATCGACTATGGCCGGATGTGTCACCAGCAGCGCCTCGAGTTCAGCAGGACTGACCTGCATTGCCTTGTATTTAATCAACTCCTTAACACGGTCCACAATGAAAAAGAACCCTTCTTCATCGACATAACCGACGTCACCGGTGTGGTACCAAGCCTCCGAATCGATACAGTCTGCTGTTTCTTCGGGTTGATTGAGATAGCCCCTCATGATTTGCGGACCGCGTATCCAGAGTTCACCGTCTTCACCCTGGGCACAATCGCGACCGGACTCGACATCGACCACCCGGACTTCGGTATCAGGAATCACTTTTCCGATGGCACCTTGCCGAGATTTATCCGGGTCCATCGAGGACAAGTGTGTCACCGGGCTTGCCTCGGTCATGCCGTATCCCTGCATTATCGGACAGCCAATTCGCTGGCTGGTCTCTATAGATAATTCTCGTCCCAGCGGGGCTGCACCACAGAAGATCGTCTTCACACTGGAAAGGTCAAACTGATCGACCAGGGGACTCTTGGCCAATCCCAGTACGACGGGCGGAACCAGTGGCAGCGTGGTCGCCTTGTATTGCTGTACCAGACCGAGAAACTCCTCCATATCAAATCGAGGCATACTGACCAGAGTAGCGCCTCCAGCGAGCGCCAGCTTCATGACCACGATCATCCCATAGATGTGGAAGAACGGCAGCATTGCCATGATGATCTCGTCTTCGCCCATGCGTTTTTGTTCTTCGAAACCGTCTACCTGACACAAATTAGCAACAAGATTGTGGTGGGTAAGCATCACACCCTTGGGTAGACCCGTTGTACCGCTCGAATAAGGCAGAACCACCAGATCATTCTTAGGGTCGATCTCAACAGCAGGGGCTGGTGAGTCGGTGGACATTAACTCCGAAAAAGAGCGTGCCCCTTCGCCCTCACCGAAGACAAAGACCTCTTCAACCGAAGAGCTGCCTGCGGCTTCAAGCGCCTTATCCAGAAATGGGGGTACAGTCACCAGAAACCTGGCATTGGCATCGTTGAGCTGCTTGGCAAGTTCTGCAGCCGTATACAGCGGGTTAACCGTGGTGTTGATACCACCCACTGAAGCGACAGCATTAAACACCAGCGCGTACTCGGGCATATTGGGGCAATAAATTGCCAAGACATCTCCTTTTCTGAATCCTCTGGCATACAGCCCACCGGCAACTTTTTTGATACCGCCGGCCAGTTGGCCATAGGTCAGACTACGGCCTGAAGGACCGTCGATCAGGGCCGGCTTATCAGCCAGCCGTTCAGCGTGTCGCAGTGCATACTCCGTTATGGAAACGTTCGGGATTTCCAGTTTGAGATCTGTTCGTTCGCTGGTGTAAATCATCGGCTTCCCTCCATCGCTTTTAATACGACTGGCTTAACGCTGGATATTCCATCAGGGGCGGTTTTATCCTACCACTCCCCGAATATAAACCCGCCCCTGGTCGCAAATTCATGGCGGGTATCGAGATAGGCGTAATCAACAGTGACCGTGGATTTCCGACACCTGAACCAGTGGAAAAGACGATCCCGATGCTCATCGAGGATCCCCTGGCATGACGGATCTGAGGCCCGATCGACCAACTCATTTGGATCACCTTCAAGGTCAAACAACTGGGAGTCAAACCCTTCGTAGAACACATACTTCCACCGTTCGGATCGCACCATCCACCCTTTTGCCCGGTCAGCTGCTACCTTGAGTTCCAACCGGGCTTTGCGCGCAAAATAATCGAGCTCAGCCACGACGAAATCCCTCGATTCAGCGTCTCTTCCATGAAGTATGTCCAGAAACGACCTGCCTTCCAGCCAGGGTTGATGAGGATCACCGCCCAGCACTTCGATAAAGGTCGGTATCAGATCGATACCCTCGACCAGTGCCTGGGAGGCACACCCCCTGCTCAGGTCCGCGGACTCGGACGGATCAGCAACGATAAGCGGAATACGGACAGACGGTTCGTGAAACAGCTCTTTCTCGCCCAGCCAGTGATCACCCAGGTAATCACCGTGATCGCTCGTCAGCACAATCAATGTATCTCCCGATCGGCCCAGATCTGACAAAGCCGTCATCAGGTGGCCCACGTGGTCATCGATTTCCTTCACAAGTCCCATGTAGGTCGGGATAACGTTTTGTCGCGCAGCATCGTCGGACAGTACGACACTCTCTCCATGGTTCATAAATGCCTTGACTACGGGATGCGGATCAGCCCTTTCCTCATCGCTGCGTACTGCAGGCAGAATATCCTCAACACCGTACATGCTGTGATATGGTGAAGGCACCATGTAAGGCCAGTGCGGCTTGATATAGCTCAGATGCAGACTCCACGGCTCATCGCCTGCTTCCCGAATAAAGTCTATAGCCCGCCGTGTCATGTAGGCTGTTTCCGAGTGCTCAGCCGAAACCCGCGCCGGTAGATGAGCATTACGCATATAAAATCCGCTGACGACATCGCCAGCGTCATTGAGCGCAGAAATTACAAAGTCGTTCCACGGGTTGTCGGATACGTAGCCCTGTTCCCGCAGGTACTGGTTGTATCTCAGATTGGGATCAAACATGCCCATCGGATGCAGTCCGTCATCCCGTTCATATGGTTCAAAACCACACTCGAGCACATAGCGACCGTCAACACCTTCTGCGGCAAGATTCAGGCGCTCAACATCCGTTGGGTTGGCGCCAAAATGGGTCTTTCCCACTAGAGCCGAACGCAATCCCTCAGCCCGCATGTAATCACTGAGCGTCCACTCGTCGGTTCGAATCGGTACCCGGTTGTAGGCACAACCATGACTCGCCATTGTTCGGCCGGTGTAAAACGACATGCGGGACGGGCCACATATCGCCGCGTTACAGTACGCGCGGTCAAATTTCATCCCGCGCGTGGCCAGGGCATCGATGTTCGGTGTTTCTAACGTCGGGTGCCCATAGCAACTCAGGTAATCTGCCCTGAGTTGATCGGCCATGATGAACAGAATATTTCGAACCGCGGACATGCGACTCATTATAACGGGCCGAACCAATCCTTCCGTGAAATGCGCTTGTCGGTCGACCTAAGGCACACCGGTCGCCAGCCTACCGGTTATGACCTGACCGGCAGGCTGAAATTCACATCACCCCACTGCACACTTCCTGTGATGACATCGATCGCCATGAGGTCTTCGCCCACGATGACTGGACCGGCATACTCTGCACGCGCTTGTTCTAACAATCTTGCACGATCGGTGTCGGGAGGCACGATATGGGTCAGAAGCAGGCAACCCACATCCGCCCGCGCAGCTACTTTGCCGACATCGGTACTGGCCGTGTGGTAAGCCGCCACGTTGGCCAGTCCCCGCTCAGTGCGGGTGCCGATCACCGGCATCGAGCCATGGACAAAAACCTCGTGCACCAGAACATCTGCTCCCCTGGCAGCCTCAACGAGGTTTTCGCAATACCGCGTGTCGCCGCTCAAAACCAGCTTGCGCCCGCTCGCTTCAAAAATAAAACCAAATGCCGGTTCAACCGGCTGGTGCTCGACCTTGACCAAGCTGACACGGCCGCCGGCATGCTCGAGTACTACGCCTTCCGATTCAAGCTCATGGATTTCGATCTCAAACGCAGCGAGCGATGAGCGTTTTTCCCACTTGATCCTAAGTTCCCGCTCCGTCCGCCACACTGCCATCGTCGATTCGACCAACTCTTTGATACCTGGCGGTCCGTAGATGACCTGCTTGCGGTCGCGGTTCTGATGCCAGGAAGAAATGATGAACTGGTAAAGGTCTACCAGGTGGTCGGTGTGGATATGGGTCACCAGCACCGCGTCAATTATTGCGCCGTTCGCACCACACCCCAGCAGCCGCTGGGTGACACCGGATCCGATGTCAACGAGCAGCTTCATGCTGCCGCACTGAACTAGGTTGGCAGGACCAAACCGGGCCGTACTGACAGATGGACAACCGGTCCCTAGCAGTGTGATTCCCAGAGTCGTGTCCATGTCCTTTCAGTCGACACCCAAAGTTGTGTTACTCATTGGCGGCACTACATCGCCTCACTCGGGCACCAGGGTCCCGTCAGCGAGCATCTGCCGCAGTTCATGTTTAAGAACCTTGCCCATCACATTCCGGGGCAGCGCATCGACACGGACCACCGCCTTGGGATGCTTAAATCGGGCCAGCACCCCATCGAAGCACGACAACAGCGCGGCATTGTCGATGTCACAGCCTGCTTCCAGCACGATAACCGCAACAGGCACTTCACCCCACTTGCTATCGGGCATACCGATTACTGCGGCCTCGACCAGCTCCTCAATTTGATCCAGTACGTGCTCGAGTTCGGCAGGATATATATTTTCACTGCCAGAAATCACCACGTCTTTCTTCCGGTCGTTGATATACACATAGCCATCAGTGTCACAGTAACCGATGTCACCTGTCCTGAACCATCCTTCCTGCAGTGCCTCACGGGTCGCTGCCGGATCACCCCAGTACTCCGAGAGCACGTTCGGCCCCTGCAGCAGAAGTTCACCCGACCGCCCTGCAGGCACATCTCGGTCTTCCTCGTCGACGATTCGAAAGCGTGTATGCAGCGCCCCACGGCCAGTTGACCCAACGCGGCTGAAAGCATTATCAATACGGAGGTAAAGTGCAACAGGGCCGGTCTCTGTCAAGCCGTAGTTCTGGATAACCGGAACGTTGCGGTCGTGAAAAATATCGATCACCGACTTCTGAACAATGGTCGACCCTGTCGTCACTGACCGAATTGAACCCAAGTCTGTGGTCTTAAAGTCCGGATGTTCGGCCAACGCGATGATTGTGGCCGGGACCAGCACAAGCCGAGTTGGACGAAGATCGCGAATGGCTGACAGCACCATGGCCGGTTCAAAGCGTCGCTGTAACGTAACGGTTGCACCGACATAAAGGGCAGGTGTGGTCTGTATGTTCAGCCCACCCACATGAAACATCGGCAACACAGTGAGAATGTGATCCGAGACATCCAGATCATGCATGTGGACACTGTTCAAGGCATTGAACAATACGGCTTCCTGCGTCAGTACCGCACCTTTAGGCTGGCCTGTCGTACCGGATGTATAGACCAGCAGCAGGGGTGTTGTGAGATCGATATGCGGATTGCGGTCTACCCGACCCTCCGTACCGCCTGTGACCGCAGCGATATCAGCGTGATCGCAGATTTTGCAGCCGGGCACCGTTTCTGATAACTGATGCCCAATCGTCACGTGATCATCATCGCAGACCAGTATCCTGGCCGCGGCATTTTCCAGAATATAGGCCTGCTCCGGACGCGTCAGTCGCCAGTTGAGCGGCAACAGCAAGGCCCCCAGCCGCGCACAGGCAAAGAAAAGTACCAGCAGTTCGGGAGAATTGAAGCCCAGGTAGGCAATGCGGTCGCCCCGACCAATGTCATAGGCCGCTTTGAGAACAGCCGCCGTCGTCTTGATCTGCAACAGCAGCTGGCGGTAAGTAATTTCTTGCCCCTCGAATCGAACGGCAATTTTTTCAGGAGCAAAGTCAGCGTGTGTTTCGATCCACTGACAGACATCCTGACTCATGATTCATCCGTCTCACCAACCTCGTAAAGCGTGTCCCGACCCAGTTTGTCGAGGCATAGTTCGGCCGTCCAGGGCAGCATCAGCGACCCACAGCGGGAATCCCGGTAGATGCGTTCCAGCGGCAACTCCTTGAGCATGGATTGGCCGCCACAGGTACGAATTGCAAGTTGAGCCAGTTCATTGGAATTTTCCATAACGGTATACTGAGCGACGTAAGCCCGCATCACCTGGTCCTTGGTCGGATTTCGACGCGCTTCGCTCATCACTTGAAACCAGACCGATTTGGTCTGCTCCAGCATGATCCGCATCTGTGCGACCGCCAAACGCTTGGTCGGATACATCCTCCGCTTTGTCGGTGGCATCCCCGGCACCTCGCCACGCAGGTACCGAACTGTAAAGTCATAAGCCGCCTGCGCCAAGCCAAGGTAAGCAGGCGTCAGGGTTAGAAACATGTGTGGCCACTGACTTGCTGCCTGATAGTAAATCCCACGTGGCATCAGTTCAGACCCGTCAGGTACAAACACGTCCTCGAACAGCAGTGTGCGGCTCACCGTACCTCTCATACCCATCGGATCCCAGTCACCAGTGACGCGAACCCCGCCGGCCGCCGCAGGAATGGCCAGATAAAGCGTATTTCGCCGACTCGGGCGATCATCCTCGTGAAGCAGTTCGGTACACAATGCACCGTAATAATCCGCACTGCCTGCAAGTGAGGCAAAAATTTTCTTACCGTTTACCTGCCAGCCCCCCTCAACTCTACGAGCCGTGGTGCCAAACGCAACGGCGCCCGATGCCGCTGCACCACCTTCAGAAAAAGGCTGCGCATAGATTGCGCCATCATCCAGAATTCGCCGATAGTGAATCGAGCGATTCTGGTGGTGCTGCGCCCGAACCACATCATCCATATCAAGATCGTCTGTCAGTGCACCTGACCACAAGCAGGAACTCACGTGCATGTTCCAAGTCAGCGCAGTGGCACCGCAGTAGCGCCCAATCTCCGCTGCCGCCAGGGCATAACACCGCAGCGGTGCCTCATGTCCGCCATCGCCTTTAGGTATACATATCCCGAGCAGTCCAGCCTCGTGCATATCCCGATAGTTTTCGGTCGGAAATGACGCCTCCCGGTCGTAACCGGCCGCGCGCTCGGCAAACCGGGATTGGCCAAGCTCTCTTGCAACGGTCGAAAGCTCACGCTCCTGGGAGGTCAGTCCCCAGGCATCCGCTTCAAACATTGGCGCATCAGGGTGGCAATCTGCCGGACGAGTCGCCATACCTATAACTCCAAGTTTTGCTGGTGCCGTTGAACAAATTCGACAACAACTCTGTTGAAACCTTCTGCATTTTCTATGGGTGCCAGGTGCCCTGTCTCGGCGAGCAGAACATACTCCGCACCCGGTATCTTCGACGCCATCTTCTCCATCATGGGCGCGGGCGCGTTTTGATCCTGATCACCCGCCAGTACCAGTGTGGGTAACGTAATTCTGGGCAGGTTGTCCCGACCCTCGAAGGTCACAATGCATCGCATCGCTGCGCTGTAGGTATCAGGGGTGATCTGATTCATGCAGGCCTTGGCCAACTCCAAAGCATCACTGGATGCACCACCTGCAATGAGTTCTGGAATGACATCTTCGGCGATATCAGCCATCGTCTTCCCCTCCTGCAGCGGCTTGAGTCGGTCAGCAACAAACTTTTTCTGAAAATCACCTGATGGATTGCCGAATGCCGGTGAGGTCTGGGCCAACACCATGGACGCCAGCCGGCTCTGATGATGGCAGGCAAATTCCTGCACCACCATCCCGCCGATAGAATGACCAACAGCGTGCACCGTGTCGACGCTGAGTTGATCCACCAGCCAGAGCATGGCATCAGCCAGCGCCGGAAAAGTCATGTCTTCGAGCGGATCCGACCGGCCATATCCTGGCATGTCCCAGGCAACAGCACGAAAACCGGCCCGAGCAAAAACTTCCAACTGGTGCTTGAACCCCAAGGCCCCGCCACCGATACCGTGCAGAAAGATCACCGTAGGACCTGAACCTGTTTCGATATAGTCGACCTTACCCACTCGATTCCGCTCCAACCAACTGACCGTTTTCAACGACCGGTACGCCATCTAAGGCGACTGTGCACCCGATCATCGGCAGATCAAAGTGACCCATCGTGAATCGTTTGGCAAATTCATTGGCGCCTGTTGAAAACAGAAAGTTTCCTGCGAGCGCCCGCAGTTCAGTGCCGTTGATGTCATGTTTGTCATACATGGTCAGCGCTTCGTGGCGCGCATTGGGATTCAATCCCCAGCCCACATGGGAGACCCCATAAGCTTCAGGATCATCCCAGGCTGCGTAATACTCACGCATCAACTGCGCATCGAGTCCGTCGCCTTCGACCTGGGTCACATAGTCATTCTCGATGACCAGCGTGATCGGTGTTTCGATGTAACGCTTGAACGTAAGATTGATATCGCCCGGCTTCATCACCAACCGGCCGTTAACCGCATTTCGACCTGGAAACGCAACCAGTATCCCACCTGGCCAGTGTGTCACGGTACCCGGTCTGTCTGTCCATCCCCACACACCAGCAACAGGACAGTCGGCAATATCGATCACCAGATCACTGCCAGCATCCGAAGTTACTGTCATCTTGCGAGCCGCCTTGGTCTGTTTAACTGCATCGCGGACCCTGGGCTTGAGATCCTCGGCCGGACGCAGGCGTTCGAGCGCTTCCGGGTGCTCATTCGAGATCATCAGTACCCTGGCGCCGCCCTTCAAAATCGTGGGCAGCTCGGTTGAGTGCAGTAATCCTTCACAGGTAAGGTCGACAACCATCGACGCGCTGGCGAGCGCGTTCAATGCAGCTGTGTTCTGCTGTAACGCATCAGACGCACCGGTTGATCGGACCGAAACCGGCGCGGTCTGCACCGGCGTCGGCATTACCACATGAAATGGGCGGGCTTTGAGCGCCAGCAGGGCGAGTTCGGTGAGTTGAACATTCACAGCGCGCGACTGGGTCTCAGACAGGATTACCACCTCCTCCCCTGGGGTCACCTTGCACAACTCGAGCACATCACGGAATGCATCAACCCATTTGCCTTCAATACGGTCAGTAAACATGCGTTTCTCCTTGCCCAGTACGTTCCAGCTAACCCGAACCTTCGTCCACGACAGCTGTACATTCGATTTCGACCTTGGCCCGATCCTCGACCAGGGCTGTGACTTCGACCGCAGTCATGGCGGGGAAATTCCGTCCGATAATGTCTCGATAAGCCTGGCCGATTTCCTTGAGCCCCGCGATGTAAGCGGCCTTGTCAGTGACATACCACGTCATGCGAACGATATGCTCGGGCCCAGCCCCGGCAGCTTCCAGAACCGCGACAACGTTTCGGAGCGCCTGTGCGGCCTGCTCTGCTATATCATCAGAATTAAATCTCTCCTCACTATCCCAGCCCACCTGCCCGGCAACATAGATTTGACACCCTTGGGCGACAACCGCGTTCGAATAACCCTTGGGGCGACGCCAACCCTCCGGAAGTACAGTTCGGTTACCCATGATGCGTTCTTTCTTTCTGCGCCATTTCACGGAGCCGGAAACGCTGAATCTTGCCGGTCCCAGTTTTGGGCAGTTCACTCACGAATTCCACCTCACGCGGATATTTATACGGCGCGATCGTGTGCTTCACATGATTCTGGAGCTCGGCCACCAGTTCTGGTCCGGGCTTAACGTTGTCAGCACACACAACATAGGCCTTAATGATAGTACCGCGCTGGTCATGCTTTCGGCCCACCACGCCACACTCGAAAACCGCCGGATGTTTAAGCAATGCATTTTCCACTTCTGGTGCACCTACGTTGTAACCCGATGAAACAATCATGTCATCGGTCCTTGCCTCATACCAGATATAGCCGTCTTCATCCATACGGGCGGTATCACCCGGCAGATTCCATCCATCACGGACATAGGCCTTCTGACGCTCATCTGCCAGATAGCGGCAACCCGTAGGCCCCTTTACCGCCAGTCGACCCACCTGCCCAGTCGGCAATTCGGCGCCGTTATCATCCAGAATGGCAACACGGTACCCGGGGACCGCTATGCCGGTCGCACCGGGTTTCATATCTTCCTCGCGCGCGGTCACAAAGACATGCAGCATCTCGGTAGAACCGAGTCCATCGATCAGTTTGATCCCGGTGGCCTGGAAAAAGGCATTAAAGGTAGCGGCTGGCAGATGTTCCCCGGCCGACACCGCCTTGCGCAACGATGAAACATCATGCGTGGCCAGTTCTGGCAACATCGCGCGATACGCTGTGGGCGCCGTGAAGCAAATCGTCGCACGATAATGCTCTATCGCCTCAAGCAACACAGCGGGCGACGCCTTTTCCAGTAGAATCACTGCGGCGCCTACATCGAGCGGAAACAGCGCCATGCCACCCAACCCAAACGTAAACGCCAGCGGTGGACTGCCGCAAAAGATGTCATCGGGCTCAGGCCTTAAGACCATGCGATTGAATCCATCGCAAATGGCCAGCAGATCCCGGTGAAAATGCATTGTCCCTTTAGGCTGGCCAGTCGTGCCAGAGGTAAAGGCAATTAGGCAGATATCGTCTATCGCACTGTCAAAAGCTGTGTAATCGGTCGGTTTTCCATCCATCAGTGCTTCAAGCCCGTCGGACGCTGTCGAGTGAAAGTAACCAATCGTAGTCAGGTCCTGCGCCCGGTCGCGGCAGGCTTCGAGCTCGGCGCGCAGTCGCCAATCACACAAGGCATGGGTAATTCGAGCCTTATTCAGTATGTCACTTAACTCCGTAGAACGCAGCAGCGGCATGGTGCCTACCGCGATCCCACCCACCCGGATCACTGCCAGGTAGGCCGCCAGCATCATCGGGTTGTTCGCAGAGCGCAGCAGCACCCGATTCCCCGGAGCCAGGGCATAGTCTTCAACCAGAACATGCGCAATCCGGTTGACCTGCTGATAGAGATTGTCATAAGTCCAGCGATCACTCGGCGTTACCAGCGCTGTTCGATGGCCTTCACCTCGCTCGATCCACTGATCGAGAAACCGCGTGACGCAGTTGAATCGATCAGGATAGTGGTATGCGCTGTGCGTTAGATCAATCTCTGGCCACAACTCGATTGCCGGTAGATTTTCGCGAGCAAATGTATCTATGGCCTCTCCCATTCGCTTTATGAGCTCTGTTGATCAACGCACGATCGGTAATTGCGGTAAAGGGTCAAATCAAGGTGTTCCCAGGGTCTGCCGAGCAATAATCAATTTCTGAATTTCGCTGGCACCCTCGTAAACCCGCATGGCCCGAATGTCCCGATATAGCTCTTCGACCTTGCGACCTGTCCGAACACCCTGTCCGCCGTGTAACTGAACCGCAGAATCAATAACACGCTGCGCTTCTTCGGTTGCGAACAATTTTGCCATAGAAGCTTCCCTGGAGATCCGTCGGGCCCCGCTGTCTTTCGTCCATGCCGCACGATAGACCAGTAATGCAGCCGCATCGACACCGGTTGCCATATCTGCAATACGGGCCTGTGTCATCTGATAGCTGGCAAGCACCGTATCACCGATTTTTCGTTCACCGACAAACCTGACTGTTTCACTCAAGGCCCGTCGGGCCAGTCCCAGTGCCGCCGCACCGACAGTAGAACGGAAAATATCCAATGTCGCCATGGCCACCTTGAACCCCTCGCCGGGCGCACCAACTCTCAGCTCGGCCGGTACCCGGACCGAGTCAAATTCCAAGGTCGCCAGTGGATGGGGCGCAATGATCTCAATCCTCTCTGTGATGGATAACCCTGGGCTATCAGCCGGCACGATGAATGCGGATAGTCCTCTGGTTCCTGATCCCTCACCGGTACGCGCAAATACGACATAGTGATCTGCAATACCACCGTTGGATATCCAGGTCTTACAGCCGTCGATCAGGTAATCGGTACCATCTGTCCGCGCGCTGGTCGTAATTGATGCGACATCGGAGCCAGCTTCGGGTTCGGACAGGGCAAACGCGGGCAGGGCCTGTCCACTCGCGACACCGGGTAGAAACT
>Ga0066376_10003778_pt1 | contig 13384 bp, 16 predicted proteins | sample Knorr_S15_td_Bot_FD_77009 | JGI IMG/M metagenome (GOLD analysis project Ga0066376, IMG submission 77009) | Marine microbial communities from Southern Atlantic Ocean transect - Knorr_S15_td_Bottom_ad_5009_LV_A | ecosystem: Environmental > Aquatic > Marine > Oceanic | place: Southern Atlantic... | reverse complement strand
GAGCTTTATCTGACCGGATATTCACCTGAAGACATGGTGTTAAATAAGGGATTTTTAAAAGATGTCGCAAATGCTGCAGATTCCATACTTGCAGCTACTGAAGATGCCCCTCCCTTCCTTCTGCCTTTGCCAGTAGAAGATAACGGACATATTTATAACAGTGTTTATTTTTGCAAAAACGGTAAAGTCGAGCAGGTTATTTACAAACAGCGCCTGCCTTACACCTCAGTTTTCGATGAGAAACGTATTTTCACGGCAGGCATAAATGATAAACCGATTACCCTTAAAGGCCATAAAATAGGTGTTCTTATTTGTGAAGATCTTTGGGGTCCAGAAGTTTGTGCTGCTTTAAAAGAAAACGGTGCAGAGTCGCTTATAGCTCTTAATGCTAGTCCCTATGAAGATATAAAGATGCAAAAACGTCTGGATGTTATTCATGCACGGATCAGTGAAACGGGGCTTCCCCTTGCCTATTTAAATATACTTGGCGCGCAAGATGATTTAATCTTTGATGGTAACTCCCTTGTGATGAACGCCCGAGGCGAAATTACTTATCAAATACCGGCTTTTGAAGAATCAGTCGACACATTCATCTTTCCTGATACTGAAAAACTTTCGCCTATTACGGAAATATCTCGTGAAGAAAGTCTTTACAAAGCCTGCTGCTTAGGACTTAGGGATTATGTTCATAAAAATGGATTTGAAGGTATCGTTCTCGGTCTTTCCGGGGGAATAGACAGTGCGCTTTCAATGGCGATTGCCGTTGACAGTCTGGGCGCTGAAAATGTGAAAGCTGTCATGATGCCCTCCCCTTTTACCTCTGAGGAAAGCTTGTCTGACGCCAAAGCTTGTGCCGATGCGCTTGGTGTATCACTTGACACAATAAAAATTGGACACCTGATGGAAGAGTTGGAAAATACCCTTCCACAACTTACAGGTCTTGCGCATGAAAATATGCAATCAAGATTGCGTGGGCTTATTTTAATGAGCTTGTCCAACCAATACCCAAAATACATGGTCTTAAGCACAGGGAATAAATCCGAAGTCGCTGTCGGCTATGCCACGCTTTATGGTGATATGTGTGGTGGTTATAACGCTATTAAAGACCTTTATAAGACAGATGTCTTTGCACTATCCCGTTGGCGTAATACAAAAAGCCAGGTCATACCGGAAAATATCATTACGAAGGCTCCGACCGCCGAATTGCGTGCCGATCAAAAGGATGAAGATTCTCTACCCCCATATCCTGTATTAGATAAGATTTTGCATATGCTTATGGAAGAAGATATGCCGACTTCCGATATTATAGAAGCTGGCTATGAAAAGGATACAGTCTTAAAAGTCTTTTCTCTTTTAAAACAAGCTGAATATAAACGCCGACAGGCCGCCCCTGGCCCGAAATTGTCTGCCAAGGCTTTCGGACGTGACCGCAGATACCCGATTACCAATAAATACATTGAAGACTTATCCTGAGTTTCTTGAATTATAACTGTTTTTGAGTTACTTCATTAAAGGTCAGAAGAAAGAGATTGATTTATGAGCGTTAAAGTCCGTTTTGCCCCCTCACCTACAGGTATGCTTCACATCGGAAATGTGAGGACGGCCCTTATCACATGGCTTTTTGCTCGCAATCAGGGCGGCTCTTACCTATTGCGGATTGATGATACTGATCAGGAGCGCTCTAAGGTCGAGTATGAACAAGCCATTGAGGAAAGCCTGACATGGTTGGGACTGGACTGGGATGACAAAGCCCATCAAAGAAAACGGCTTGATAAATATGAGGCAGCCATTCAGAAGTTAAAAGACGATGGCCGCCTCTACGCCTGTTACGAAACAGCAGAGGAACTTAACCTCAAAAGAAAATCGCAATTATCCCGCGGTAAGCCACCAATATATGACCGGGCAGCGCTAAGTCTGACTAAGGATCAAATATCAAAATATGAAGCAGAGGGGCGGTCCCCCCACTGGCGCTTTAAGTTAAATGATGAGCCGATAATCTGGAATGATATGGTACGTGGCGAAGTCAAATTTGACGGCGCGCTCCTTTCCGACCCTGTTCTTATCCGTGAAGACGGAAGCCCTTTATATCACTTATGTTCAGTCATTGATGATATTGATTTTGGGATCACACATGTGGTGCGCGGCGAAGACCACGTATCAAACACAGCCATGCACAAACAAATGTTTGAAGCATTAGGCGCAAAAGCTCCTGAATTTTCTCATTTGCCGCTGATTTCCGATGCCGAAGGCGGTAAATTGTCGAAGCGTCTCGGCGCGCTAAGCGTCCTTGATCTGCGTGATAAAGAAGGTCTTGAACCCATGGCTGTAAACAGCCTCTTGGCGCGCATGGGGTCATCTGACGCCATAGAGCCTTTCTTGTCACTTGAGCCACTTGTGAAGAACTTCGATTTTACCAGATTTTCCCGCGGCACACCTAAATTTGATACAGATGAGCTAATGCGCTTAAATGCACGTATTTTGCATGAAAAAGAGTTTTCTGCTGTGAAAAGCCGGCTTGAAGAATTAGGCTTGTCAGGTGTTACAGAAGATTTCTGGCTGGCCGTGCGCCCGAATATTGAAAAGCTACGCGAAGCCAAAGATTGGTGGGATGTCGCTAATGGGCCTGTGAAGCCCGAAATTGAAGACCGTGCCTATATTGATGATGCGGTATCGGTTCTGCCCTCCTCTCCCTGGAATGAAAATACATGGAAGGAATGGACAGATGCTGTTAAGGAAAAAACAGGTCGTAAGGGCAAGGATTTGTTCATGCCCTTGCGTAAAGCTCTCACCGGTATGGGGCATGGGCCGGAACTAGCGGTGCTCTTGCCACTTATAGGTCCTGAAAAAGCAAAACAGCGCCTTGAAAAAGACGCTGCTTAAAAATTCTTGTATTAAATAAATAATTATCGGTTTGCGGCGATGCGGCGACGTAGGAAGCGCTCCAGCTTTGTCGCATCTGTGTCATTGGCGGCAGGCCATAAAAGTTTTACTGTGTTACTGTAAGTTGTACGCCCACTGTGGAAAAGTTGATCACATAATACCATTTTACGCTGGGTATCTAATGTTTCAAACTCTCCGAGAATATCGAACCCGTGTTTATTAAGATTGCTTGGAAGCTTTGCCAGTTTATTTTTAAACATAAATTATCCTCCCGCTGAAAAAACTCTCAATACTTATCTCATAAAATTAAGACTTTGTAAATACTTTATTATGTATAACAGTATTTTTGCTTTTCTTACATAGGTTTAGATAAGTTTTGGCCTGCAATACATAAGTATGTGCAGGCCAAATGAAAATACTCTCTTTACTTCAGAACAGCACAAGCGATTCTGTCACCAGCTCCGCCAATTGGCTGGCTGTAATGGTCATCCTTATCAGCATGAATCACAAGTGCTGTGCCATCTGCATCAAATACCGCATCACCATCTTCATCGTCCTGATATTCAACATCTTCAGAATAAAGCTCAACTTCTACCATGCCGTTCTCGGCAACGATCAAATTTGGAAGGTCACCGGAATGGTAACCATCAGGATTTAGGAAACCGTGTTTATTTTCCTCAGGCATTATATGGCCTTGTGAGTCTTTAAAGCCTGCTTCCGCATCATCGCATGTTCCTACTTTATGAAGATGCATACCGTGCCAGCCTGCGGGCATATTTTCCGCCTTAACGTGAAACAACACGCCATCATCCGCTTGTGTTACTGTGACTTCGCCAAGTTTATTTTTTTGGTTGTCAATAATATCTGCTGTTTTAAATACACGGTCTGGCACTTTGTCAGCATTATCCTGCGCAAGTGCTGGTGAAGAGATTGCCAAAGCTGTAACAGCCAAAAGTGCGGTTTTTTTAAGAGACATTATTAAAAATCCTTTGTAATTTTTTGGTTTATTTATAGACCCTTCCGGCCATTGTCAGTATTAAGGTAGATATGAAATCAAAAACTTCAAGCCACCCTATCTCCAACCCTAACGCCCCCAGTGTGGTATTGGTTCACCCGCAAATGGCAGAAAATATCGGCGCTGCGGCACGTGCTGTTTTGAATTGCAATATTACGGATTTAAGACTCGTCAACCCCCGTGATGGCTGGCCTAATGATGCGGCAATACCATCCTCATCCGGAGCCATGCAATTTATCCCAGAGATTCATACCTACAGTAGTGTTGAAGAGGCCGTATCAGATGCAACTTACGTCTATGCAACAACGGCCCGCGCACGGGATATCGTAAAACCGGTTATGACCGCGCGAGCTGCCGCTTCTGACATGCTTAAAAGGCAAAACTCAGGCGAGAAGGTTTCTATTTTGTTTGGGGGTGAGCGTGCAGGTTTGACCAATGAACAGCTCTCGCTTGCCGATAGCTTTATAACGATACCGCTTAACCCAGACTTTTCCTCTCTGAATCTTGCGCAGGCGGTATTACTTGTTTCTTATGAATGGGCGCAGGCAAAGGATATCTTTCAGGATATTGTCCTTCCGACAGGAAAGAGTGACTTTGCCACCAAAGGTATGATTAATAATTTTTTCACCCGTTTGGAAGAAGAGCTGGACGCTGCACATTTTTTTAGAAACCCGGATATTAAACCTACCCTCATAAAAAATATAAGGGCCATGTTTACAAGAGCACAGCTTACCGAACAGGAGATTAGGACTTTACAAGGTATATTATCCGCCCTGATCGGCAAGAAATCCAAGCCAAACTAGATTTCTGCAATTACACCCCGGTTGTCCGTTTGGCGGGCTTGCGACGTGGATGTTTTTTCCGCATTCCAATTCAGGAACCCCTTACCCATAATCGCGATCATAATGCAGTTAAAAACAACAAATCCAAATTGGCCTGAAATAACAGCGACACTGAAACCGCACATACAAGCAATGATATTGATCAGAAAGCCAATCTTCTTTTTGTTAGCAATCAGCATATTAGCGTATAGGCCTAAACCTAAAACCGCCCAGTCCAGCCCGTAATATGTTTGAAAACTCTCTATCAATTGCTCCATGAAACCGCCCTTTCCTTTCATCAAAGGTAGGCGAAGAAGACTAAACTTATGTTAAAAAAAGACCGCATTTTATGTAATGCGGCCTTTCCATTTGTTCTATAAAGACTTTTACTTTTATCGTGAGTAAAATTCGATAACCAGATTTGGCTCCATGTGTACCGGATAAGGCACATCTTCAAGGGCTGGTGTGCGAAGGAATGTTGCCTTCATTTTCTTGTGGTCGGCATCAATATATTCAGGCACATCGCGTTCTGCCAGCTCAACGGCTGTCAGAACCAACGGCAATTGCTTTGATTTTTCTTTGACTTCGATAACATCTCCTTCTTTAACCTGATAAGAAGGGATATCGACACGGTTACCATTAACAAGTATGTGCCCATGATTTACAAATTGACGTGCAGCAAATACTGTTGGTACGAATTTCGCACGGTATATAACGGCATCCAAACGGCGCTCAAGCAATCCAATCAGGTTTTGACCTGTGTCGCCTCTCAGGCGTGTAGCTTCTTTGAAGTAACGGCGGAACTGCTTCTCACCGATGCTGCCGTAATATCCTTTAAGCTTCTGCTTTGCAGCCAGCTGTGTTCCGTAATCGGTTGGCTTGCTACGACGTCCGCCGTGCATACCAGGACCAGTTTGTCTTAAATTGTAGGGAGATTTCTGACGGCCCCAAAGGTTAACACCTAAACGACGGTCAATTTTATGTTTGGCACTTGCGCGCTTTCCACTCATGAGTATTTCCTTTTCTTATAAATATTGTCCCATTAGACCACTTACAGGTTTGATATAAAGACTGCCCCTATATCAACGGAGAGACGACCATCGCCCCCCTCTTTCATGGGAATGAAGCGATTTATAAGGATTTTAGCTTGGTTGTCAACCAAAAATGACAGGAAATAAGGCTATTCCTGCCAGATTCCTTCCAGCTCCTGATCGCGTCCGCAATTCCATTTGTAGAGTTTGTACTGCATTGCGTTTTTCTTGTAGTAATCCTGATGGTATTCTTCGGCTTCGAAAAATTCTGATTTTGGTAGTAATTTCGTTACGACTTTTTCGTCAAACTTCCCTTGGACGGCTTCAAAGGAACGCTCTGCCAACGTTTTCTCGGCCTCGTCACCGTAAAATATAACAGCCTGATATTGCTGGCCCTTATCACAAAACTGCCCCTCTATATCGAGAGGATTTACATTACTCCAGAAAATGTCCAACAGTTGTGAATAGTCCACGACGTCTGAGTTATATGTCACCTCTATTGCCTCGTAATGGCCCGTATCACCGCCTGATACTTGTTTATATGTAGGGTCATCGATCTCACCACCCGTATAGCCTGATACAACATCGCTTACACCCTCTATATCTTCAAATTCAGCCTCCATACACCAGAAACAGCCTCCCGCAAATATGGCCGTCTTTTCCGCACTTTGCGCGAATGAAGGGGTAGAGATAAGAACAGCGGATAGCATGAGGGCTGTTAAAAGATAGAGGCGCATAAAAACTTTCCTTACTTTAATTGTGAACTGGTATTGGAGTGTTAATAATAATATGGTGTTTTTTTAAAGAAAAACAATTCCACCTATAGGGGGGTAGATATGAAATTAGAAGGATCAGTCACAGTTATAACCGGAGCCGCAGGCGGTATAGGCAAAACTATATCCGATAATTTTATAAAAAATGGCGCAAAAGTTGCGGTTTGCGACCTTAGAAAAGACGCCGCTGAAGAAGCTGCGGACCAAATCACGAAAGCCGGCGGCGAAGCCATAGCGATTGATATGGATGTAACGAATGAAAAGGCTGTGAACAAAGGTTTTGAGAAAATCCATAAAGAATGGGGGCGTATTGACACAATGATAAGCAATGCAGGTATCCAGATTATTCATCCCATAGAGGATTTCCCATTTGAGGAGTGGAAGAAAATGCTGGCCATTCATTTGGACGGCGCATTCTTATGTACCAAAGCGGCTGTCAAATATATGTATCCGCAAGAATCAGGCTGCCTGATCTATATGGGATCCGTTCACTCGCACGAAGCCTCCCCTTTAAAGACAGCCTATGTAACCGCAAAACACGGTCTTATAGGCCTGTCTAAGGTTATGGCCAAGGAGGGTGCTAAACACGGCGTGCGCTCAAATGTGATTTGCCCTGGTTTTGTGAAAACGCCTTTAGTTGAAAAACAGATCCCTGAACAGGCACGAGACCTTGGCATTTCCGAAAAGGAAGTCGTTGAAAACATCATGCTTGGTGGCACAGTTGATAAGGAATTCACCACGATGCAGGATGTTGCAGATCTCGCCGTCTTTCTTGCTGGATTTAAAACAAACGCCCTGACAGGTCAGTCCGTGATTATCAGTCACGGCTGGCGAATGGAGTAGTCTGACCTTTACTCTTAGGCGTTAAGTTCTAACGCTTCCGGCTGGCGTTCCCTTAAAGACGGGTCTACGCCTGCATACGCTGGTTGTGTATCCGGCGCAGGCATTTGCGGTGTTGCTGCCGGATCGGCCTGTGGTGTGAAGTTACCTCTTAAGCTCGGCCCCTCCTCCTGTTTTATTGCAGAGTTATTTCCGCCTTCAGAGTAACCTCTTTCCCATTGCTGCATTTTACCTTCAACACCATTCCAAACTTCAAGTGGCATTCTGACTTCCTGACCTTCAAGAGTGATGACAACGCTGTTCGTATTATCTAACGGGCCACCTTTCCATTGTGGCGCCTCAAAGCCTCCGCGCTCCTCACGCACATCCCTGACAGCATGTTTAAGATCGTTAACATAGTCACGAATTGCGTGCGGGTCAGAACTACCTCTCCAGTCATACTTACTATCCATCATGTCCAGACCATCGTGCAGATCATCTAATTGGAAACGGTTTACTGTTCCGTCAGGCAGTCTAACGGTTGTTGTCATGTATTGTTCTTTTGTATCAGTGGTAAAACTATCAGGGTCACCTGTAAACGCCGCTCTTGTCTGAGCAGGCGAGTAATCCTGAGGGCGATAATTATCGCGGTTTAGCGTTCTTTCTATCCGATCATGCGCAGATGGGTGAAATACGATTGAGCCATCATCAAGTCCGCTCATTATCTGGCTAACATTCGTATCGGTTATCTGAAAGACTGTGGACTCGCCTGTAACCTCTGATCTTGAAACAAGAACATACGCATTGGCCTCATCAGAATAGGCCAGAATATTTTGAGGTGCCTGTTCACTTGCGGCTTGTCTTGCCGCGATATCAGAAACTTCATTAACAATTTTGGCTCTTGTTACTATAAATTCATCGGCAAGTCCGTAAGGGTTTTCATCAACCTCAGCTTCTACAGGTGCCGCCGCAGGTGGTGCAGCGTTAAGTTGCACACCAGTTGCAGGTGCAATAACATTACGGGTATGAGAGTTTTCAACAGTGATGCGGCTATCAGTTTGAAGACCATCAGGCGCTGTACCTATATCAAGACCCTGTTGGCGTGCCAGTGAGTTCATCACAATCTGTGCATCGAGTGTACTTGCATCAACCGCAGAATAATCAGTATCGCCGTTTAAAACACCAACTGCGGCCTCCCGAAGATTATCAAGCTCATTTGTCTGCATATAAGTAAAGACAGAGTTAAAATCCTCTTGGGCATCTCCGGTAATAGGTATATTTCTCTTTGTTGCATAGTCATTCATTGCGGCTTCTGTAAGAGGCCCAAACTTACCATCAGCCTCAAGTCCAGCCCCATTTAGAAGGTTAAGACTGGATTGCATGGTGGCAATACCTGTCATGCTGGTCACATTGCGAAGCCCACGATCTGTAAGGATGCCTCTTTCACCATCCATTTCGATAGCTTCGGCCTCTGAAATGCGGTCACCTAAATGACGGTTGGCCCAAGCCCCACCTGCCACCAATGACCCTTGAAGTGCAGTTACATTTGTCTCAGATTCAACGGCACTGACGTAATCTCTTTGAAATGAAAGATTTCTTTGCAGGTTTTCATCAATTGAATTGAAGATAGCTTCTGCTTCTGATGATTCAAAGCTGTCACCCAGATCAGGAAGGAATGTGTATTGCTCTCTGGCCGCATTATAAGCCGCCATAGTATTTTCGCCAAAATCACCATCGACACCACCGGGATTAAAGCCCATTGTATCCAGAAATGACTGAACGGCTTTAACTGCCTCAACACCTTCTGGCATTAATTGGTCAGGTCTGGTTTTCATTACACACTCTCCATAAAACACAACCGTTTGAGTTATTATGTAATATTAACATGCGTAGGTTAAAAATTTAAAAATATTTTGGTAGGAAATTGAAATATAAGTGTTTTTCGATACACGAAAAAAGCCGGGCAACATGACCCGGCCTCTTTTTCGCAAAATAAACTGCTTTTAACAGCCGCATCCGCCTTTTGAGCTTTTAGATGAAGAGCCTGAGGTCTTCGACTTTTCTTTCAAAGACTCTTTTTTAACATTTGATTTATCGATTTCTGGTTTTGAAGGTTTGTTTTGCATGACATATCTCCTTTAATAAAGTTGGTCACAGCATACAAACTTACCGTATGATTTTCCGTTCCCGCCTTTAAAAAGAAAAGGTGACTTTCACGGCCAGATAAACCCATAAGAGAACGAGCGCGACAAATCCAATAAGAAAGATTTTATAACGATGCGGGATATAATTACTTCCCGTATGCACAAACATATGGATCCAGCGGCTGAGCACAAAGACCCAGCACAGAATAACAACAATCCAGCTGTTTTGGTTCAAGAATAAAGCGGTCAATACGCCTGCATAAAACAGGACAGGCAACTCAAACTGGTTTACAAAATTGTTATAGACTTTAAGGACATATTCCGGCCATGCCGAATGATTGGTTGCAATCTCATCCCAGGTTACGGCCTTTTCGTCCAACGCTTTTTTACGCACCATGCCGAGTTTGAAAAGCACAAACATGGTCAAAAAGACCTGCAGAAACATAGCCCAAAGAATGAGAGTGGTTGTCAATGGCAACATGGTTAAACTCTACATTTTATCCTTTGAGCTGTTAAGTGTTAAATTCGTTTAATCCAGATCAATTTCGCTTTCGTCCGTAACGGCTCCGGCAATAGCACCAACGCCGGCTCCGATTGCTGTTCCTGCAATAACATGTCCACCAACAAGTGCTGTTCCCACCGCGCCTGTTGCCGCTCCTATCCCTGCGCCAGAGAGCGCACGTTCCCCTTGTGTATTACCACAGGCGCTCAGTGATAAAGCGGTAGTCAAAAGAATTACTGGTAAAATGGCTTTCATGGTCTTAATACTCCTAAATAAATAAAATTTGGATATAAACGCAGTAACTGCCAAGAGGTTCCCACATCATGACAGATATATTTAAAAACAGAATGGAAGCCTTAGAGCTCAAACTCAGCTATCAAGAACGGCAAATAGAAGAACTTAGTGAGCTGGCAACTCAGCAGTGGAAGGAAATCGAGCTCCTAAAACGCCGTCTTCAAAAAACGCATGAGGAAATAGAAAATTACATAGAAGAGGCTCGAGAGTCAGCAGGTGAAAAAAGCTTAACGCCAACAGAGCGGGCTGCGCGCGACAAACCTCCTCATTATTAATCATCCCGCATGTAATACGTAGTAAAAAATATTACCATATCTGTTTGAAGCATTCTCCGCGCAGAATGCTTCTGCCCCGATATAAGCAGTAGCCGCGCCTGGCAGTCTGTTTGAATAATCCGACGCCTGATTCCAGTAATTTCTTTGTCCTCTGGTTTCCGCGCTCATAAGTGGCTGGCTGTCATGAGGAGGCAGGCCAAACCTATCATTTAAAGCATCACAGACCTCATCTTTTAAACCACCTACGGTTAACAAAATCTCTGGCTCTGTTTCTGTTCCAACCCCTTCAATAAAATTATTAAAACCTCTGAATTCTCCTGGCACAATGTGACCATTCCAATTTCCAATAGGTATGCCGGCCAGCTCGTAGAAGTCACGTGACGGTATATTACCACCTCGTTCTGTAAATACAGAACATTCATCCAGATCAACGCAATTTGGATTATCTGCCCATATATAACCAATTACACCCTCAGAATCACCAGTTAAGGAGCCATGAGAGTTATTGTTGCCGAGATTAATGTTATAATAGGGAACGCCGTGAACAAGATTTAGTCTTTGGGCTTCGCTTTGAATAGCTGCGAAATAATTTATGATTTCCGCAGCAGCCAGTTCGGCTTCTTCACTGCTAATATCACCACTTGTCTGATTAGACTGACTTACCGCATAAGAAAGTGCCGCAAACAAGACGACCGCGATCAGGATTAGAAATAACACATTCCCTTTTTCATTCTTTCTGGCCAGCATCACGTCCATTTTATAACAGGAAAAAATATGTTTTAACAGTATCAACCGTAAAAGTTCACGCAACTTATTAGAGTTGCAAGGAAAAGGTTAGTACGCAAGATTGACTTTAAGATGGTAAATGGTGGACCTTAAGGGGTTTTCGCGGAAAAGCTTATTGGCTGATTTTGCTCATGTCCAGGAAACAATACATTCCGCTGGTTTGCAAATGTAGGCCTTTTTGGGCGGTTCTTGCCAAATATTCGTTTAAGCCAATAAATAAAAGAGTCTTAGACACCTAAGGGGAAGAGAGAAATATATAAAGGAATCTATAAATAATCAGAAGATCTATATTATCTCGCGATAACAACATTATAAAAATGGTAGGTGCCAGACGCAGGAACACCTCCACCACCTTCAAAACATCCACTAAAACTTCCATTTATGGTTTCGGATGTGTCTGCACCAACGTTGTTAGAGAGCTTGGCACCATTTGAATACGTACCAACAAAATAGTTATTATCGTACCAAGCGCTGGTGTCATCTATCGGGACATCACCGCCAGGCTGCACCACTTCAAACTCCTCCGCCAGCTTTTGGCATAAGGTTTGATTAATGTAGGGGATATACATCATCAGCTCTTCATCATCACCTGACGAATTGCAAGGCCCCTCTCCAGTGCCTACGTAAGGAATACATGCACGGCTTGTGAAATAAATTTCACCATAGTGGTTTTGGGCTGAATTTACACCATCTAGCCATTCAAGCTTAGGAGGAATATAGGCAAGTCCTGCACCATCAGGATGAAAAACATAGCAGTCATTATTGGTGACTGTGTTGTTATAGTAATTGTCACTGCCATCAGTTTCCAACGTGCCATTTCCATTACTATCATAGTGAAAGCTGATATCAGTGTCAGAGCATCCTGATATTGCTTTCAATCTTATTACGGACTGATTGATCAAAGTTGCATATTGGATGATCTGCGATGCGGCGAGTGAGGCCTCCTCTTCATTAATGTTGCCACTACTTTGCGTCGAGCGTGTCACGGCATAAGAAAGAGCTGCGAATAACACAACCGCGATAAGAATGAGAAATAAAACATTTCCTCTTTCTGATACTTTATCATACTCCATAAAAACAATTATATCACATAAGGATTCTTGAGGCTAAATAAATTGAATGGCGGACCTTAAGGGCTTTTCGAGGAAAAGCTTACTGGCTAGTTTCGCTCATGTCCAAGAAACAATACATTCCGCTGGTTTGCAATTGTAGGCCTTTTTCGGCGGTTTTTGCCAAATATTCGTTTAAACCAATAAACAGAAGAGTCTTAGACACCTAAAGAAGAGAGGAATATAATACTATTTATTAAACTTCAACCTGAAAGATCGTTTCTCTTATCTTGAGATAAGGAATCTTCAATATCAATTTCAATAAATTTTCTTTTGACGTACAGTGGTTATTATCACAAGTGTTTAAAAGAAAACTGTTTTCTTTTACTTCGAAATACAACCTTTTTACCTTATAAATGATAAAATAAATGATAATTCTCATAGTTTCACCTAAGTGTATTCAAAATGTCAGAGCTAGAAAAACATATTCCTCTTGATAGGCGCTTTAGAGACCTAACAAAAGAAGAGGAAGCTGAACCAAGCCTTCTTAGCCATATTAGCGGTTGGGAACACGCCGAAGGTAGCTCTTGGCAAGAACTGTTAAAAAGCGAAAGGCTCGTAATACTGGCCGAAGCAGGCTCTGGAAAAACAAAAGAAATGCTATTCCAAGTAGAGAACTTGCTACGCCAAGGGCACATAGCTTTTTTTATACCCATTGAAGAGCTCGACAAGCAAGGTGTACGAGAATATCTAACCTCGGAACCCGGACACGCAGAACGATTTGATAACTGGTTGGAAAATTCAGCAGATCAACCTGCATGGTTCTTCCTTGATTCTGTTGACGAGTTAAAACTTGTGCAGGGGAAACTTGAGCGTGCACTTGGCAAGATGACTAGTGCCTTGGGGCATAGCGCAGACCATGCAAGAATAATTGTGTCCTGTAGGCCTACAGATTGGCAGCCAATACAAGACATGGCCATGTTTCGAAAAAAACT
>Ga0066376_10003777_pt1 | contig 13386 bp, 11 predicted proteins | sample Knorr_S15_td_Bot_FD_77009 | JGI IMG/M metagenome (GOLD analysis project Ga0066376, IMG submission 77009) | Marine microbial communities from Southern Atlantic Ocean transect - Knorr_S15_td_Bottom_ad_5009_LV_A | ecosystem: Environmental > Aquatic > Marine > Oceanic | place: Southern Atlantic... | reverse complement strand
GGAGCGCTACCTCAGCGTCGAGGGGCTCTTCTAGCGCCCCCTTTCGTCCCCGCCCATCCGGGACGTAGGGTAGTCGCATGAACCGTCGAGACTTTCTCGCGCTCACAGCCGGTGGGACACTCACCAGCGCGTCTGCCCTTGCGGCAGCCCGCCCCCCTGGAGGATCGCACCAGTTCGCATCCGGGCTGAATCCGAGGCTGACCGCACGCCCAGGAACCCCTGCACTCCGTCCCACGCTCGGCGCAACGCAGGTGGCGCCCGAACTGTCTCGCGGCGGGGTCCTGTACGTTCCCGAGAGCTACGATCCGGCCCTGCCGGCTCCGCTACTGGTGGCGCTTCACGGCGGGGGCGGTGCGGCGAGGTCGTGGACGAGGCTGTACGAGCCGTGTGAGCAGCGCGGCGCAATCCTGCTCGCTCCCGAGTCCAGAGCCAGAACATGGGACGCGATCCGCGGCACCTTCGGACCCGATGTACTTTTCCTGGACTCGGTGCTCCGGCACACGTTCTCGCGCTGCGCCATCGATCCGTCGCGCATCGCCCTGATCGGCTTCTCGGACGGCGCGTCCTACGCGCTGTCACTGGGCCCGTCGAACGGTGACCTGTTCACGCACCTGATCGCCTTCTCACCCGGTTCTTCCTATCCCGAGGATCCCATCGTCGGGCGCCCCCGGGTCTTCGTATCTCACGGCACCGAGGACCGGGTCCTCCCCGTTTCGCTCAGCCGAGACGGGATCGCGCCGATGTTCGAGATGGACGGCTACGAGATCCGATACGAAGAGTTCGTGGGCGGGCACGAGATGCCCGAGTCCATCGTGACCGCGGCTCTAGACTGGTTCTTGGAGTAGCCCGGCGTGGACCTCTTTCAACCCACCGCGACCACCCGGGGGCCACGGCTGATGACTTCGGAGAGCCTGAGCGTCGCGCTGGTCACCGAGGTCTTCTTCGACGACGCCGACGGCGCGCGGCTGACGCGCACACTGACGGAGGCCAAAGCTCGCGGGGCGGACGTCGCCGTTCTGCCCGAGCTCCCCCTCAACTCGTGGTCACCCTCCTCGAAAGTGGCGCACGATGAGGATGCCGAAACGATCGACGGGCCACGCCAACTGCGCATGTCCGAGATCGCCAGTGCCATCGGCATTGCGCTCGTCGGTGGCGCCATCGTGCGCGACCCGGAGTCTGGGACGCGCCACAACACCGCACTCCTGTACGGCCCGGACGGGACGTGTCACGCTCGCTACAGAAAAGTCCACCTTCCCGAGGAAGAGGGCTATTGGGAGACCAGCCACTACGAGCCCGGAGAGGATCCACCACAGGTGATCGGAGACGCCTTGCCGATGCGTGTGGGACTCCAAATCTGCTCTGACGTGAACCGGCCGCAAGGGTTCCAGCTACTCGCGGCGGGCGGCGCCGAGGTGATCTTCGCCCCGCGAGCCACGCCACCAGAGACGTACGAGCGCTGGCGGCTGATCCTGCGCGCCAACGCCATCATGAGTGGCGCCTATGTGGTCTCGGCGAATCGACCCAAGCCCGAGAAGGGCGCATCGATCGGGGGGGCCTCGCTGGTGATCGACCCGAACGGCGAGGTGCTCGTCGAGACGACCGAGGCATTGGCGATCACCCGCCTGGATCGGACCACGGCCGACGCCGCGCGGCGAGCATATCCCGGCTACCTCGAACGTTTCCCGAGCCTGTACATGAAAGGCTGGGCCGCGCTGGAGGAGCGTTAGCCGCCTAGTTCCCCCGCGCCAGCCGCGCGCGGATCTCGTCGAACCAATTCACCACGAAGTAGGTGCGCGGCGGGACTGCCTCGTCGGCGTTCTCGGTCTCTTCAGCTGCCTCGCGCACGATGACCACAAACCCGCTGTTGTCAGGGGCGACGTCGTACCCACGGATGTACGGGAACGGAACGAGCGCCTCCACGCCTAGCACCTCGAACGTGGAATCAGCGCGCACATCCGCGGCGAATAACGTGTCCCGCGCCGTGTAGTAGATGCGCTCGCTCCCGGGGGTCCATCGGGGGTAGCGCCCCCGCCCGAGCGAGACCTGGGTCGGAGGTCCGGGATCCGGGAACGAGCGCACGTAGACGCGACGCTCGTTGGACGGGTTCGACTCGTACGCGATCCAACGCTCGTTCGGCGAGACAACCGCTGCGGACTCGTCGTACTCTGCTTCGAGGTACGGCGTCGGGATCCCGTCGCCTTCCAGCTGCAGGACCGCGATGTCGTTTTGGCCCGGGCCCGGCTGCGTGTTCAGCAGGACGTGACCGACGATCCAGTCTGTCGGTGAGACAGCCACATCTCCGACCGCCAAGACCTGCTCGGAACCGCTCCTGTCCGCACTTTTCCAGTAGGTGTCCAGTCCTTCACCGGCCCTACTTCCGAAACGAATAAACGCGATCCGCGCGCCGCCCAGGCTCCAAACGGGCATCAACGAGGCGTCCCCCGTAGTGATTGCCACACTCGTTCCGAGCAGGAGATCGTAGACGGAGACCTGCGAACTGCGATTATAAGCGATGCGTCGGCCGTCCGGGCAAAAAGCCGGTGAGCCCAGGTTGCCCGGAGCCAGCAACAGCGGCTCGACGTTCCCGTCAGGGTCCACTAGGGCGACGCGCCCAAGGCTGGCGTCGCCCAATCCAGACCCGACGAGATAGACGACGCTGCCGGATTCGGACACTGAGAGCCAGGCGACACCATCAAGACCAGGGGGGAGGTCCGGGTTGACAAGTCGAACACGTGAATCTGGTGGGAGGAGGAGCCGAGTTCGTTCCGTTGGTACAACACGCCTCTCGCTCCTCGCAGCAGCGATCCCGAGATTGCCATGAAGGCCCCTTCGTCCAGGAGTCACTCCGGCTCGCCTCCGGTCCAGGGAACTCTGAACATGCCGTCTAGGGCGTGATAAACGATCGTGCTGTCGAAGCCCCAGCTCGGATCGGCGGCTACCGCTCCTGTTCCGTCAATCTCGATCGCTGCGCCGCCTCCGACGGAGACGCGACGAAGGCCGTCGTCGCCTGCGTATACGATCCAGCGGCTGTCGGGTGAGAAGCTCGGGTCGTCGCCCCCTTCCGTTCCCTGGATAGGCTGCGGCTCGCTACCATCGAGGCGCAAGAGCCAGAGCCCTGTTCGATTGTCGGCCGGCTCGATCACCAGCATCGTGCCGTCTGGCGAGAGCTCGAAGCTGTCGACCCGGTCGGGGCCGATCCCGAAGTCCACCTCGACCGTCGTGGAAGGTCTACCCTCGACGGGCGGTTCCTGCATGGCTGTGCCACGCAGGCCCCAACCGATCGCGACCCCCACGACCGCAACGGCGATCGCCGAGGCGAGCGCTCGCCGATCCGACAGCCATCGTCCCCGCTCAGTCGGATCCGTTGACGGGACGCCGGGGCCGGTCTGTCGGCGGTGCGTCTGACCCTGGTCGTCGAGCGCCGCGGCGAACGCCTCAGCGGTCGAATATCGATCCGCCGGCAGCTTCTCCAGCGCCCCGAGTATCGCGGCCTCCACATGCGCCGGAATCGCCGCCCTGACCTCGGTCGGCATCGTCGGCTCGCCGGTCACGATCTTGCCGAGGATCGCCTGAGCGGTAGAGCCGGTTATAGGAGCTCGGCGAGCGCGTCGGCGCCCAGCCGCGTCTCGATGTCCGAGCCATGCTCTCCCAGGTAGGCGCGCAGCGTCGTCGTTTCGACGTCGTCGAAGAGTGCGCCACCATGCGCAAACGACCGGGGGAGATAGAAGCGGAACAGCGCCAGAGGATTGAGCGAAAAGAGCGCGGGCACGCCCGATTCCAGGTCGAACCATACGCATTGGCGTTCGGCCGCGCCTGAGGCAGGGCTGGGGTCAGACCCGGGGTCGCCGAGCAGGAAGTTGCTTGCGGCCACTGGATCGCCGAGGCCGGCTTGCCACACCAGCCCGTCGAATCCGGACTCCAGCAGGTGCTGTCGAAGCGGCCGCATCACCTGCTGGACGAGCTCGCCGAGCTCGGACTCCCTCCCCGTCACTACTCGGGCGGCGCAGCTGCGGCGCCCGACCGGTCACGAACTCCATGTCGATACGAAAGACGCGAGCTCGCTCGTCCCACCCGGATCCGTGCAGCTCCGGTAGGCGTAGGCGCCCGCCGAACCAGAAGCGCACCAACTGCTTCAGGATGCGCCGACGGGAAAGGGCCGCCGCCACGGCGTCCTCGTTCCAGGCGTACGGATTGGGCGCTCCACTGAGGATGACGTGAATCAGGTTTACAAGGGAATGGCTCGAAAGACCTTGCGCGCGATCGGCGCGATCGGCCCATCGTCGACTCGATAGACCGACGCGGAACGCCCCTTCCCGATGAGTCGCGGCTCGCCGCCTTCGGCGCCTGTGGGACCCTGTGGAGCACCGGGCTGATTCAGAGCGTTCTCCGTGGAGTCGGGTGACAGTCGAGCCGCACCCAGTAGAATGTCCGCTGATAGGTCCGGGCGCGAGCGCGTTTGCCCCCAGCGTCTCCGGGCCTTATGTAGGCCGACCACCGTCCCACCAAAGGAGCCGCCCGTGCTCAGAGCGTCGTCTTGCTGGAAGCCAACCCTCCTGACGGCCGTCGCGGTGGGGCTGAGCCTGGCCGAGGCCGCCGCCCAGACACGAGCGAGTGGCAGGCGCCCACCGACGGCCGAAATGCAGGTCGAGCTCACCGAGGGCACGAACATGGCCATCGCCCTGCGGCCCGGGTCCGGTGATCTGGCGCTCGACCTGGTTGGCCGCATCTGGCTGCTCGCGGAGGACGAAGAGGTGGCGCGATCCCTGACGATCCCGGAAGCCGACGCGAGGCAGCCCGCATGGTCGCCGGACGGCGCACGCATCGTCTTCCAGAGCTATCTCGATGGAAACTGGCACTTGTGGACGGTTGGGACCGACGGTGAGGCGCCCACCCGTCTGACGTCCGGGCCGTTCGACGACCGAGAGCCGCACTGGTCACCCGCGGGCGATCGCATCGTATTTGCGTCCGACCGCGGTGGCAGCTACGACATCTGGGAACTCGAACTGGCTCGGTTGACGCTGCGACGTCTCACCTCGGCCCCGTCCGCCGAGACCAACCCCGCGGTGTCCCCCGACGGCACCACCGTCGCCTACATCGCGCGTGAAGGTGCGGACTCCCACGTGGTTCTCATGGATCGATCCGGGGACAGCCGCCGAGTGCACACCGGCCGAGGGCGCCTGGTCGCACCTTCCTGGAGTCCGGACGGCCGTACGCTCTCGGTGGTGGACCCGAGCCTGGGTGCCTCTGCGGTCCTACTGATCGACACCGAAACCGGGGGGTCAGCGAGCCGACGGCTCAGCACCGACGGTGAGGACGTCTTTCCGTTCCGGGCCGCGTGGCAGGGCTCAACGCAGCTGCTCTACACAGCCGACGGGGGAATCCAGCGGCGGGGTGTGGACGGTAGCGACCTGGGAAGACGCGACTTCAGCGCGACCGTCACGCTGCAGCGACCGCAGTGGACGCGCCGCGCTCGGGACTTCGACGGAACGGCACCGAGAAAGGCGGTGGGCATCGGCGGCCCCCAGGTCTCCCCCGACGGCCGCTCGGTGGCGTTCGCCGCGTTGGGTGACCTTTGGATTCACGACGAAGCGGGTGGACATCGTCGACTCACGGACGACCCCTTCCTCGAGGCCGACCCCGCGTGGTCCCCCGACGGTCGCTACCTCGCCTACTCGACCGATCGCGCAGGTACGATGGATATATGGGTCCGCGACATGAGCGACGGGTCCGAGCGGCAACTCACGTCGGGCGGCAACGCGGAGATGTCCACGGCTTGGTCACCGGACGGAACGAGACTCGCGTACATCCGCAGGGCCGGGCTACTAGGACCACTGGCGGTCGAGGTCATCGACGCACGGGGAGGTGACCCGACGCTGGTCGCAGATGGTCGCAGCCTGTTCGCCGCCGGTCGCCCGGCATGGTCGCCGGATGGGCGCCAACTCGCGGTGGTCGTTCTGAAGCCGTTCTCGGGCTCGTACCGGGAGGGCGTCAGCGTCGTGCGGCTCTTCCCCGTGGACGGCGGGGAGCCGCACGACATCGGGCCGCCGAGTACGATTTCCCTGGGCCCCCGAGGGACGGCCGGGCCGGTCTTTTCGCCCGACGGTGGCCTGCTCGCATACTCGGCCGGGAGCGTGCTCTGGACCGTGCCCGTTGCACGCGACGGGACTCCCATCGGCGACCCCATGCGGGTGACGGACGAGTTGGCGGAGTCGCCGTCGTGGACGGGAGACTCACAGAGCATCGCCTACCTATCCGTGGACCGCGTTCGCCAGATCTCGCTCAGCGACTCGCGGGTCGTGACGCTCATGGAGGGGCCCGAGTACCGGCGAGCCGAAGCACCCGCGCGCACCGTGATCCACGCTGGAGCCATCTGGGACGGGCGAGCGGACACGGCGCGAAACGACGTGGACATCGTTGTGGAGGGTCGACGCATCCAGTCGGTGCAACCCCACGACGCGAGCCTACATCGAGGTGAAGTCGTGGACGCGTCGAGTGGCTTCGTGATTCCAGGCTTGGTCGAATCGCATGGGCATCAGGGCGAGTCGTTGGGTGAGGGTCTCGGCCGACTCCTTCTCTCCTATGGAATCACATCGATTCGAGAGCCCGCGACCGATCCCTACGAAGCCATCAATCGACGCGAGGCGACTCAGGCGGGTGTGCGCGTCGGCCCGCGCGTGTTCACGACGGGATACATGCTCGACGGAAGCCGCATCTACTACGACCTGGGTCAGGCCATCGAGCCCGGTCCCCAACTGGACCGGGAGCTGGATCGGGCCGACCGGCTCGATTACGACCTCGTGAAGACTTATGTGCGGCTGTCCGACCCGATGCAGAAACGCACGATCGAGAGGGCGCACGAGCTGGGCCTCTGGGTCACGTCGCACGAGGTGTATCCGTCGGTGGCGAACGGGGGCGATGGCGTCGAGCACATCCAGGGCACCAGCCGCCGGGGCTACTCCCCGAAAGTGACGCGGGGCGCCATGCGCACGTACCAGGACATCGTAGACATGCTCGCGTCCTCCGGGATGGTGATCACGCCGACGATCTCACTGCAGGGGGGTTTCTCCATGCTCACGAGCCTGGACCCGGACCGTCTGGACGATCCAAGGATGCGCATCCTGAACCCGGACCAAACCGCCGGAGCCGCCCGAGACGTGTCGGCCACCGCCGCGCTGCGCGTTCGCAATCAGCAGCGCTTCATTACCGAGCTGGTGCGTAAGGGCGGCCGTGTGGTGGCGGGTACCGACTCGCCGATCGTGCCCTTCGGCATCAGCCTACACGCCGAGCTCGAGCTCTTCGTCGACGGCGGTCTCACCCCGGTCGAAGCCCTGCGCACGGCTACGACTTGGGCGGCCGATGTACTCGGAGCCCCTGACGACCTCGGTGCCATCGTGCCCGGCATGCTCGCTGACATGGTGATTCTGGACGCGGATCCGCTCGTCGATATCGAGAACACTCGACGCGTGCGCGCGGTCATGGTCGACGGACGTTTGCATACGGTGGTGAATCTCGTGCGGGGGCCCGATCGAAGAGCCGGAGGCTGACCCATGGAACCAACCTCCTTCGACCGCTGCGCGTAAGGCTCGATCGAAGGTGTGCACCCGCCCCACTCCACGACGACGGCAACAAGCCAAGTGAAGCAGATCTCGAAAGGTCGCCGTGAGCATCGGCTCGCCGGACATGGGCACGATGCAGGACGTCACCGACGTCACGCGCTCCGGGGAGACCCTCGTGCTCAGCTACGAAGCCGACGCGCAGGGTCAGTTCATCCCGGTGACGATCCGGCTCGAGCCCGACGGCGACGACCTGGCCTTCCAGCTCGAGGCCGGCGCGGGCGAGTTCTACGCGGGCGGTAAGGCGACGCGATCCGGAGGGTAGGCCGTAGTCGCTCTGACCTGCCCCAACTGCGGACAGGAGGCGTCGGGAGCGTACTGCGACGGGATGCGGCCAAAAGCAGGGCGATCTCTTCCCCAGCGTCCGCGAGTGGCTTCACGAGGCGCTCGGGGAGTTGCTCGCGCTCGACGGCAAGCTCCCGCGTACGCTCCGGGCGCTCGCTTGGCCCTCTGCGCGCGCTGGGGCGCGCCATCTTACTCGCGGTCGTCTACATGGTCATGATCGCCATCACGCTCGTCGCGGTCACCGGGCTCGCGCTTTCGGCCGCGTGAACCCGTGCCCGGCCCGCGGCTGCCGCCCTCAGCCGTACGGCATCGGCGGTTCCTTGCCGAGCAGCCGCGCGTACACGGCGAGCGAGCCGCGATGATGGGCGGTGTGGTCGACGATACCGGAGATCACGGCGATCCTCGGTGAACCGGGCATGATGCGGTCGTCCGGAATCGGCGCGTACAGGTCGGCCTCCGAGGTGGCGCCGACCACCCTCTGCGCCTCGGCGAACGACCGGTCGAACCACTCGGTGGATAGGTCCCAGGGAGGCGAGAGGTGATTCGGGGCCGAAGCTAGGCCTCGTGTAACTGAAGCAACAGGCGTGAGGGAGCCGGTGCCGCGCTCCCGGTAGTCTGTCGTACTCTCGCGACCAGGCCGGCCATTACGTAGGTGTCGGAGCAGACGGTGGGCTGGGTGGACTCGGAAGGACATGGCTGCGTATCTCAAGAGGGTTCTCCAGCGTACGCTTCAATCTGCGGGGAGGCCTGTACCGGGCGGTGTACGCAACGCTACGTAGCCCTACGGCTGAGATGACGTAGATGGGAATGCTGTTGGGAACAGTCAGTTTTAGTGTGTATCTTCTCATGAGATCCGTCTGTGATATGAGACCTCGCCCGACTAAGCCTCGGAGATGCTGTTGACTCGTCCCCCCAACACCGGGCGAAGTACCGGGAGAGCCGCAACAGTGCTTGCTATTTGTTCGCTTTTGGGCGGTGCTGTGCTGTCTCCCTCTCCCGACACTTCAGCGAAGCAGGGATCCATCGAGGGCGTAGTGTCCCTGAAGAGTCAGCGTCCGCCCCGACGCTCGGCGTCACGCTATCCAGGGGGTCGCTCGGGCGTGAACACGGTACAACCGATCGCGATCGTGGCGTACCTCGAGGGCCCGGTCTCAGGGGCGCCTATACAGCCCGGATCCATGCTCGCCATGGCCCAGTTGGATACCGCCTTCGTCCCCTCGGTGCTGGTGGTCCCTGTGGGGTCGAGGGTCTCCTTCCCGAACCAAGATCCCTTCTTTCACAACGTGTTCTCTTATTCGAGCGCCGAACGGTTCGACCTCGGCAGGTATCCGCGGGGTGAATCGAACGACGTGCTCTTCGACGAGCCCGGCATCGTCAATGTCTACTGCGAGGTGCACGAGTTCATGCGATCCGCGGTCGTGGTCGTCGAGAACCCGTTCCACGCCATCGTGGGTGACGACCTCCGCTTCTCTATCGCCGACGTGCCGCCAGGGGACTACACGCTCGTGGTTTGGCACGCCGACAAGGGTAGAGTCGAAGAGTCCATCACCGTCACGGACGGCGGCACGGTGCGCGTGACGGTCGAGCTCGGGTAGAACTGGCGTGCTACGGATTCGCGAAAGCTTCGGCGCGAAGCTGCTCACGGGGCTGCTCGCCACGGTGGGCGTGCTGCTGATCGTCGTATACGCGGTTGTCCGGTCTGTGACGGACGCCCAAGTGGCCGAAGTGTCCGATGAGGCAGTTCGCAGCGCGCTGGTACAGTTCGAGGCTCGGGAGGAGCTTCAACGCCGGCAGACGGAGCGTTTGGTCCGGCCGTTCGTCGAAGGTCGAAGAGCTGCCGCGCGGCTCGACGAGGCGCTCATGAACAGAGATTGGGAGTATCTGGCGGGCGAGGTCCGGTACCAGTTCGAGCTCGAGCGTTTGCCCCAGTTCCCGGTCACGTTCACGGACGCTGACGGTCGTGTCGTGCTGTCGGTCCTACCGGACGGGGACTGGGTGGAAAGCGATCCGATCGATGTGGGGCCGCTCGCTCAGGCGCTGGTGGACGGTGAGGACTTCGATGTGACCTCGTATCGGATCTACGGTGACAGGCTCTACCACCTCCGGGATCGTGTGGTCGAACTGGGCGACCGACTGGTCGGCACGATCGCGTTCGCGCTCCCCGTCGAGAACGCCGATGTGGAAGAGGTCGGTGCCCTGCTCGGCATCGAGGTCTGTTTCGTGGTCGATGCCCGCTGCCTCGTGGGTACCGAGATGGCGCGAGGGCCCCTCGCCGGGGCCTTGGCCTCACTCGCCGGGTCCCCGATTCCGGTAGATGCACCCGCAGAAGACATCGATTGGCGCATCAATTCGGTGCCACTCGTAGCGTGGGACCCTGGGCTCGGACATCGCGTGATCGCCGTTCCATTAGACGGTGTGGTGGCGCCCTTCAAGCGAATCAAGAGTGCGCTCGTCGCGGGCGGCGCCGGAGCGCTCGCCTTGGCACTGCTCTTCGGGCTCTTTCTCAGCAGGAGCCTTACTCGACCGGTGCTCGCGCTCGTCAGCGCGACGGGAAAGGTCGCGCGCGGCGACTACGAGACCGAAGTCGAGGTCACGACCGAGGACGAAATCGGAACGCTGGCCACCGCGTTCAACGAGATGACGCGCGGGTTGCTGCTCAAGGAGCGATACCGCTCGGTGCTCAACAAGGTGGTCTCTACGGACGTTGCCGAGGAACTCATGAAGGGTGACGTCGAACTGGGTGGCGAGAACCGCCATATCACGGTCCTCTTCGCCGACATCCGGGGCTTTACTGCGCTCACCGAGGGCATGGAGCCACAGAAAGTCATCGGCTTCTTGAACGAGTGTATGGAACGACTCAGCGCCGCGGTGGAGGTGGAGGGCGGTGTTGTGGACAAGTATGTGGGCGACGAGTTGATGGCCGTCTTCGGAGCCCCCGTGTCAAGAGGAGGCGACGCTCTGAAGGCCGTACGAGCGGCTCTGCGCATGCGCCAGGCGATGGCCGAGTTGAATGCCGATCGCGAGCGCCGGGGCGCCGCACCGGTAGGCTTGGGCGTCGGCCTGAGCACGGGACTCGCGGTGGCCGGCAACATGGGCTCGAAAGAGCGCCTCAACTACACGGTCCTCGGCGATACCGTGAATCTCGGCGCCCGACTTTGCTCGGGCGCGGCGGCGGGCGAGATCCTCATCAGTGAAGCGACGCGGGCGGAGGTCGGAGCCTCGCTCGAAGTGGAATCGAGGGAAGCCCAGGCGTTCAAGGGCTTCAGCTCCGCCATCCAGGTCTTCCAGGTCGTGAGCCTGGGCGAAGCGTCGGACGCGCCTTCTTCCGGGGGCGGGAGTAGCCTGGGCACCGAGCGAGCGTTGAACGCTGGCGGGCTGCGAGGGCCTTCCACACTCGCTGGGCTGCTGGCATGGGCGCTGACATCGGCGCCGCTCGAGGCTCAGGAGTGGCCCAGGCTCTCGGATGCGGGCCTCGCATACATCTCGTCGGATGGCCGTGTGCAGCTGGACTTCACCGGTCAGCTGGATCTCGAACTGCTTGCGTTCACGGGTCACGACGCAGGTCTCTCCTACGGCATGGGGACCTTCGTGGCGCCGCGCATTCGCTTCTTCACGGACGTCTTCCTCGGAGACCGATTGTACGGCTTGATCGAATTGCGCTCCGACCGCGGCGAGGCGCCGAGCGTGGGTGTGTGGGAGGCGCGAGTGGAGCAGGTCTTTGCCCGGTTCTCCAACCGCGCTGGTACCCTCGCGATCCAGGCGGGCCGGTTCGCGAGTCCTTTCGGAACTTATGCGAGCCGGCACCTCACTCCGATCGACCCATTCATTCGCCCGCCACTCGCGTACGACTACCGCACGATCATGTCGCGCACGGTCGCTCCGGGAAGCGCTAGTGGTTTCCTGGAGTGGAAGTACGATCCCGCCACCTTTCGGCACCCTGGTGCCCCGCCGATATGGGGCGTGCCATACCAGTGGGGCGCGATGCTGTCAGGCAGCATCGGGCGGGTCCAACTCCGAGCGGCGGCGATGAACAGTGCGCCCTCCAGCGAAGTCGAAGCGTGGGGATGGGACGCATCGCGGCTCGAGAATCCGTCGATCGTACTGGGCCTCAATACGCCGCTCTCGTCTGATGTCTCCTTGGGCGCCTCGTACAACCGCGGGCCATATGCAGAAGCTGAGATCGATCCGACCGATCACACGCAATACATCCAGGAGATGTTCTCGCTCGATGCCACACTTGCTCGCGGACCGCTGATGGCTCGCGCGCAGATCATGCGGGATCGGTGGGTCGTGCCGAACGTGAGCGAAGACCCTGTCGAGTGGGCCTACGGCGCGGAGGCCCAACTCGACATCGTGGCAGGCGTCTCGTTCGCGCTTCGCTACGGGTACCTGGACTTCCGAAGCATCGACGACGGCTTGGGTCCCGCGTCTTCACGTTCCGATGGCCGTGCGCCTTGGGATCACGACATCGCGCGCTACGAAGCGGGGCTCGGGTACCGTCTTGCGCGCAACGCGGGGCTGATGGCCACCTTCATGCACAATACCAACGAGGAGTTGGTCGGCGGTGATCCCGACGATGACCTCTTCGCAGTTCGGCTGTGGTGGGCGTTCTAGCCGCCTGTCGATCGCTCGTGGAATTCGGCGTCCAGTCTCCGGTAGTGGCGCGCCCGGCAATCCCTACGTTGTTGCCATGATTACACACGACCTACCACCGGCCCAAGTCATGCTCGAGGCGTTTTTCGGGCGTGGCCCTTCCTACGACGGGATCTTCGTCACGGGAGTCCAGACGACCGGGATCTTCTGCCGCCCGACATGTTCGGCCAAGAAGCCCCGACCCGAACATGTTCACTTCTTCGGCACCGCTCATGAGGCGCTCCTGTCGGGTTTTCGGCCGTGCAAGCGTTGCAGGCCGATGGAGTTGAGCGGCACGCCTCCGGAGTGGCTGCGTCCTCTGCTCGCGGAAATCGAGGCTGATCCCGGCCGCCGGTGGACGGACCAAGACATGAGGGCCGCCGGATTGAGCCCCGAGCGTGTGCGGCGTTGGTTCAAGCGAAACCACGGCATGACATTCCATGCGTTCGGACGAGCGAGACGTCTCGGCGCAGCGTTGGGACAGGTAAAGAGGGGCTCACGCGTGGGCCCGGCCGCCTTCGACGCCGGCTACGACTCTCTGTCGGGCTTCCAGGACGCCTTCATACAGTATTTGGGCCCAGCCCTACGGCGCTCACGGATGCGTCGGTCGTTCATGTCGACCGCATCACCACTCCGTTGGGGCCCATGTTGGTGGGAGCCACGGACGAGGCGCTTTGTCTGCTCGAGTTCGTAGACCGCCGAGCGCTACCCACGCAGGTGGCCAGAGTGGATAGTGGATAGCCGTTTCAACCGCCCTATCGAGGCGGGAAGCGCGGAGGGTCGTGTTTTGAGATGGGACGCGGAGGGAGAGGCCGGAGGTGGGGCCGCTCACCGTGGCCGAGCGAGGCGTCTTTGG
>Ga0066376_10003775_pt1 | contig 13390 bp, 12 predicted proteins | sample Knorr_S15_td_Bot_FD_77009 | JGI IMG/M metagenome (GOLD analysis project Ga0066376, IMG submission 77009) | Marine microbial communities from Southern Atlantic Ocean transect - Knorr_S15_td_Bottom_ad_5009_LV_A | ecosystem: Environmental > Aquatic > Marine > Oceanic | place: Southern Atlantic... | reverse complement strand
TAGAAGGCTGGATTGATGTTCGCTGAAGTAGGGCCACCAAAAGCGTTTTGATAAAAACCAGCACCGTTTGATGTGATTGATAGCATGTCATCGCCATCACCGAAAACAGCATCAAGCTCGTCTGATGCAGCACTGAAGGTCGCATAAATGCGAGCTGTCCATGTACCGTCAAGGTTGTTTACGCCTGTATAGCTTAGACCAGTGTAATCAGCCATGGCAGAACCCACAATAAGGGAACTGGCTGCGATTGTTAATGAAAGCGTTTTGTTGTTCATATGCTTTCCTTCCTCTTTTCTTTCCTAAAATTTCTAGATCTAGATAAAAACGTACGTTAGTGATTGGATCGTGATCCCCAGTGCTGACTTGGGCTTCGTCACATAGCCAATCATGTTCCCCAACATTGGAGATATCCGCCAGAATTAATGGTTGGTTCCCTCAACCTTCTCTCCTAGTTATCTTCTCCACTGATGAGAATTACTGAAGCGACTGCTTCGGTAACATGTCGAGAGTAACGATTCTTTATGTTCAGTCAACTCGATTCCATATCTTTTTGCATGAAATAGCAAATAACGGTGGTAGAGAGTGCCTAAATTGCCAAAACTGGGTCTTGAATGACCCCTTTCAGTAATAGTGGTGCTGATTCAGTCACAAGGACCGAAACAAAGCCTCCCACCAAAGAATTTGCCATTTCTAGAGAATCAACATCAAAGACGCAGATCAGGTCGCCAGAAGTTCGCCCTGTCATTTGTACTGTCGAATTGTTCCAACGCAATTCTACACCGTTTGTTCTCCTTGATTTTGGGCTAATTCTCTCCACAAACACATCAACGACTTCACCTTCATATTCTCGATGAAGTTCACCACTGATTGCTCCACCTACTTTTAGGAGATGGTTGAGACGTCGTAATTTGGTTGTTCGAGGTACATCGTCTTCAAATCGTTCAATCGCCACAGTTGAGGGCCTTGGAGAATAACTGAAGACAAAGTTATTCTTGAAACGTACTTTGCGGAGCAGAGATTCTGTTTCCATGAAATCATCCTCTGTCTCTGTTGGAAACCCAACAATGATGTCCCCTGCGATCTCAACATCTGGAATGATTGTTCTTGCTCGATCTATAAACTCCAAATACTCCTCGACTGTATATCCTCGATTCATCAACTTGAGGATCCTGTTTGAACCAGACTGTGCGGGTACATGGAGGTAGTTGCAGATTCTTGGGCAATCTCGCATCACAACCAACGCTTCATCTGAAAAATCTCTTGGGTAACTTGTTAAGAAACGTAAACGTTGAATATCGGGTACTTCATCGTGAATCCGTTGCAACAGATTTGCAAAAGTCGTAACTTGTTGAGATACATCAATTGGTTTCTTGAACGCAGTAAGCCCTGGGCCGATTTGTGGAACTTCTTTACCATCTGCATTCAGCGCGACACCATGTGTGTAGCGGTAGTGGTTGACGGTTTGACCAAGAAGTGTCACTTCGATCACGCCTGTTGCAACGAGTTGTCGACATTCTTCAATAATCGAATCGGGTGGGCGATGCACTTCAGCGCCCCTCGTGTTTGGGACAACACAATATGTGCAAAACTTGTTGCACCCTCTAGTTATTCGTACATATGCTGAATAACTAGTAGTCCTTCGATGATCGGGATTGAACGCACGCGCAAGATCCAAAAGTTCTAGATTGTCCTTTGCAGCAGAGAGCGTAGCGGACCGTCTTGACCTATTTCCTTGAAGTGCTGCTCGGTCGGATCGTGAAAGCGCGATGCCAGCAATGGCGTTGTTTAATAGCGTGGGAAGTTTATCGAGTTCACTGGGGCCACAGATAAAATCAACCTGAGGATACTTCGAGAGAATTCGAGCACCCTCCCGCTCCGGAAGACACCCCAGCATTCCAACTACAACATCTCTACCCTTCTTTTTTTCTATTCCGAGTTGACCCACTCTACTGAGTACCTTGTTCTCTGCTTGCTCACGAACTGAACATGTATTAAACAAGACGACATCAGCTTCATCTCTGTTGTCCATGAATTCGAAACCCAATGCAACGAGTTGATCCTGAACCAACTCACTATCGAGCTCGTTCATTTGACAGCCGAAGGTCTCCAGATAAATTGACCGTGTCCCGTCATGATGTGTTGAATTTGACTGCATTTGCAACAGCGTAGTATGACCGAAACGCCCTTAGATTGTGCGGTTTTTCCAACAATACTGTCGATACTGAATCCTAATGCGAGCCGGCCAAGGCATCATTGTCATTTCAATCACACTGCTCATGCTCGGAGTCCTCATGGTGAACTCTGCTGGCATGAGGGTCTCTATTGAAGATCCACCCATGTTCAAAGACATGCTTCTGAGCAGGCCTACCCTTCTTGCATTCTTCGCAATGATCGCAATGTTCATCGGCAGTCGATTCCCAATTCATTTGTTTGAACAAAGTCTGTTTCGAATTCCACTCATTTTGTGGCTCTTGCCCCTTTCATTGGTGCTGCTCATTGCCGTCTATGTCCCAGGCATTGGTAGAGAGGTCAATAGTGCCAACAGATGGGTCAATATTGGGGGACTTACTTTTCAGCCAAGCGAAATCGCCAAGTGGACCATGGTGTTGGTTGTGGCGTGGTGGGGTGCAACACACCTCGAACAAATGAAATTATATGTTCGTGGATTTTTACCTCCAATTGCACTCGTAGGTGTCATGACAGCAATCATCGCTGTAGAAGACTTGGGTACGGCTGTCCTCATATTTACAACGGCATGTATTGTTTTCTTTGCTGCGGGGTGTAGAACACTCCACTTTGCTTCATTTCTTCCCGTTGCAGTTGGTGGTTTTATACTCGCCATCTATACAAGTCCGTATCGAATCGCACGTTTGCAAACATATCTACATCCGTTCGATGATCCAGACCGATCTGGGTATCACATCCTCCAGTCAATGTCCACGATCTCCAGTGGTGGACTTTCTGGTCTTGGGCTTGGGAACGGTACACACAAGTTTGGATATCTTCCGGAAGACACGACTGATTTTATTTTCTCTGTGATATGCGAGGAATTGGGCATCTTCGGTGCGGTTGCTGTTGCATCGCTCTTTGTTGGACTCGTTACCATGGGGGTTGTCGTCATTCACAAGACGAAAGACAGGTTTAAACGACTTCTTGTTCTTGGCATCATCACCACGATCGGTCTGCAGGCTGCGATGAACATGCTCGTTGTGACTGCACTCGTTCCCACAAAAGGGATAGCACTTCCCCTATTAAGCAATGGCGGCACTGGATGGTTACTTACTGCTTTATGTATTGGACTCATTGATGCAATTGACCGAACAAACAAGCCAGCTACATCAATGCAAGAACATCGATATTCCACAGCAACAACTACTCATGCCTAATGTATTGATCGCTGGTGGTGGCAGTGGTGGACATGTTGCACCTGCGATTGCAGCAGCCGAAGAATTGAAATCGCGGGGTTGCAAGGTATTGATTGCACATTCAACCAGAACCATAGATAGAGTCATGCTTGAACAATCGGTGTTCGAGGGTTTTCAAGTTCCTGCAGCACCAGCATCCATGCACCCAATTGGAATTATCAAATTTTGTCTTGGATTTTTACAAACTACCAAGGTAATCCGTCGTGTCATCCAGAGCAAACAAATTCAATGTGTTCTTTCGACTGGTGGATTTGTTGCTGCACCTGCATTGAAAGCAGCAAGCGACGCGGGGTGCCCAACGATCCTATTGAACATCGATGATCCACCAGGGAAGGCGAATAGACTTGCGGTTCGGTGGGCTGATCAAGTCCTTTCAACGGTACAGTGTGAATTAGATCGAGTCACACTCATTGAACCACCCTTGCGTTCCATCGTTATCGCTTCTTCAGACACGATTGGCTGTAAAGAAAGGCTCGGCATCGACGAACGACTGTTGACGCTGCTCGTGACTGGAGCCTCACAGGGTGCTCAAACAATCAATGATCTAGTTTGCGAACTCGCAGTCCGATTCCCCTCTAATTTTCGAGGGTGGCAAGTTGTGCACATTGCAGGACCATCGCAAGTTTCGCAAATGCAAGACAAGTGGCAATCCATCGATGTTCCGTGCAAAGTACTTGGGTTTCATCATCAAATGGGTGATGCGTGGGGTGCAGCGGATCTCGCAATAACAAGGGGTGGTGCAAACACAATTGCTGAAATTGCGATGAACAATGTCCCTACGGTTGTCATGCCATATCCGTTTCACAAGGACGATCATCAACTGACAAACGCTACCCCACTTGCTGAACTTGGTGGTGTGCGAATTGCTACTGACCACAAGACCCTAGCTAAAAATCTATATGACGCCGGAGATATTGTTCTTGAACTCATGAACGATCACCAGACTCGTTTTACCATGAGGCAAACGATGATAGATGCGTCCCCCCAAAATGGTGCTTCTACGATCGCAGACACGTGCATTTCATGCGTAGAAGCCATACGAGGGTAAAAATTCGTTTTTTAATGGCGTTTAGGAATAAACGCAGTATTCTTAGGGGCGCATCGCCATGTCTCAAATGAGATGCAAAATGACCTATGACTGAGAAAACAAGCAATCTTGATTCCAGATGTGTTGTATTGGTTCCAAAGGACAGAGCAGACACGGCACGTCAACTTGCGCAGAAGCATCAACTTCGTGCTTCAATCGAGCATGAGCCTTCTCTTGCTATGGCAGAACTGTGCCTGCTGCATCAAAAATACAAAATGGATGGCGCGTGGGGAGATTCTCCCAAGGCACCACAACTCCTACTTGTACACGCAAAGGAATTTTCTCAACTTGAACAAATGCTCGTTGCTGTGCGGAAGTATCTACCGCATGCGATCGTGTCTGAACTCCGAGACGGGCGATTAGAAAGTGTCGAAAATCTTGGGGCGGTTGTTGACTCTCTTAAGGAGCCCCCGATTACTCGGAGCGAGGACGTTGATGCGGATGAGTTATCAATGCTATTGGATCAAACCCCACACGAGCCAGACGAATGAATAAAGAACGAACAACTCGAGGATCAATCGTATTCGCTGGTACGTTTGATGATGAACTGATTTCTGGAATCGATCAACCGATTCATTGTGTACATACAGTGTTCGATGCCATTGGAGAATTAGCAACCTGCGTAACATCGGATCTGGTTGAAGCGGTTGTTATAGATGAAAATCTCATTACTACCAATCCTATTGCAGCAATAGACGCAGTTCGTCGTGTGGATCCAAACGCGGTCGTTGTAGTTATGGGCGGCGAAGAAAATACTGATCACGCAGATGCGAACGTTCCCAAAGATACGACTGCTTCAAGACTCACTGCTGCAATCTTAAATGCAAAATCAAAACCTTCGAACCAAGATGTTATTGGTGATGTTGATCTTGATGCCGTCCTTGGGATCTCCGATGAAACGATGATTGTTAGGGACTCATCACCGCTGGGTGATGTTGATTTGGTTCGAGCACTCATGCACGATCCAACTAGTTTCAAGGAAGTACTTGTAGAATTGCTCAAACAAGAAACTGGCTGGTCCTTCTGCGCGGTAGTCGATGATTCTTCTTGCGCCCCAAAAACTGCTCAAGTTGCTCCACTTCGGTATGGACACACGGAACACGGCATCCTTGCGGCGATTGGATCAAGTCAAAGCGAATTGACTCGCTGGGCAAGGTGGGCAGCGTGTTGGTTAGAAATGTCTCGCAAACAAAGACAACTAAAATTACTCGCATATCAAGATGAGCTTTCAGGTGCTTGGAATCGAAGATTTTTACGTACCTGTTTTACAAGGGAATTACAGATCGCCCGTGATCAACGTAGACCCCTTACAGTCATGCTTTTTGATATTGACGACTTTAAACAATACAACGACAAATGGGGACATGATGCTGGTGATGAAATCATCCGAGAAGTAGTTCGTCTTTTAAGGACAATCATTCGCAAGGGGGATCATGTATGCAGAATTGGTGGAGATGAATTTGCAGTCCTTTTCTGTGATCCAGAACCACCAAGAGAGGCGGGGTCAAATCACCCTACAACGATCGAAATTCTCGCAAAGCGATTCCGAGAACAGGTTGCAAATGCAAGTTTTCCAAGTCTTGGTGATGAAGCAACAGGCATTTTGTCGATTTCAGGTGGTCTGGCGACATTCCCATGGGATGGAATGGATGTTGACAGTATTCTGCGAACCGCTGATGAACGACTTTTCCAATCAAAACGACAGGGGAAAAACTCGATCTCGATCGGTCGAGAATTGTAATCCATCGCTGGTACGAACCAGATGAGTAAAACACTGGTCCTCTCGGACATTCATTTCTGCAGGTGGAGTACGACCGTCGAATCAATCGATCAGTTACAACCACTTTGGCACGGATGCGATGAACTCGTGCTCAATGGCGATACCTCGGAGATGCACTCATCAAAGCATGCTGCCGAATCGAATGAACTGGCCAAGTTGCTTATCACAGCGGCAACAGGTGACGGTGTTAAAACGACCCTAATTTGTGGAAACCACGATCCAGCAATCAGTGATGTTGAACACTTGTGGTTTTGTAATCAGCAAATCCTGGTGCTTCACGGACACGCATCGTTCAAAGGTGTGGCACCATGGAGTTGGAGAAGCAAATACATTGCAGAAAGTAGAGATGCGGAATTGAAAAATGGTGGCGATAGGATTGAAGAACAACTTGCTGCTGTTAGAACTGCTTCCATCAAAGCGGCGACTGGTGTGTTTTCGAATCATCGTCCTAATCCTCTTCATATGGCTATGCTTGGTCCGGCCGCTGTCTTTCATATCCTGTCAGGATGGTGGAGATTCCCAACACTTACTGCGCAATGGGCAGATCGGTTTGCCCCAACCGCAAAGTACATCATCACCGGTCACACCCACCATGCTGGTATTTGGGAACGGAATGGCCGGACGATCATCAACACAGGGTGCTTTGGCTTTCCAAGTCATCCCAGAGCAGTGCTGATCGATGGAGAATCCATTTTTGTCTACAAAATTGAGAAGCGAGACAATCAATATTCCCTTGGTTCATTGCTTCAGTCTTGGGATGCTCTGTAAACAGCGCTTTGCAATGGGGATTGTAGTTCTCTCTCAATAATACTCGAAGCGTTGATCAACTTTCCAAGATCGATGCCAGTTTCAATTCCGTGTTGATGCGCAAAGTCGACTAGATCTTCGGTTGCGATATTCCCAGCAGCCCCAGGTGCATACGGGCAGCCCCCCAATCCACCACACGCTGCATCAAAACGAATAACACCACATCGCATCGCTTCTGCTGCACATTCAAGCGCCGTTCCCTTCGTGTTGTGCAAATGCAAAATCGAATCTTTGGGTGACAACACACCATCAATCGCTTCATATAACTTTTGTATATCAGACTGTTGTGCTACTCCAATGGTTTCACCAAGTGCAATTTTCTGTATTCCAAGATCTAGCATCTGTGAAACAATGTCGCGAACCACGACAAGATCCGTGCGTCCTTCGTATGGACACTCAATCACACAACTGATATATCCACGAACACCAATGCCACAAGCAATCGCGTGATCCACGATTGGTTTTATTCTAGTTAGGGTTCCCTCGATCGTAGTATTCGTGTTTCGTTGACAAAAAGTCTCACTTGCCGCCGTCAAAACAGCAATTTCGTCAACCCCCGCTGCCAGTGCTCGGTTCCAACCGCGATCATTGGGTACAAGTGCGGTGTACTTCACATTGGTATTCCGCTGAATTCCGGCAAACACTTCATCTGCATCTGAAAGTTGTGGAATCCATTTGGGATGCACAAATGCTGATGCTTCTATTTGTTGCAAGCCTGTTTGAGAAAGAGCATCGATTAGTGCAATTTTTGTCTTCGTTAAAATTGGTTCAGGTTGATTTTGCAAACCATCGCGGGGTCCAACATCGGTGATGTGAATTCGTGTAGGCCAGTCACTCATTCTGGAAATCCTTTTGTGTTTGTGAGCGGTGTCACAACGCATTCGATGAGATCTGAACCAACATATACAAACAACGATGTACCCTCCTGCACGTGTTTCTTTCCTATCATCGCGATGACAGCGGGTTGGCTTCCACTCTTTGGGCTAATTGCACTCGATGTCACAACCCCAACGGGTGTACCCCTCGCAGAACTGTCTTCCCACAATTGAGCTCCTGCGATCGGCAACGCATCGCTCTTCATTTCCAATTTCATTAGGTTGCGCTTCGGTTTACCCAGATTTTCCATCCTTGCGACTATTTCCTGTCCCAGATAGCAACCCTTGTCAAATCGCACCCTGCTTTCAATCAGGTTCGATTCATGTGGAAGATTTTCAATATCAAAATCGATTAAGAAGATCGGTGCTCCATTTTCAACTCTCGCCATGTTGAGTGCGTACCACCCTATCGGTCGAACATCGTCGTCGATGAGCGATTGCCAAACATCTTCAAGTTTGTCGGGACTGACTGCTATTGCAACTCCTTCGATTCCCAGTAAATTCACTGGCAACGAATACACTTCCATGCCTTCTTGACTGAGTGTTGATGCTTTGGGTCCAACACACCAAAGCCAATGCGTCGACTGTGTTGTGTCTTCAAATTTCACGTCATCCATCACAATGTACGATGTAAAATGGTTACACAACTGCTCGGTGACAGTGATATCAAAATCAAGGAGAACTCGATCCTTCACGTTTCGCACCACGACATCCGCAACAATTGAGCCCTTTCTGTTGATGACGAATGCCAACCGCGCTTCACCCTCTTTCAAGTCGATCAATTTTTGCGTTGACATACGATCTATAAACGAAAGTCGGTCTGCCCCACGCAATTCTATGGTCCCCCTGCATGGAGCATCAAACACTCCGGCTGATTTTTGAATCGCTGCATATTCCAGTTCAACAATCCCAGTTGTTGCAAGTACGTTGCATCCATCATCCCCCCAAGGCAAAAATTCACAAAGCAGTTGGGATTTGAATTCGCCAGTCGCTGCCCCTTCGCGTGCAATGCCTTCATGACGAGATTCAATCGTTAGGGAGTACGCTTCAAGTTTCGCTTGCAATGGAGATGGATACGACATCAGGTTGTGACTCCAGAGCGTGCTGCTGCAACAAGTTGATCGAATAATCCCTGTCCGAGTACCTCATCAGTCGTACGTTCTGGGTGCCACTGCACTCCAACGTACCAATTGCGAGACTCGTCTTGAATCGCTTCAATCACCCCATCCTCCGCTCTTGCTGCCACCATTAGATTCCCCGATGTTGTCATCGCTTGGTGATGGTGGCTATGGACCAAGCCGGAACCAATCGTGCCCTCAATCGCATGTTCAGTATCAGCGTGGTTTTCTGCGATTGGACTCGATAAATCCTGATCAAGTATTCCTCCTGCAATTAATCCCATCCATTGCATGCCGAGGCAAACGCCCAGCACTGGTACTTCTGGTAATGGTTGTAATTTTTCAAGCAATGAGAGTTCAAATTCTTGACGCTGTTTTCTGACAACCGTTGCACTTGGGTGAGTTGAAACTCCCCACCGCTCCATATTTGGATCATCTCCCCCTGAAAACACAAATCCATCACAAATTGAAATGTATTTCAATTCTTCGCCAATAAGTGGTGGCAGGATAATTGGGGTTCCCCCTCCCTTCAATACTGCGTTTGCGTATGCAACACTCACCCTATGACGAGTTTCGTGTAAATCAGATGTAATTCCTATTATTCGTGTCATAGAGTAGTGCAGGATACCTTTACCGATCTACGCTTGCCGTGTCACCCTGTGTTTAGTATCCTACTGAGTTCTCGTCGCCTCAATCTGGTGTTGGGGTTACTCTTGTATCCATGACGAAAGGACCCAATGATGGGTAATGACTACAACAGACCAATAAGTAAAACCTACTTGAAGACTGACAATCGCGATAAAAAGTACATCGACTACAAGTCGGTAGAAGATCTTCGTCGGTTGATGACTCCAAATGGAAAAATTTACTCACGTAAGCGTCTTGGCACATCTGCCAAGGAACAACGAATGGTTGCGCAAGCAATCAAGCGAGCTCGATACGTCGCGCTGCTCCCTTACACTTCTGGCACACTGTAAATAATCTGAATACCGCTACTTCGATCGACCAACGAGTTTTCGAAGAACCTGCATAATCTGGCTCCAAAGGAGTCGAGATCGTAAACGGCGTAGATCGTCATCATGTGGGTCTATTGCAAGTCCACGTCGCACCCAACCCCATGAAGATCTATATCGATGGTTGCTTAAACCTGCGAGTGCAAGATTGTGGATCGACGAAATACATTGGGGATCAAATCGAAGCACTTTTCTGCTTACGGCCGCTCCCTCGTCTAGTTTGCCACTTTTAAATAAGGTCACAGCCAATAGACGCAGGCAAACAACTTTTTTTGGATCTTGATCATCAAGTTCTTTACACAATGGAGCGAGCAACGAGGATGCCATTGTTGGCTCCTCTGCGGATAGTAATAATTCCGCAACCAAAAGTTTTTCATCTTGGTCGGCGTTGGAATCCATTCTGTCTAGATACTCCTTTAGCAGTGGACGTGCAGCTTCGGGGCGTTGCATTGCAAGAAGCGTTTGTGCTACATGTAAACTTGCTGTTGGATGGCTTGGATAGAGTCTTCTGACCAAACCCCAAGCGATGAATGCTTCTTCCCAACGTTCTTCTTCCATCGCAAATTGACCTGCGCGGATGTGGGCATCGACGTTTGCGGGCTCAAGTTCAAGAACACGGTGCAGTTTTATGCACGCTTCATTTGTGCGACCAGATTCAGCCAAAACATCGGCGTGTAACAACAGGGCTTGAACATTACCGGGATCTTCTCTCAATTCTTGTAAGAGAATTTGCGACGCCTGCTGACCGTTGCCAGACGCAACCAACGCACTTGCCAATCGCAACCGACCGCCTTGTACCCCAGAATCGAGTTTCAATGCTTCACGAGCGCACCATGTAGCACGGTCAAGAAGTTGCCTTGAAAGCAAACTGCCACTCATCGCAACAAGGACACTTGCACTTGGGTCAGACAGCGCGTCTTGTGCCAAATAAAACGATGTTTCGGCTGCGTCATGGTTTTCAGTTGAAGCGTGAGCGTCAATTAACATTGCCCAAGCTTGTTCGATACTTTGGTGTGTGCTTAACACACCCTCTAGCCAAACGATTGCATCGTCGAATCGACCCAACCGTAAACAAGAAGCACCAGCAGCGAGTTGTGGATCCGTGGCATCAGTCAATAGCCGTGATGCTTGCTCAAAACTAGATAGTGCCTCTGCATCTCTACCAGTTCGTTCCAATGTCAGCCCAAGGTTAAAGTGCCAATCCCCCTGATCAGGATCTATTTGAAGTGCTTTACGAAGTTCGACTTCGGCTTCTGCCCAACGACCACGCTCGTACATGTCCAGCGCTCGATCTGCAAATTGTTCAGCGTCTTGCCATTGATTCATAGCGGGTGGATATTGTACGTTGGAAACTAAAACTTGTTTACAGAGGATCTGTTAATTCAATGCAAGAATCGCATACACTGCCACAGTATTCCATGCTGAAGTTGCACCACCACATTGGACAGACCATTTTCTTCACAGCTTGCTCCATAGCTGTTGTTGGTTGTGACTCACTTGAGAGAATCACTCCTCGTAATTCCGACAATTTACGCGAAATGGACCCAATTCCAGGCTTTACGACCAACGACGATCCTACATCTGAGGTTGACGTTCTACGAAGAAGGTTATTTGATTCGTACGTTGACTACTGGCCATTGATTTCTTCGGAGGACCAACACGAGCGGTTGCCAAAAGTATTGGAGGACCCAATTCCTGAACTTAGAGCATTCGGAATCGAACGGGTTGCTGTCTTGCTCCGAGATGGTGAGGCCGTGGAGGAGGAGTTGCAGTTGGTTGTAAAACTTGTTCAAGATCCACACCCAACTGTTCGATTGGCTGCTGCGAAACTACTTCCAGAAATCAATGTTGAGGATCTTTCTGATCACGTCAAACGATCAGACGGAACACCCATCGGACTTTCTGAATTCGTCGCACTAGCACTTGAAACCGAAGAACGACAAAGCATCGCAGCACTTGAACTCGCATTTTTCCAAACAAGACCTCATCGACATGCCGTTAACCCTACTATCAGTAGATTACGATCTGGACCGGTCGACCACGCAGCCAAAACGTTGTTTGCACTTCTTAACGCAGACATGGTGTTGGATGATCAGAAAAATCGTATCTTCAAGGATGTCCAACGATGCCTTCGAATCCGTAGCATCAGCAAACTTCCGTCACTCATAACGCTCAATGCAATGCTCGGTGATACCACCGTTCAGCATGGGCTCATCCATCTCCTGAAAAGTCCTGACAAATCGATGGCGATGGCCGTTGCTCAAGGATTCGCCTCATCAGGATTTGCTGAACCACTTATTGAACTTGACGATCCTGACCTGTATGCATTCGCCCTCGTTGCCTTGCGAAATCGAGGTGGCATCGATTCTATTCAAGTTTTAATGGCGCTCGATAGTGAGGATAATTCTGACTGGGATGCGGCAGTGTTTGCAATAGCAATAACGCTCGATATCACCTCTCTCATTCGTGCAGACGACATGCTCAAACGCAGAGACATGAGTACGTTGCGGCTCTCAATCTTGCGGTCTATTTGGGATGATTCTTCGACAAAAAGTCGTCCAGAACGTGTCGCAATTGCCAAGCGAGCCGCCCCACTCCTCATTCAGACTGGCGATGCAGTCGGAGCACTACAACTCCTTGGAGCGTTCGGAGACGATCTCGGTGATGATGATTTGCTCACCCTTCGATTCGATGCGGCGATCGCTGCCTCAGCATGGGATGCCGCTGCGGATACTCGAACCGTGCCCGAACCGTGGATTGAAGCTTGGAAATTGAAAGCTAACGAACCCACGACCGCGGATGCTATTAGGAATCAAATTATCCTACGATTCCAAGATAAACTAACTGCATCAGAGAGAGAATTGCTTGGCATCGTTCATGTCGATGCATCGCCAGAACAGAACCAATAAGTAAAGAGACCACCAATGGCAACTCGATCCAGAAAAACACGAATTGAACGCGACTCCATGGGTGAAATGAAAGTCCCTTATCACGCCCTGTACGGTGCAACAACTCAACGGGCTGTGTTAAATTTTCCAGTATCTGGGAAACCGGTTTCAAGATCGATCATTTACGCTTTTGCGTTGCTAAAACAAGCAGCTGCAAATGCAAATGCCAGACTTAAACTCCTAGACAAAGAACGCGCTGGGCTCATAGTCGACGCTTGCGAAGAAATAATGATCGCTCTTGATGATCCAACACGTTCCGAAGGGATGTTGCACCATTTCCCCGTTGACGTGTATCAAACTGGTTCGGGCACTTCAACAAATATGAATGTAAACGAGG
>Ga0066376_10003774_pt1 | contig 13390 bp, 7 predicted proteins | sample Knorr_S15_td_Bot_FD_77009 | JGI IMG/M metagenome (GOLD analysis project Ga0066376, IMG submission 77009) | Marine microbial communities from Southern Atlantic Ocean transect - Knorr_S15_td_Bottom_ad_5009_LV_A | ecosystem: Environmental > Aquatic > Marine > Oceanic | place: Southern Atlantic... | reverse complement strand
GTTGGCTTTGGAAATTCCACGATAACTGAACAACCAACCTATCAAGGGAATATCGCCCAACAAAGGAATCTTGGTTTCGGTTACTTTGGTTTCCAAAAGCTTGAGACCGCCGATGACCACGGATTGGCCGCTGGGAACCGCAACTTCGGTCTTGGCGTTCCGATCACTAATGGCTGGCGCGGTGACTCCGGTTGCAACCGTGACATCTCGACCAACTCGGCTCACTTGAGCATCGATCGACAAGTGAACGGTGTCACTGCCAATGATGACCGGCAACACCCGCAGGTTGACCCCCACACTCAGCATGGCCAAAGAAGACGCTGAATTACCAGAAGTATTAATGTTGGTGAACTTCTGGTAAGGGATTTGCTCCTGACTGGTCAGCGTGGCGGCTTGGCCATTACGAACCACCACTCGGGGGCGTGAGACGATGTCGGCAGCCGAGGTGGTTTTCACCAATTTCAAAATAGCATCTAACATAAAGGAGCTCTGGATAATGGCCAAAGCAAAACCACCCCCTGCATCCAAGGTAGAAGGAGCGTTGTTAAAAGTCAATGACCGAGCAAATGGCCCGGAACCCGCCGTTGGGTCAGAGCTTGGTGTATAAATGAGGTTGCCATCTGCGTCCACCCCAGAGACTGCAAGAGTCGACTGATCAAAGGGCAATCCATCTTTCAAATTCGTCATGGTGAGGTTTTTAATGCCTCTTTCAAAAGCATCCGCATCACTAATTTCAATAATTTGAACTTGGATTTCTATTTGCGGTGCATTGTTAAAAAAAAGGTCCACAAACTCCAAGGTTTCGTGCACATCGTCTCGACTACCTGTCACGATGAATAGGTCCTCGGTAGCCTCAAACTTATAAGTAGATTCCCAAGGTGGTTTGGTGGGGTCACCTCGGACCACATAGCCAGATTCCACCGTTATGGTGGCGGGATTTTCAGTACGCTGAAAACAATCACAATTATTTTGGACCACCGCTAATGCACCTTGAGCTCCTGCGCCGACAGGAAAAGGGATAAAAACTTTGATTCGCCCATCGCGCAATTTTTGAAACCGCAAAAATGGAAAATTGTCTTCCAGGGAAGTGGCCAGGACCTTTTTGAAAGTAGTTTTGGCCACAGGGGCCTCAGCCTCTATCGTCACCAAGGGCCCCTCACCAGGAGCGGTTTCCACGCTCGGGAATAAACCACACCCAAACCCACCTAGGCAAAGCAGACTGAGGAGAAAAATTCGGCAGGGGGTTGGCACCGGCATGAGGACGAACCGGTAGCTTAACGGTGAGCCTTAAAGGGCTTGGATAATCTCGGCCGTGAGGTCGGTGGTGGAATAGCCAGTAATTCCACCCTCCTCCACGATTAGGACGAAGGACCCTTGCCTAGCTGCTACTTTCAGGGCTTTACGGAAATTCCGGGTGGCCTCTTTCATGAGTTTGGTATAGCGAGCGGTTCCTTGCTGGACCTTTTCCTTGACGATGGTTTGGTAGGCGGGAATCGCCTTGTAAACCTCTTTGGAGCAGACCGTGGAAACTCGGTGACCTTTTTCCGGGTCAAAGTCTCCTGGATTCCCGTGGCGGACCTTGGAATGGTCCAGTTGAACCGAAAAATCCACCCCGGCTGAAGCGGTGGCTTCATCCGTATAGCCTGCCGAGAAGGCAGTCAGCAGTAACAAAAGTGCGGTCTTCATGAGTTTAATCTCCTAGTTTAAGTATAGAACGGCCCAACCCCAAGGCTGGTTGGCTCCTTTTTAGAGAAATCTTGGCTTTTTCGGTTCAAAACCACTCTCACTTGAGAGAACCACTAAATATAGGTAGAAAAAGTGCAGGGTGACCCCAATTCCTTGGGGTCACCCTAGATTACTTTAACGAGAATTTACTCGGCGAAAGCGCTGTCCCGACGGGGTCGGTCGTCCTTGCGCTCACGGCCACCCCCGGAGCGGGAGTCACGGCCGCGACCACGGTCCCGATCACGTCCTCCGCCGCGGCCACCACGATCTCCACCGCGGCCACCGCCCATGGGCTTGGCAGCAGCAGCAATCGCTTCTTCGACTTGGTCTTCAGGCAGCATGGCTACCCGACGAGATAGGCGAATCTTGCCGGAGCGCTCATCCACGTTGACGACCATGACTTCCATGTCATCGCCTTCTTGGCAAACGTCCGCAACACTTTCGACCCGGCCTTCGGCCAACTCAGAAATGTGACACATGCCTTCGCGTCCGCCTCCTAGGTCAACAAAACAACCAAAGTCTTTGACCGAAGTGACTTTTCCAGTAAAGCGTTCACCAGGAGAGATTTGGCGAGTTTGGGCACGGATGGTTTCCAAACAAGCATTCACTTGCTCTTCCGGCGTTCCCGAAACTTGGACATTGCCTTCATCATCAACAATGTTGACATTGACACCATAGGTCTCTTGTAAGGCTTTGATGTTGGCACCCTTCGGCCCAATCAAGAAGCCAATCTTGTCGGCTGGAATCTTGATGGCCTTGTTGGCAGGGGCGTAAGGAGAAATCTTGGTGCGGGGTGCATCCAAATGCGCGGCCATGCAATCCAAGATATGCAGACGACCTTGGCGCGCTTGCTCCAAAGCCTCTTCCATAATCTCAGGCTTTAGGCCTTTCACTTTGATGTCCATTTGCAAAGCAGTCACACCAGCTTCAGTTCCGGTCACCTTAAAGTCCATATCCCCGTGGTGGTCTTCCGAACCAAGGATGTCGGACAAAATAGCGTATTTCCCAGATTCCTCATCCATGATAAGGCCCATGGCAATGCCTGCCACTGGAGCCTTAATCGGCACGCCGGCGTCCATCAAGGAAAGACAACCACCACACACTGAAGCCATCGAGGAAGAGCCGTTGGACTCCGTAATGTCGGAAACAATCCGAATGGTGTAAGGGAAATCGGTGTAGTCGGGCAAGACCGGAGTCAAAGCCCGCTGCGCCAACATGCCGTGACCTTTCTCCCGACGGGAAGTTCCCCGCAACATGCGGGCTTCACCGGTGCAGTAAGGAGGGAAGTTGTAGTGCAGGTAAAAACGAGACTTAATGGTTTCCTGACGGAGACCGTCCAAGAATTGTTCGTCGTCGGTAGAACCCAAAGTGGTGGTCACAATGGCTTGGGTTTCACCGCGGGTGAACAAGGATGAACCGTGTACCCGAGGTAGTAGCTGAGTTTCGATTTCGATTGCACGGATGGTGGTGGTATCCCGACCATCAACCCGTTGTCCATCCAAAGTCATTTGACGTTCTACTGAATTCATGACGGCTTTGGCGGCGGATTTCCAGGCAGCCTTGTCGTCGTCATCTTCCGCGTCAGCGTTTTCTTCGATGGCTGTAGCCACCCAAGCATCTACCGCGGCGTAGCGTTCAAATTTGCCTTCGGTCAGCAAAACCTTACGCAAAGCATCCTGACCGTGTTTCTCCATCAGGGCATCTTGCTTGGTGGTGTCTTTTTCAACGGTGACAACATCGCGCTTGACGGTACCGACCATCCCGGCCAGTTCTTCCACCATGCCGATGATTTCCTTACAGACTTCGTGGCCCGCAGCCAAAGCGCCACAAACTTCTGAGTCGGGCAGAACTTCGGCGGAAGCTTCCACCATGCACACCGCGTCCTTGCTACAGGACATGGTCAAGTCCAAGATATTGGCTTCGTTTTCCAACACCGAATGGGTGGGGTTCACCACCACATTGCCATCAATCCAACCTAAGCGGACAGCCGCCATGGTGGTTTCGAATGGAATGTCAGAAATAGCCATGGCGGCCATTCCAGCAATCATGTGCAGAGCTTCGGGCTCATTTTCCTGGTCATAGGAAAGCACCGCGGACATGACTTGAATGTCATTCATAAAGCCTTCTGGGAACATGGGCCGAATACTTCGGTCCAACATCCGCATGGCCAACACCTCTTTGGTGGTGGGCTGGGCTTCGCGCTTGAAAAATCCGCCTGGGATTTTGCCGGAAGCATAAGTTTTCTCACGATAGTCCACCGTGAGAGGGAAAAACGGTAGGTCCTTGGGACCACCATCCACTGCAGTGGACATGACGACAGTTTCGCCGTAGGTAGCAATCACACAGGCATTGGCCTGCTTTGCGATCCAACCGGTTTCCAGAGTGAGGGTGCGGCCGCCGATTTCGCGGCTCACCGATTGAACATTTTTGTTTTTTGAGAGAGTCATTTTTCTTTCTTTCCGCTGTTTTTCAGAATTCTCAGGCCTAGTGCCCCCTCCTGGGGCGACCTGGAATATCAAACTGAATGGCCTTAAATGGCCTAGTGCCGAAGTTCGAGTTTATTCACCAATGCGGTGTAACGATCGAAATTAGTTCGGCGTAAGTAACGCAAGTGTTTGCGTCGACGAGCCACCATGCCTAAAAGGCCACGGGTCGTCGAATTATCCTTGCGGTGAATCTTGAGGTGTTCCGTGAGGTTCTTGATTCGGGTGGTCAAAATAGCGACCTGAACTTCGACGGAGCCGTTATCGCCCTCAGATTGGGCGTTTTCGGCGATGAGTTGAGCTTTAATCTCTTTAGAGACAGACATAGTTTCCTCCTGATGAGCTGTCGGTGGAGCCGGGATTGGCCCGCTAATCCTTATTCCCAGACCAGGTGTCCAGGAAAAAGGGACGGAACAGTATAGCGGCTAGCTGGTGTAGCGGGTAGGCCTAGGGCAACACAAAGGCGTTGTTGGCTTTATCCCAACCCCATGATTCGGCCTGGCGGGGAAAATCCGTAAAGAAGAAGCTTTGGGAGGGGTCCCAAAGGAGGATTTCCCAAGTTTCGGACCCAATCAACCATTTGGTTCCAGGAATGGTACTGAGGGGGCCGAACAACTGTTCGTCCGAATCCGACAAATCCGGCAATGTGAAGGAATGGGTGGTGAACGCCCCTCCATCCAGTACCCAAATATCCCAAGCCCATGTAGTAATCGAGGTGCCAGGGTCCACCTCCCCTAATTGAAACCGGTAAACCCCGTCAGCGAAAAGTCCGTTGGCAAAGGCAAAATCATAGGTATCTCCATTGGCCGACAAGGAAGCAGCACCTACGGAAGCAACCGGGATATTCAAGTCTCCGGAATCGTCAAGGCCTCCTAAAGCCACACTGACCCAACCATCACTTCTTTCTTCCACCACATAACCGAAGCTGGCGGGATCCGCCAAGTCCGGGTCTTCGCCCCGTTCGTAAGCGGCAACGGCCGAGGCCTCTGATTTCACCGCGACTCCGTTTGCGGATTGATATCCAAGCAAAGATTGGCCCCGGATTCCGGGTAGATAGGTCATCGGGAAAACGCCGACCAAGGAGCCAGAAATATTCGCGAACTCCTCAGCACCAGTAGGGTTTGGGTCCACCCAATCGTCAAAGATGTCTTCGGAACCGCGGAAGGATGTGATGTCTTGCACGCCGCCACTGCCATCACCAAAGGTCCAATCGGGGGAGTTACTGGAACTGGCCCGCGTCAAAGGGGGTTCCAAAATCCGCCGCGGGTCCATGGTGAAATCATCATCGAAAACAAAAGGCGCAACGGAATTTTCAACATCCACGAATGCCGCTGACCAGGCTGGACGAGTGGTATCAATCAGCTCCACTCCCCCGCCAAATCCACCGCCTAGGTCAGGCGGAGTTTCACCAACCCAAGTAGAAGTAGGACGAAAATCGGAACCAGCATCGTCCATATCCAAGTCATTCTCTTTCAAAAATCCCGAGTGGCCCAACAACACTTCACCCTCGGTGGCCAAGCCATTCAAATCAAAGGTGGGGGCAATGGAAGTGAAAGTCGGCGTGAGGCGGCGCAAGGGAATCGAAACCGTGCCGGGCGAAAGGTGATAAAGAGTGGTGGTCCGGTAGGAAAAGCTCACTAAGGTTAAAACTTTGCTGCTCTCCCAATCAGATACCGAAATCTCTCGTGATGGAATACTGGTCATCTCATCGTCACCGACTTGCACTCTTACTGAAATGGGCTCTAAAGTTTGGGCATCAAAGGCGGTGATCACTAGGGTGTCCACAGTGTTGTCCGCGGCAGAATAGCCCACCAACTCCAGCTCCAAATCGTCCATTTCAACCCCGACATTACCGACCGCATCGGTCAGTTGCAGGGCGAAAGGAATCGAATCATCGCCACCAAGGAAGCCGGTGTTTGACAAATAAGGACCTAAAAACCAACCGGATGAATAAGGGAAGCCACTCCGAGTTGGGGGAACATCTCCGCCAGAATCTAAACGGTCCGGAATTCCGTCAAAATCAGAATCACCAAATGCCGTCAAGGTCACTCTGGATATGGGTTCCGAAGCCATTCCGAAAGGCCTGAATTCAGTAAGGTCGGTATAAAAAGTTTTCTTTTCTCCATCGAAAAATGGCGGGCCCATTCCTTTCGAGGGGTCCAGGCTAAGAGTAGGAAGCACCGTATCTTGCACCGCTTGGTCAAAGACCCATAAGTCTACTCGGGTCAATAAACGTACCGAACTCCGTTGCCCGCCATGACTGACAAAGGCACCAATGTTGAGGTTGCCATCGGGCAAAACGGCTAGGTCCAAAACCTCCAAGACAAAGGCCAAGGAATCCCGAAAGTCGGCGGAGTAAATCCAGCCGGCATCGGTGACGGTGACACCGACCACCCCAGTGCTTGAGGAAGATGCCCGTTGTTCAGAAATCCGCGCAGTGACGTCGAAGGCCTCCGCATCCCGAGCTTCCCCTAAAGTGACCCCAACCGCAAAGGAGGATAGGTTGGCCAAATTGACATCGGCCTCAACCTCTAAAGCTGGGGCCGGAGTCTCACTTTGATACGTGTCCAAGCCACCCGGGCGCAAAAAAGGTTGCGTTCTCCAGAAAGAATCCGTCGGCATGGAAGAAATCGGCACGCCGGAAAAATCATCGATGGAATTGACCTCGCCATTCGTTTCGGTGAGCCGGAAGCCAAAAGTTTTGTCCCTCACAAAAGCGCCCTCAGCGTCATCGGTGGGCAAATCAAATTGCCAAATTTGAAAGTTGGAAATATCTTCCGCTTCTTCAAATTGTAAAGACCCAGGTTCGGGATCAGCCGGAGTTCCGTTGGACTCGGCAGGGTGTACCTTCAGGAAGGCAATGACATCACTCGGCTTCATCGGATGCGAAAAGGCAATCACCGGGATGGTGTCGGTCGTATGTTCTATGCCATTGGGCGGGAAGGTGGCGACTACCCGCGGGGGCAATGCCGCCGAATTTGCCGAGGTCCTAAAAGTCCCCAGCACCACTTCATCGAATTTGGTGAGTAACTCCCCATCCAAATCATGGACTCCAAAGGTGGCAAAAACTTCATAATCATTATCTTCCGTAAGTCCGCCGGTTGGAGTCAAGGCAATGCATCGGCCATGGGATAAAGAATCCACCGTTGCCTCCACTTTAAGCCCGGTTTCCTTCAAACGCAGGCCGACCGAACCGCTAGTCACCGAATCCGGATTGAGGCTTTCATTAAACCAAATCAAAATGGGCGATTGAGTGTCCACGTCGGTGGCATAACTACCACCCGGTTCCATGGCCACCATCTGCGGGGCGCCATCCTCAATCAAGGCATGGTCAAACCAAGCCAGCGGCGGCGCCGGGTCATGGGTGGTCACGCCGCCACCTCCATCTCCATCGTCATCGTCATCCCCCCCACCGTTCCAAACGGCACCAAGGTTGTCCTGGCCACAGGAAACCAAACCTGCGGCACAAATCAGCAGCAAGATGGGCCAAAGGAAAGGGTTGCCAGAGGAGGGTGCGTTCATATCTCCCCCCTATAATGCCGTCGATGCCCCTAGGTTTCCGACTGATTTTTCCGGCTTCGCTTCTGGCCATCGCTTTTTCCCCGGCTTGCCAGACCCCTCCAGCCCCGGCAAAAGTGGATATAGCCATCCCACCCTTGGAAGAATGGCAAGAACTCCGCCAAAATCCGGCACCAGACTGGAATGCCTTGCTCGTGGAAATGGAGCGCTACCAGCAGGAATACCAAGCTCAAACCGCCTATTGGGCGCTTTTTGGGGAGTGCTCCTTGGCCATGGCGGCTCAGGAATTGGCCGCTGGACGGACGCAGGGTTTGGAGGTTTTGTATGCCGACGCCATGCACGCTTATCAGACTGCCGCTCAATTGGAGCCCACCAATCCCCACCACTGGTGGCTGATTGCCTATACCGCTCGTCAAATGGGGAATTCCCCCACCGCCTGGGAAGCAGCCCAGCGAGCTCAGCCACTTCTCATGCCCGACACCCCTTGGGCCGGCCGCATCCGCGAAGAAATCGGCCGAGCCGGGCTGGCCATGGTAATGGCGGCCGTCCAAGCTGGCCAAGCCCTCCCTGCCGCCGGTCGCCAAGCAGAATTCATTCTCCGTGAAGGTCCCGGCGAAACCACTCCCCAATCTCACATTGTGTTGTCCGACTTATTGGCATGGCAAGGCCGCCGCAAAGAAGCGGTGGAACCCTTGGCCCAAGCTTTGATTCAAAATCCTCAAAATGGAGAAGCGCGCGGGCGCCTGGAAAATTTAGCGAGCGGTAGCCAAACCGCTTTGGTTTGGGACCGTGTTCGGACTTTACACCCCCAAGACCCAACCGTCCTGTGGTACCTCGGCAGCGCTTTATGGGAGCGCCAGATTGAAGCACGCCAGCTCAAAGATTTTTTGACCGCCGAAGAATCCTTGGACCGTGCCGAAGAATGCTTTCTCTCATCCATGGCCCTCAATGAAAGCTACCGTGAAACTTGTTTGCAGTGGTTACACGTCGTGCGCACCGGCCGTGGCTGGAGTCGGTGGGAAGAAGGTCAAGTAGCCGACGCCGCCGAAGCATTCCTGCTTGCCCTTGAAGCCGATGCTACACGAGTAGAAAAAGAACCTACTGCACGGACTTTAAGTTTGGGTATTTATTCGGTGGTCGGAAATGCTTTCCAAGAGAACCGCCTGAAAGATGCCCATGCCATGTTGGTGCGAATTTTTGCGGTTCACAAAGACAATCCAGATTGGACCAACAACCTTGGATTTGCAAGCCGAGACTTGGGGGTTTCTGCTTTAGAAAACAGTCAAAATGAAAAATCCGCCGAGTTTTTCCAAACCTCTTGGCAAGCTTATTCCCGCACGGTTGAGCTTTCCCCTGATGATGTGCGTCTGGTCAATGACAGGGCACTCATTGCAGTTTATTATTTGAATGAGCACCATGAGTTGGCTGAAAAAGAATTGCATCGGGCCATTCAAATGGGTGATCAACAATTAGCGGAACAAAGCGACACCATGTCTCATCAAGAAAAGCAAAATTTAGATGAAGCAATTGGTGACGCCTGGGAAAACTTGGCCTACCTTGATGTCATGCGCCGGCAACGGATGGACCGGGCAGAAACATTCCTGCAAAAGTCTGCGTCCCACTATCCTTTTGAGCGGCGTAGCGGCGTCCTCCGCATCCGCCAGGCCATGAGCCGCCCATAGAGACATGTTCGCTTTTCCCTTCCTCCTCCTCCCCCTCCTTCAAACCGGAGACCTTGGCCCAGCCATCAAGTCGGCCCAAGAACTTTTGGCGACAGGTAAGCCCGTGGAAGCTGTACAAATCCTTGAGGACGCAGGAGTTGCCGCCACTACTCAAGCCGACGCCCTGTTGCTCCTCGGACAAGCCCAACTCAAAGCCACTGAGTTGTTAATGGCCAACGGGGAACTCAAAGGACTCGAAATCAACGATGGCTTTTTAGGTGCTGCATGGACCTTAGAGAAAGCCGCTCAAATCGTCGGCTCTCCCGCAGAAACTTTTGAGCACTGGTCGGAAGCCCTCCTTAATGGCGGTGACAATTCCAATGCGGTGCGTGCCATCGAGGAAGGTCTCGCCATTCATCCCAAAGACCCTAGGCTACTTCTGCAGGGTGGTAGAATTTATATATCCGAAGCCACTCGCCTAGGCAACTTAGGAAAAGAAGAGAAAAGGAATCGTTCTTGGGGAAAGGCCGAAGCCGTTTTTAAATTGGCCATGAGTGTGGACAAAAAATCCACCTTGGCTTGCATCCGACTTGGTGAACTGATGCGTTTAAAGTTTGCAGCCACGCAATCAAATGCGGATAAAAAAGCTGCCCGTGACGCCTGGGGAACAGCGATCAAACGCAATCTTGAAGAAGTGGATTTGTCTGCCATGGTCCAATGGCTCCGCTCCGATGCAGTCCCCTTGCTCGACCAAATCATTTCTAAAAAAGGAGCTGACCCAAACCTCATTTGGTACCAAGGCTATGCCGAATATTTGGAGTTTCCCAGAGAATGGAAATCGGTACGCCTTTATTTTGAGGAAGTACTCAAGCTCAAACCCGAACTCACCAACGCTTGGTTTTTCTTGGCTCAAGGTGCCATGGATGAAGGTGCCCGATTAGACGCCGCCGGAGATTCCTCCCGGGCCAGCAAAGCCTTTGTTTACAGCGGCCAAGGCTGGGCAAAATATTTCCAGGACTATGGAGCCACCCATGCAACTAGCTCACGAGCCCTAGCCGACGGCGGCAACCAAGTCGTCGGCCAAATGAAATGGCTCGCTGGTCTCCTGGCTGCACGCCGCGAATCCGGGGTCGCCCTAGAATTACTTTATTGGGCCAGCACTGTTCAAGAAAAAGATGCCGAGCTGTGGAACAATATCGCCCTATTGGAGAGGGATTTTGGAAAACTGGACAAGGCTCTGGCGGCATATGCCACTGCCGGCAAGCTTGCCCCCTCAGATCCGCAGGTTTTGAATGATTGGGCTGTCGTCCTGCACTATTATTTGAAAAAAGATGACCAACAGGCCATAAATCTTTACCAAAAGGCCATTTCGCTCGCAGAGCCTCTATTGGCCTCCGGAGAGCTTCAAGGGGAAGAAAAACAACGAATTCAGACCGCTTTACGAGATGCTCAAAATAATTTGAGAAAATTAGAGAAAGGCAACCGAAAGAACCAATAGCCCCTAGCTAAATCCTTGGATACCATTTTCCTGCATGAAGATCCTCATCGGCGGTGAAGACGAGGTTGCTTTCCGCTTAGCGGAAGCCCTCATGGACGAGCACGACGTTACTGTTTTGCTCCCCAAAGACGCCAATTCTGCTGGATTGGAGCGCTTAGACGTTCGGATTTTCTCGGGGAGCACGTCATCCGGTTCAGATTTAGAGGCCGCCGGGGCCGCCGACGCCGACCACTTTTTGGCCTGTTCCCCGATAGATGAAAGAAACTTGGTGGCCTGCGCCGCCGCCAAACGCCTAGGCGCCCACCAAGTTACCTGCTTTTTGCCCCGCCACAATGTGCAGGAAACTGAAAGCGAAGCCTCCAAACTGGCCTTTTCCCTAGGCATAGACCGAGTCATTCTCCCGGCCGAAAAGCTTGCCAAAGAAATTTTACGGATTGTCCTGATTCCTGGCGCCTTGGACGTCGAAGCCTTTGAAGGCGGACGGGTACGGTTGGTGAAAAAGGAAGTCAAGGAAGGCGTTCACATTGCCAGCGGAGATTTACGCTCCATCGGCGTTCCCAAGGGGGTAGTTTTGGTCATGTGTCGACGCGGGGAAGAAATCTTTATCCCCCAGGGTGACACCCACTTCCAGCCGGGTGACCAAATTACCGCCATGGGCGATGTCAAAGGGATTAACCGTTTGTTAACCCGCTACCTTCGTGACCGCTCCCGAACTGACCCCCGGCGTGCCACCATTGTTGGCGGCGGCTTAGTGGGTACCACCGTGGCGCGCGGATTATTAGCCGCCAAATGGAAAGTCAAAATTATTGAGGCGGACGAAGACAGAGCCACCGATTTAGCTGCTGAATTGGACTGCATGGTGATTCACGGAGATGGCACCGACATCTCCATTTTCGAAGAAGAACATATAGGAGAAGATCCTGTTTTAGTCGCGGTCACCAGTAATGATGAAAAGAACTTGCTGGTTTCTCTGCTTGCCAAACAAGAAGGAGTGCCGCGCATTGTGACTCGGGCGGACAAACCCTCCAACGAACGCTTATTCGAACGAGCGGGAATTGATGTGGTCCGTAGTGCCCGAGGCGCGGCAATCAACTCTGTATTGCGGGCCATTAACGCATCCGACAAGGACCTCATCGCCGAACTTGACCACGGTGATGTCAAGGTCTTGCGTTTGGATGTGCCCGAGGAATTACCACCGACCCCCTTAAAAGAAATGCGCGCGCCGGTTTTTGCCATTATCGGGGCGGTCATGCGCGGTGGCAAAGTCATCATTCCGCATGGTTCGGACACCGTACAAGGTGGCGACAGCATCTTGGTTTTCTGCGCCACTGAGGACGAAGAAACCACCCGAGGATTTTTCGACACTTTCCCTAATCAAGCAAAAGCATAGTGCGCATTCTTCGCGTCCTTGGGGTTATCGGTAAGCTGGTTTGCTGGTTTAGTTTCGCTCTCGCGGCGCCATTGCTGCTAAGTTTATGGGACAGTCGAGCCAGCGGCGCCGGGAATTACGCGGAAGCCATCCCCTTTGCGGCCGCCTTTGCCATCACCTGGTTAGGGGGCTGGTTCATGACCCGCGGCTTCAAGAAAGGACTGCAATTTCAACGCAGTGAGGCACTTGGTGTGGTGGCTGGCTCATGGCTCATCATCGCCCATTTCGCCGCCATCCCCTATCTCTGGGAAGGGATGAGCTTTGCCGACGCCATTTTTGAGTCCATGTCGGGTTTCACCAGCACAGGGGCCACCATCTTGCTTGACTTTGATGCCCACAACCGGGCTTTCTTCTTGTGGCGCTCCATTACGCAATGGATTGGAGGATTAGGAATCATTGCCTTATTCGTGGTGATCTTGCCTCAATTAGGAATTGCCGGACGACAACTGTTTTTCGCTGAATCGTCGACAGCTCCAAACGAAATCATTAGTGCACGGGTAAAAGAATCTGCCCGCAAACTATGGATTTTATATCTAAGCCTAACTATTGCTGTAGTGGTCATGTTGATGAGCGTTTCAGGATGGTCCATCTATGACTCTGTTTGCCATGCCTTAACCACGGTATCCGCTGGAGGATTCTCCCCCGACCCGCTATCGATTGGTGGATACCAAAGCCCTTCCGCCGAATGGATTCTTACATTTTTCATGCTCTTAGCCGGAGTAAGTTTCCCTTTGATTTGGATTTCCATTTATCGTCGACCCTTGGAATGGCTAAGGGATGGAGAATTTCGTTTTTACGTTTTGGCGTGGGGGTCAACCGCCCTCATTTTGGTATTTATCCATTCTGGAGATCATTTAAGCTTGGAAAAATTTCGCCAGGGATTATTCCAGTGTGCAAGCTTAATCAGTAGCACTGGTTATGCTTCCACGGATTACAACCTTTGGGGAAGTGCACCGAAAGCATTGCTACTGCTCATTATGCTGGTCGGCGGGTGCGCAGGTTCCGCAGCCGGCGGAGCCAAAGCGATTCGTCACCTACTGGCTTTAAAATTCTTAGGGCGTGAAATAAAACGAGT
>Ga0066376_10003773_pt1 | contig 13392 bp, 10 predicted proteins | sample Knorr_S15_td_Bot_FD_77009 | JGI IMG/M metagenome (GOLD analysis project Ga0066376, IMG submission 77009) | Marine microbial communities from Southern Atlantic Ocean transect - Knorr_S15_td_Bottom_ad_5009_LV_A | ecosystem: Environmental > Aquatic > Marine > Oceanic | place: Southern Atlantic... | reverse complement strand
CATTCGCGTTGAAAATTATTCGGGCGGATCCTGAATCAAGTTCAGGATGACAGGGCGTGAGTTCAGGAGGATCGTGATCTCAAGTCGTGGGTGAATCGGGAGTCGGGAGCGGCTGGATACCCGCGCGCCGTGCTGATACTCTGCCGCGCATATGACCACGACTGAGCACAACCCTGACCGTACTGCTGACGTTTTGATCGTCGGCGCCGGCGCTTCCGGCGCAGCGGTCGCCGCATCACTCTCCGAGGCCGGCTTCGATGTGGTCTGCATCGAGCAGGGCCACTGGCAAGACTCGTTCAAGTACCCGACAGCGGACCCTGATTTCGAGTTGAAGGCGATGAGTTCGTGGTCGATCAACCCGAACAAACGCCGACTCCCCGAGGACTATCCGGTAAACGTTGAGGACTCGGCGGTCGACCCCGTAATGTTCAACGGTGTCGGCGGAAGCACCATCATGTGGGTGGCGCACACCCCACGCCTGCACCCGTCCGATTTTCGGGTCAAATCCCAGGACGGCGTCGCCGATGATTGGCCGATTTCGTACGAGGATCTGGAGCCGTGGTACGACCTGAATGACCACGTCATGGGCTGCTCCGGCATATCCGGAGACCCGGCCAACCCGCCTCGCTCAGAAAGACCAATGCCGCCCATCCCGATCGGCCGGGACGGCGAGATGATCGCCGGGGCTTTCGACCGGCTCGGCTGGCACTGGTGGCCCTCCGACGCCTACATAAACTCAACCAGGTACGGGCAGGGACGCGACGCCTGCAACTTCTGCGGCCACAACATGATGGGTTGCTACCAGCGTGCCAAGGCTTCGACCGATCTGACGTACTGGCCGCGCGCCATCGACCAGGGTGCCGAACTTGTTACCGGCGCTCGCGTCAGGGAGATAACAACCGACTCGGCGGGCAGTGCCACGGGCGTCAACTACCTGGACACCGAGGGTAACGACCGGCATCGCGCGGCGAGATCCGTGGTGATGGCGGCAAACGGCGTCGGGACGCCTCGTCTCATGTTGCTTTCCGACTCCGAAAATCACCCTGCCGGCATTTCAAACTCGTCGGGGCTGGTCGGGAAGAACCTGATGTTTCACATGTTCGGAGGGGCCTCCGGGGTCTTCCCGGACCACGTGGACCCGTGGGTGGGACCGGTCGCCAACATCATCCTTTCGCAGGAGTTCTATGAGACTGATCCTGACCGTGGGTTCCTGCGCGGCTACACCTTCCAGATGTCCCGCGGGCAGGGACCGGGCTCGATCGCTCGAGGTGTAGCCGGCCATCGCGTGCCCTGGGGCGAAGACCATCACGCGGTCCTGGAACGACGTTTCCGAAACACACTGGGCCTCGGCTCCATCGGCGATGATCTGCCTGAGGAACACAACTCCGTCACGCTCGATGAGCGTCTGACCGACAGCTCGGGTCTCCCGGCGCCGAAAATCACGTACAGGGTGAGCGACAATTCACGCGCCTTGCTGGATCACGCCATCGCACAGGGAACGAAGGTGCTGGAAGAGGCGGGCGCGACCGAGATCCTGGTCAATCCGCAATCACGAGAGACCGGCTGGCACTTGCTGGGGACGGCACGCATGGGCGACGACCCGGAACGGTCGGTGGTCGACAAGAACGGCCTGTCTCACGATGTCGACAACCTCTTCATCGTGGATGGCAGTGTTTTTGTCACGGGAGGCGCCGTGAACCCGACGCCGACCATACAGGCGATTGCGCTTCGCACGGCCGACTACATCACTAACAATCGGGGAGACCTTAAAGCCTGATGGTGATTAAGACCGACACCAATCTCCTGACGGCCGCCCTGGACCGCGTTGTTCCGCCAGTGGGTGACCTCCCCGGTGCCGGCGGGCTTGGTCTGGCGGAAGAAGTAATCAAACGGTCAGCGGCCGATTTTCGTTTTCAAGACGCGCTGACTACCGTGCTCGGCGATCTGCCGTCGCCGGACGATTTCCTGGCGCTTGACGAAGATGGACAAGATGACGCGCTTCGAACCGCCGAGTCTTCCCACCCGGACGCTTTCGGGCTGTGGTTGGACGTCGTCTACACCGTCTACTACATGCAACCCGAGGTGCATCAACGTCTAAGCTGGCACGGCCGATCTCCGCAGCCGGAAGGCAACATAATGCCGCCGTGGGACGAGTCCGTTCTAGGCGTAATTCGCCAGCGTGAGCCGTTCTGGCGAAAGGTGTGACCGCGACAGACGAATAGCGGCACTGCTCACGGGTTTGTCATCAGGGAGTCAGGATCTTGATCACCCTGTCTTCTTGAACTTCCGTCCTGTCGTCCTGAACCTGTCCCCATTGTCATCCTGAACTCGATTCAGGATGACATTTGGTATTTAAGAACCGATTCCCATGAGACGGCGTCTGACGCCGACAGCGCCGCTCTCGGCGCCACGCCCGAATAACGCACGGCTTGCGTGCGTGTCAGGCATTGCGTGCGCAGCGGAAGCCCAGGTTTCCTGTGGAGCTGTCTGGCGTGTTGCTCGTTCGTGCGCCGTTCCGGTAGCGATTGCAGTACGAGGCGTGGCACAGGTACGAGCCGCCCTTCATGACGCGTGACGCGCCGTCGGGTGGGCCGATCGGGTTATCTCTCGGGGCGTCTGGATGCTGGTGGAACGTCGGGCTCCAGTTATCGGCGCACCACTCCCACACATTGCCGGATACGCAGTAGAGGCCAAACCCGTTCGGTTCGTAGGAAGTGACGGGCGCTGTCCCGGCGAACCCGTCCAACTCACGGTTCTCGTGCGGGAATCGACCCTGGAAGATATTGCACATGTACACCCCGTCCAGAACGAGATCATCACCCCACGGGTATATCTGTTGTGACACCCCGCCGCGCGCCGCCATCTCCCACTCGGCCTCGGTCGGAAGGCGTTTACCAGCCCACTCGCAGTAGGCCTCTGCGTCGGTCCACGACACGTGCGTCACCGGGTGATCCATTCGGCCTTCTAGAGACGAACCAAGGCCGGCCGGGTGCAGCCAATCCCCGCCATCAACGCGGCGCCACCATTCGGAGCCCACGACCGCCTGGTTCACCGTCTTTGCCGTTTCTTCCGAGATAAAATCGTGGAATACGAAGGTCCAGCCAAAGCGCTCTGCCTCCGTCTCGAAACCGGTCGCGTCGATGAACTCCTGGAACTTTTTGTTGGTCACTGTGGTGGCGTCGATATAGAACGGATCCATGCCCACTTCCCGAATCGGGCCTTCACCGTCGAGAGGGAAGCCGCGTCCGTGGTCGGTGCCCATCAAGAACCCCCCGCCCGCGATCTTGATCATGGAATCGTCAAACGCTGCTTTAGGCGCGTCAGATGGTAGAAACGACTCGTCGCTGGAGCCGGAGCTTTCAAGATCAGAGCGACCAGGCGCTGTCAGGATTTCTGTCTGCCTGTCGGCGTCCTGTACCGGTACGGAGTCCCGCGACGCTGCGCAGCAGGCGCAATCGTGGTTTTCGCTCATGCCTTCACGTCCGTCACCGGGAAGGGATACGGCCTTGAGCCGCCTTCGTAGCCAAAATCGGTCTGCATCGCCATGCCGCCCAGGTCCGCCAGACGGTCGTGCATCGATAGCCGCATCGATCGCATGATCTCGCGATCAAGCTCGGCGCTTAGCCGATCTTTTAGCTCTCGGTGCGACAGGTCGTCAGCCAGGTTGACCTGTTCCTGCGGATCGTCGTGCAGGTTGTAGAAGGTCACTTCGCCCGTGGAGTATCGAGACAGCCTCCACTCGCCGTCGTAGATCATCCAACCGTCCGAGAGCATGCCGTAGATCCGCTCCCTCGCCGGCTCATCAGTCAGGCCCAGTCCCGGGAGGGGCCGTGAGTCCATATGCTGCGGGATAGCCACCTCGGCCGCGGCCAGCATCGTCGTCGTGATGTCCCGAACCTCGACAAGATCGTCCGACATCTGCCCGACAGGCAGCCCCGGCCCCTGGATCACCATCGGGATATGGATCGCCGCCTCGTAGAACGACGCCTTTCCGATCAGCCCGTGGTCGCCGAGGTAGTCGCCGTGGTCGGTCGCAAGAATCACGATCGTGTTGTCCAACAAACCGTTGCGCTTGAGCGCTCCCAGCACCTCACCGACCTCGTGGTCGACCTGCTTCACTAGACCGGCGTAGTGCGCCCTGACCTTGGCCTTCTGGGCGTCGGTGAAATCGCTGATGTCGACGCCGTTCCAGTCGTTCTTGTTGCCGTTGATGTTGCCCTGTCGCAACTTCGGCGTATCGCCGGCGTCGGGCGCGGGGGCGGGCATATCAGCTGGGTCGAACTTCCACGCGTCTTCGAAGTCTGCCGCCGGGTCGTACGGGCAGTGCGGTCCCGGGAATCCGACCATCATGGCGAACGGGCCGTCTGATCCGTACTCGTCCAGGAAGTTCACCGCCTCACGTCCGACAAATCGATCCCACGAATGTTCCCACGGAAGCTGGTGGACGATCGCGCCCTGGTTCTCGAAGTAGCCCTCATGCTCGTTGCCATGCAGCTTCCGCAGCCCGCGCTCCCGAAGGTAGTGGAAGTAGTCGTCCCGGACGTTTAGCCAGCGCTTGTCCTCGCAAATCACACGGTGCTGGAACCCGAATCGAGCGTCCCACGGGTAAAAGTGCATCTTGCCGATTGCCGATGTGTAGTACCCGGCGTCGCTCATCAGCTCCGGCCAGGTCTGGATGCCGGCGGCCTGGTAGTCAAGCCGGATGCCGTGATTGTTGTCGGTAATGCCGTTGCGGATGGCGTTCATACCAGACAGCAAGGCGTTACGCGCCGGGACGCAGATCGGCGACTGCGAGTACGCCTCGTCGTACCGGGTGCCGTTGGCGGCGATTGAGTCGATGTTCGGCGTGTCAATGAAGTCAGCGCCGTAGCACGACAGGAAGTCGCGCCGAAGCTGGTCAGGGAAGAGGAAAACGATATTGGGTCGGTCGGCCATGGTTCAGAGTTCCGTGGAATTGAGTATTTTTGAAGAGATTGTATTGATTAGAAACCCCGCCGGTATCAGTGCCAGCCGCGTACTGGAGGTTCGACAGTTATCCTAGGTACTCAAGCTGTATTTCGGCTTTACTGAGAAAACGAGTTAAGTGATTAAACGCGTTCTTGTAATCCTTGTGCGATTCCATTCGGAGCCCCTGATATTCAACGGGGACAACAAACGGTTTGCCATTGGGATGGGTAGGCTCTCCCATGGTGATGAGATACCGGACTCCAACTTGCGTCTCGAACGGGATAATTCCGCGTAATCGACTGATTTGATCACTCTCTACTAACCAACGAAGCACTTGCTCGTACAGATCTCTTACGGTGTCTGCCGCAATACGGTGTCCGTCAATTTTCACGACAATGCCGCGCTGCCTAGGGGCACGTTTGTTGATGTCGGGACGCGCAGATTCGACGTCTCGCGATTGTGATCTACGAACCTCAGACGCACTGGTCGAACTCTCGTCACTCTCAAAAACACGCGAATATCGGTCCAACAGGCGTTCGATCACTTCCGCATCGGTAAATAGATCTCCACCAATCTGCCGCAGGCCAGATTGAACCCGATCGGGCAACTCGATCATGTAAGACATGTACATTTCTCCTGTGTAACCGTTGTTGCCACAGGAGAAATTGGTTTATGCGGTTTGTCGACTTGAATCTCATTCGCTATCAATCCAAAGTACGACGCATGCCACGTCCTAACGTCCTGTTTATCATGTGCGACCAGCTCAAGGCGACGGCCCTGAGCGTGTACGGGAATCAGATTTGTAATACGCCGTCGCTGGAGCGGCTGGCGGGACAGGGCGTGACTTTTGAAAACGCCATCACGCCGCACCCTCTTTGCGTCCCGGCCCGCACGGCGATCATGGCGTCACGCTATCCGCACCAGATCGGCACCCGGCGAAACGAAACGCTCATGCCGGCGGGCGTGACGCACGCGTTCGGTGTGTGGAAATCGGCCGGGTACACGACCGGATTGATCGGCAAGAACCACTGCTTTGACCGAGAGGAGGACATCGACCTGCTCGATGTCCGCTGCGAACTGTGGCACCGGGGCCTGCAGAACGATGCGCCGCTCAAAGGCATGGAGTGGTCCCGGCCTCAATGTGACATCCACGCGGCTGAAGCCGTCCGCGCCGATATGCCTCGCCAGAGTCCCCGTATCTCGTACGCCGTGACCGACTTCCCGGAGGAGGACTACGGCACCTCAGTCATCGCCGCCACGACGGAAAAATATCTTGAAGATCACGCCGCAGCGGATAGCCCCCCGTTCGCTCTCTGGGTCTCGTACCCCGATCCGCACGAACCGTACGAGGCGCCGCGCCGGTACGCCGAAATGTTTCCCCCTGCATCGGTCGATTTGCCGCCTGGCCGCGAAAACGAATTTGACGAATCGGCTCCTGAACGAAATCGCATTCTGCATCGGATTCTTGGGCTTTCTGGCGATAGCGAAGAGGACATTAGGCGTTCGATCAGCATCTATTACGCCATGACGCGTTTCGTTGACGACGGGATCGGCCGAATCCTGGACACGCTGGAGCGCACAGGGCTTCGTGACAACACGATCATCGTGTTCACGGCCGACCACGGAGATTTCATGGGCGAGCACGACATGATCGTGAAGGGCGGCGTGTTTTACGACTGCCTGGTCAGGGTGCCGCTGATCGTTTCCTGGCCCGGCCACGTGCCGCAGGGCGTGAGAGACGACAGCATGGTGAGCACCATCGACATCGTGCCGACGCTGCTGCATTTACAGGACATCGACGCCCCAGTTGAGTTTCAAGGCGAGCCTCTGCCAACGGTCACAGACGCCGAGCCGCGAGACGCCGTGTTCTCGGAGTACGGAAGCGGCGGGCCGGCGTTCACGATGTCGGACCTGGAGGCGATGCCCGAGCCGTACGGGTACGAAACGCTTATCGGAAGCCTCCAGTGGCGAGAAGCAGAGGGCGACCGGCGGATGGTCCGTACAACCCGGTGGAAGTATGTGCACGACCCGCTGGCTGCATCCGAGGAACGCGACGAACTGTACGACCTTGAGGCGGACCCGGGGGAACTCACGAACGTGGCTGCGGATCCGGAAAATATAGGCGTGGTCACGGAGATGCGAGCCCGGCTTGCTACATGGCGGTCAGATACCGGGGACGGCCCGGTCGTTCCACTACCAACGCCGGAGCATTACACGGCCGGCGGGTACTTGGGGCCGCGTGTGCGGCACTAGCGGCGGGCCGCACTTGCTAAGACCCCGTAGGGGCGGCGCTTGCTACCCGACATCGAGCAAACTGTCATTCTGAGCCCGTCTGGAATTACACTTTTGGGGGCGTATGGCAACGCCCGCCGTTCGCCCTTCTCTTCCCACGGAAGAATCAGGAATCAAGCGACTTCGTTCGCCCTAGTGGCCGCCCCCGGCTCCGCCCACTCCGGTTACCGTCACCCTGTATGAGGGATCGGTCTCCTGGTTTGAGTCGACTATCACGTTGGCCTTCTCAAGGATCCGCTGGCAGTTCTGGCTCAGGTGCAGGAGATGCAGCTGTCGGTCGGCACGGTTGTACCTCAGTGCGAGCTCAACAATCGCCTCCATCCCCGAGTGGTCCCATACCCGTGAGTACTGGAAATCGATCGCCACTTCGTTCGGGTCTGTGGCCGGGTTGAACAGGTCCCGGAAGGTGCTGACCGAGGCAAAGAAGAGCTGTCCGTGGAGTGTGTAAGTACGTCGGTAGGGTTGCTCCCCGTCTTCCGTGTCCGCGTCTTCCGCCACCACGTAGATGGAGCGGGCCGTGTTCCAGGCGAACACCAGGGCGGAAACGATCACCCCAACGATCACGGCGACCGCAAGGTTGGTGGCGACGGTGACACCCGAGACAAGAACCATGATCAAAGCGTCGGAAAGCGGCACTTTCCGGATGATGCGAAGGCTGGACCAGGAGAAGGTCCCGATTACGACGATGAACATCACGCCGACGAGGGCGGCTATCGGAATCCGTTCAATGAGCGACGAGGCGAAGAGGATGTAGACGAGCAGAAGGATCGCCGCGACGGCGCCCGACACACGCCACCGAGCGCCGGACTTAATGTTGATCATGCTCTGGCCGATCATGGCGCATCCGCCCATGCCACCAAAGAAACCGGTGACGATGTTGGCGGCGCCCTGTGACACGCATTCACGGTTCTTCTGACTCTTCGTCTCCGTGATGCCATCGATCAACGAGAGTGTCAGCAAGGATTCGATCAGCCCGATGCCGGCCAGGATCAGTGCGAACGGCAGAATTATGCCAAGAGTCTCAAAAGTGAATGGCACGTCCGGGACGCTAAGAGACGGCAATCCGCCGGAGATACTTGAGAGGTCGCCAACGGTCGGGGTGTCGACGTTGCCGAAGATGACGATCCCCGAAACGACCAGTATTCCGGCAAGCGCCGCAGGAAATTTTGTGGTGAGCCTCGGGAGCAGGTAGATAACCGCCATCGTGAGTGCGATCAGCCCGAGCATGATCCCGAGATCTCTTCCCGTCAGCCACGATTCAGTCCCATCATGATTTTCGAACTTGAAGCTCTCAAGCTGGGCGAGGAAGATGACGATCGCAAGGCCGTTCACAAATCCCAGCATGACCGGGTATGGGACCATGCGGATCAGGCCGCCCAGTTTCAGCGCCCCGATCGCCACCTGGATGACCCCCATAAGGATCACCGTGAGGAACAGCATTTCGACGCCGTGGTCGCTTACAAGTGCGACCATTACGACGGCAAGCGCGCCGGTAGCGCCGGAGATCATGCCGGGGCGGCCACCGGTCAAGGATGTGATAAATCCAACGATGAACGCGGCGTACAACCCGACAAGCGGGTGAACTCCAGCCACAAAGGCGAAAGCAACCGCTTCAGGAACGAGCGCGAGCGAGACGGTTAGTCCGGCCAGTATTTCGGTACGAATCTGGCCCGGGTTTCGCAACTGTTGCATTAACAAACCGGCAGTACGTGAAAATTTTTACAAACAGCCCTCTGTTCTACACCAGATTGCCCCCAAACGGTTGATTTTCCGTTACGGTTTTCTGCCAATCTGTTGGAAAATATGATGGTATCGACCACAGGAACGTATGACGGGCATGAACAAAAACGGTCGTGAGACTTACACGCACGGACACCATCCGGTTGTCGTGGATGAGCACGCGAGGCGAAGTGCGGAGCGAAACGCTGCTTATCTGCTACCCCATCTGAAACCCGGAATGTCGTTGCTCGATATCGGGTGCGGCCCGGGTAGTATCACCGCCGGCCTCGCTATGTCGGTTGCTCCCGGACGGACCGTCGGCGTGGATACGTCTGAGGCGGCGTTGAAACGAGCGCGTGCCGATGCCTCTGAGGCCGGGATCGAGAATCTCGAGTACCAGATGGCCGATGCTTACGACCTGCCGTTTTCGGACGGGTCATTTGACACGGCGCACATGCACCAGGTGTTGCAGCATCTGTCGGACCCCGAACAGGCGCTGCGCGAAGCGGTCCGCTTGTTGGCGCCGGGCGGGGTCATTGGCATCACCGAGGTCGACTGGGACACGGCAATTTTCTGGCCCCGAACATCGGCGACGGACCGCTTTTTAAAGATTTACGACGAGGTCGCTATCCGAAACGGCGGAGACCCGGACATGGGCCGTCGGCTGCGTTCGATGCTTGAACCGTTGGAGCTGGAGCGGATGGAGATCGGCGCGCTCGCCTGGTCGTTTGGAGACGCGGCGGCGACGGCGCAGTGGGGCGACCTCTGGCGGTCTCGAATCCAGGAATCAAACATCGCCACGGTCGCGGTTGAGACCGGGATTTCGACACCCGAGGAACTGGCGGAGATCGGCGCGGGTTTGCATGACTGGGGACAAACGCCGGACGCATTTTTCTCGATAACACACGGCGAGGCGTTGGGCTGGAAGTAGAGGCCGGAACATTTCTCTGACGAGACCGGCCGAGGGGGCCCACATGAAAGCAATCGTCTATTACGAGTACGGCTCGCCCGATGTTCTTCGGCTAGAGGATGTTGAGAAGCCGGTTCCGGGTGCCAACGAAATCCTGGTGGAGATCCGGGCGGCGTCTATCAATTCGTATGACTGGGATCTGTTGAGTGGAGTACCGTTCCTGACCCGCGTTATTGGAGCCGGGCTCCGAAAACCCCGGAACACGATCCTCGGAACCGATATCGCTGGACCAGTTGAGGCGGTTGGCAACGACGTGTCGCGGTTTAAGACCGGCGATGAGGTGTTCAGCGAGCTAAGTCAGCGGTACATCTCAATTGGATGGGGCGGATTTGCCGAGTACGTATGCGCTCGTGAATCATCGATGCTGCTGAAACCCGCCAGTTTGTCGTTCCAACAGGCGACGGCGATTCCTCAAGTAGGGGCTCTCGCACTCGGTGGTCTTCGCCACAACGGAGGGGTTAAACCTGGTCAGAAGGTCTTAATCAATGGCGCCGGTGGCGGGGTGGGAACGTTTGCGGTGCAGATCGCCAGATCGTTCGGGGCTGAAGTGACCGGTGTGGACAGCACCGAGAAGTTAGAGATGCTGCATTCAATCGGGGCCGATCATGTCATCGACTTCACAAAGGAAGATTTCACCCGGAGTAACCAGCGCTACGATCTGATTGTCGACGTCGCGGCATACCACTCGTTGTTCCGATACCGGCGAGCGCTGGCTCCAGGAGGTGCATACGGCGTAATCGGTGGCTCCCGGGTCCGGTTTTTCAGGACAGTATTTGCAGGTCCACTGATTTCGAAGTTCGGAACCCGGAAGTTAGGCACCGTGGGCGCCAAACCAAACGAGGATCTGGAGCTCCTGTTGGAGCTCATTGAAGCCAACAAAGTAACGCCTGTTATCGATAGAACCTATCCCCTCAGCGAGGTTCCTGATGCCTTCCGATATTTTGGAGAAGGCCACGTCAAAGGGAAGGTAGTCATATCGATGAAAGGTGCGCATTAACGCCGACAGCCTCACCGCCCTCGTTGACCCGCCGTCCGGGTTCCGCTAGAGTCGTTGCCCTCTTAGAAAACTGAATATTCGTCCGACCCGGTGCCTCTAGATGTCATGTCAGGGGAGAATAGGGAAGGCGGTGAAAAGCCGCCGCGGTAGCGCCACTGTGAATCGGGAACCAACCCCCGAAAGTCAGGAGACCTGCCAGGTCAGACGACGGACTGCTCCTCGCTCACCAGGGGGTCCGTCGGCATTGAATCTTTATCCGAATCATTGCCGCCATCGGCTTTGCCGCCAGGACCCCAGCGAGTAATCGCTGGGGTTTTTTATTCCAGAAATGGAACGGGCATAAGTCAGCTCGATGAGGCAGCAGAAGTGCGCGCCGACGAGCCTCCTTGAAGCAAGCAATACGAATGCTGAAGGGACGACCGCTCCGACATGGCGCTCAGATTTGTGACCCGGCTCAGACCGCCCCGTGAAGCCGCGCTCGGCACACGTCTGGTCGCGGGCGGCGGCGTTCTGACGATTCTCTTGATCGCAATCGTGCTCGTGTCACTCAGCACCGGCCCGCTGGACATCCCGGTGTCGCACGTCATAGCGATAATCGTCGAGCCCACCGGGATCCACCTGGCCGATTACGACCGCACCGAGGAGCTGGTTGTCGAACGGATTCGCATGCCGCGGATCGTCGTCGGGGCGCTTGTCGGCATGGCGCTCGGGGTGGCCGGCGCCGCTATGCAGGCCCTCTTCCGCAACCCGCTTGCTGATCCGGGCACCATCGGCGTTGCGTCCGGAGGAGCGGCTGCGGCGGTGATCGCCATCGCCACCGGCGCATCATCGTTGTTCTTCCTCGCCCTGCCGCTATTTGCGTTGGGCGGAGCAATCGGCACGGCATTTCTTGTGTACGCGATCGCTATCGCAAGCGGCCGATTCTCCGTCGCCACGCTGATCCTCGCCGGCGTCGCAGTGAGCGCCTTCATGGGCGCGCTAATCTCGCTCGTCATCATCGCCGTGCCTGAGCAGGGCACCCTCAGAGGAATCCTCTTCTGGCTCGCCGGTGGGCTTGACTCCCGGTCCTGGGACCACGTCTGGCTATCTGGACCGCTGATCCTGGTCGGCGGCGGCGTAATCGTCGCGTTCGCCAGGGATCTCAACCTGCTGATGATGGGCGACGACGATGCGGGATCGATGGGCGTCAACGTGCGTGTGATCCGGCCGATGTTGCTTACGGCTGCGTCCCTGATTACGGGCGTCGCAGTGGCGGTCAGCGGGATGATCGCATTCGTCGGGTTGATCGTCCCGCACATGCTCCGGCTGGTGTTTGGGCCCGACAATCGGGTCCTGATACCCCTTAGCGCCCTGGGCGGAGCCGTATTCGTCGTACTTGCGGATGAGATCGCGCGGACCGTCATTTCGCCGGCCGAACTACGCGTCGGGATCATCACCAGCTTCATTGGCGCGCCCTTCTTTTTGTTCTTGCTACTACGACACAGCAGACGTGTGACCTCGTTGTGAATTGGCCTTTTAACTTGAATCCAATATGTAAGGAATGACCGTGAATATCCGATCGTTGAATCGAGTAAGCCGAATCAGGCCGAAAAAGAATGCGCTGGCGATAGTTGCCAGCCTGTTCGCCGCCATGTTCGTGCTGGCGGCCTGCAGCTCAGACGCCGTAGTCGAACAGGTAGTTTCGACATCGATCCCCGCGACCGCCACACCTAATCCGTCGGACTCACTGACGAACGTCGAAGGTATCGTCGATCCGACCAATCTCGGTTGGCCGCGAGTGGTGAACGGACTGAACGGCACGGTCACCATCCCCGAAAAGCCTGAGCGGATCGTGACGATCTCGCTGGGCCATGACGAGGTGACATACGCGCTGGTACCTCGTGACCGCGTCGTCGCCGCCAACATCTACACCCAGAGCCCGGACCAGTCCAACGTCGCTCACCTCGCCGCCGGTCTCCCTGAGATCACGTCGGAGGCCGAGGTGATCGTTGCCCAATCGCCGGACATCGTGATCGCCTCGCCCTTCACATCGCTTGAACTTATCGCAGCGCTGGAAAGCGTAGGCATGGTCGTGTTGCAGACCGATCTGCACAACGACTCCGACGGACGGCGCCAGGACATCATGCTGTTGGGCTACGCATACGGAGAAGAAGAGCGCGCGATCGAGGTGGTCGAAGAAATTAACGAGCGCGAGGCAAGCCTCCGATCCGTGTGGGAGAGCAAACCTGAAGGTGAGCGCGTCCGAGTACTTTCGGCGACGCTGTACGGGGACTCGCTCTACACTGCCGGTGCCGGATCCACCGAAGGCGAGATCATCAACATCGCAGGCGGGATCAACGTTGCAGCAGAGGCAGGTCTGGAGAACAACCCGGTTATCAGCTACGAGAGCCTGATCGCCATGGACCCGGAGGTGATCTTCATCCCGCAGCCGACCGAGTTCGGCGGCGAAGAGTTCCGGGACGCTATG
>Ga0066376_10003772_pt1 | contig 13394 bp, 12 predicted proteins | sample Knorr_S15_td_Bot_FD_77009 | JGI IMG/M metagenome (GOLD analysis project Ga0066376, IMG submission 77009) | Marine microbial communities from Southern Atlantic Ocean transect - Knorr_S15_td_Bottom_ad_5009_LV_A | ecosystem: Environmental > Aquatic > Marine > Oceanic | place: Southern Atlantic... | reverse complement strand
GGCGCCGAGACCTGATCTTACTTCGGCGCACGCAGGAGGGAACTATTTAAGTCTTCCCAGCGTCTATTCGGTACGGGCGGGGCAGATGCGTTATGGTCCCGCGGCTCTAATCAAGATTCATGGAGTCCAGGAATGACCGGCCGACGATTCACTTTTGGAATGTTAATTACCGTAATCGTCGTTCTAGCGGTCGCGTGCGGGCCTGAACCAGATTTGGCCGCCCGGGATGTTGCAGCTCAACCTGACAATGGCGGCGTTGGAGCACAGGTTACCCAGCAGGATTATGGCAACGACTCCCGCTCGGTGACAGAGCAACAGGACGCCCCGATAGAGTCGGTACGGATTGACGTTCTGGGCGGAAATCCTCCGCAGTACGTAGCGGTCGTGAGGGTGATACAGCCGAACAGCTGCGCCACGTTTGGCCACGTCCAGATGCGATTTGATGTCCAGACCAGGGTGATCGAGCTCGCTGCCTTCAACGACGTCACCGTTGGACCCGATGTGAGCTGCGACGATGCGATTAATACGATCGAACAAGAAGTCCCTCTCGGCTCTGATTTGGAGCCTGGATTTACGCATACGGTGGACGCTGGAAACGTCAAGATTAGTTACACGCCGGAAGGGGCCGGGCCGGTCTTCACTTATGAACAGTTCCGGGACGTTGTCGATTATCTAATCGATATTTCAGAAGTTGAAGAACCTATTGTTTCGCCGTACACCCCGGTTCCCGGTCGGGCCCTGGCGACAGAAGGTGGTCGGATTCGGATATACGAACTTGGGATAATCGCTGAAGCTGTAAATGTTGCTGAACGTGCCTGGGAGGATGGGTCTAACACGCCAGATTTCCGCTCACTCCGCATATGGCGGGTGGCGAACGTGGTGGCATTTACTTCCATCAAAGATGAAGGGGTCATTCAAGTAACGAATGCCGGTCCGGTGACGGGCGTCTTAACGACCAGGATGAACAATGGTCCTTTCGATAACTCTGACATCACCGCCCGCGTCGTGATGCCCTAACTGGGGTGAGACGGGCCGTCATAATCATTCAGCGTGGCCGCTCGAACGCTCCCTGCACGTCGATCAGAAAAAAGGCATAATCGCCGCCGGATCAGGGCAAATGGCACGCCAACACCCGACTTTATGGAGGCCAGAGTGGATTTCGGATACTCGATGGAGTCGCACGTCCGCGACACAACGGCGGAAGCGCATCACGACGGCTACCGAGAATTCTTCAAGCAGGTTCAAATCTGCGAAGACGGCGGGATGGACTTCCTCTGGATCTCTGAACACCACTTCAATCCAGATCGATCGTTTGGCTCGGCCTCCATGGTGGTGGCGGGCGCTGTCGCCGTACTCACCAAGCGGATCAAGATAGGTTCTTCCATCCTCGTCCTGCCCACCCACAACCCGCTGCATGTGGCAGAAGAATTCTCGAACATGGACCACCTCGCCAACGGCCGATTTGAACTTGGCGTCGGACGTAGCGGTGGCGTCGGTGGATATCGTGGTTTCAACATGGATTATTCGGAGAGCCAGCCGCGCTTTACGGAGTGTCTTGAGATAGTAAAACTGGCGATGGAGAACGAGCGATTCTCCTATAAAGGTGAGTTTTACGAGTACAACGATGTGCCAATGGTTCCCAGACCATTTACGAAGCCGTATCCGAAAATTAGATGGGCCGTGAACTCCAACTCGACGTTCGTCATGTCCGGCAAGTTGGGGATGCCAATTTTCTGTGGAGTTCTACAGCTCACGACGGGACAGTTGTCCGAACTGCTCGCAACGCATGATCAGGCAAAGGCCGACGCCGGATTTGACACGCCACGTGACGCGCACCTCCGTATCCCGATATACGTCTCAGACACTATGGATGACGCATTAAAAACACCGGAAGAGGGTTTCACCCGGCGTTACTCCTCGGCCAGCGAAATACTGCAGCGCATGGTCGCTTCAGGGCAGGCCAACTACCTGGACGAGCGCGCTGAGCGAATCGATAGCCTCGGCAACCTGGATTGGGAAGGTGTGCACACAAGCGAAAAGGCGATCGTTGGGACACCAGATGTCGTTATCGACAAGATTAAAGAGATCGGGGATGCACTTCAGCTGACGGGCATGGTGCTTGAGTTCAACGCCGGCGAACGCATGGCGGAAGACAAGATCAACCGCTCACTTGAACTGTTCTGCGAGAAGGTCGCCCCGGCGTTCGCCTAGGAGCCCAACGATCGGTCGGAGACATCGTCAACTCGTCACGTTGGTGTCCCGATTGATCACGCGTCGGAAACCGGAACTCCCTAAAAATAAGCGCCCCATTGGGGCCTATGGACGTTCGATTGGGAATCCTACTATCGAGCCCCACTCGGTCCATGAACCATCGTAGATGCGCATGTGGTCCCATCCGAGGACCTGCGTGGCGGCGACCCACGCCAGTGTGGCGCGATGGCTCAGCCGGCAGTAGCTCACGACTTCCGAGATCTGATCGGGTCCCGCTCCAGCGCCGTTGAACTTCTCACGTAGCTGCTCCGGCGAGAGAAAAGTATCGTCGTCGTTCAGTAGCTCCTGGTAGAACAGGTGGACAGCGCCGGGGATGCGGCCGGTGCGTTCCGCGCCATGGTCGAACCCCGGTGGCGGCATCACACGCTGACCGGAGTACTCCTCGGATGAGCGGACATCGAGCATCAGTCGACCGTCGTTCTCGAGATTGTTCAGCACGTCGTCACGACCAACGCTTGAGGAAGCGTCCGCCGTCGGAGGCTCGTAAGACACGGCGTCAAATACCGGGACCACCTGGCTGAGAGGCCGGCCCTCGGCGAGCCATTTGGTGCGGCTGCCGTCGAGCAACCTCAGGGTCTTGTGCCCGGCCAACGTCAGCGCCCAGAATACGTATGTGCCGTACTGGACCTTGTCCGAATATATGACCAGCGTTGTATCCGGACCGATGCCGATCGATCCCAGCCTGTGAGCCATCTCCACCGGAGTGACAAACACGCGGTCGCTCTCGTGCCAGCTCAGGTCTTTCCAGAAGAACCGGATTGCACCCGGCACGTGACCAGATCGATAGTCTTCATCCGTGTCGGTCGCCCCGATCTCAAGGACGCGCATCGACGGATCGTCTAGATGTTGTTCGAGCCAATCGGTGGTGACGAGGATGTCTGACATGCTTCTGGTTGGTCTCCCTGGAAATTGGCTATCTGCTCACGTGCTGACACATTGTAGGGGCGTATGGCAATACGCCCTCGGAGATGGGATGAGCGGAGACTCCGCCGGCCAGCACCACTCGGCTAACTAATTAGCCTCAGCCGCTTCCGACTGAAACTCTTCGATGACCTCCAGGACTCCTCGTCCGAAGCGATCACGTTTGGCTGCACCGACCCCGAATACGGTGAAGAGTTCATCCAGGTTTGACGGTTTTGCCGATGCGAGGGCGGCCAGCGTGCGGTCCGAGAATACGACGAACGCCGGGACTCCCTCTTCCGCAGCGCGGGTCTTCCGCCACTCCCGCAGCACGTCAAACAGGGGCATATCGTCATGATCTGGACGGCGTGATTGAGACACAGTCGTCTTGCGAGCGGCAGCAACAGAAGAACGCGGGGTTGCGTCTGGGTTATCCGTCTCCCACTTCTCGACCTCATCCAGCAGCTGCTTACCCCAGCGTCGTGCGCGAACCGGGCCGATGCCCCAAACCTCCAGCAGTTCCGCCTCGTCCTTCGGCCGTGCATCGGCCAAAGCGCGTGCCGTGCGGTCCTCGAACACATCGACCGGGTCCATCCGGCTTTGTTCGGCGATCTCCGACCGTAGTTGGATGATCTTTCCGACAAGACCAGATCCATCCGATCCGCTCGAGTTGAGACAGTTATCGCAATGTCCGCAAGAATCGACAGACTTCTCGCCAAAATACTCAAGAATGTAGGAGCGCCGGCAACCCAACGTCTGGGCGTACCCGAGCATCCGCTCAAGCATCTCGAACTCGTGCTCCCTGTGACGATCGACCACCATCGAATTGATATCGGCGTCGGGGTTGTTGGACAGCAGGGTATCGGCTGACTTATCCAGAAGTTCCGACTCCTGGAAAGCGCGAATCGCCATTACCTTGCCGTCAAAACGTCCAAACCCGGATTCAGGGACGCGGGAATCGGGTCCCACAAGTGCGCACAGGCGCCGCCAGGCGATTCGTAGTTCCGATGCCGGCGGATGATCTCTGTCGATGAATCGCCTCGGCCCTGCGGCCGAATACGGCGTGTAGATCAGCACACATTCGGCGGGTTCACCGTCGCGTCCAGCTCGACCCGACTCCTGGTAATACGCCTCAAGGCGGCCGGGCATGTCGTAATGCACGATGAAGCGCACGTCCGGTTTATCGACGCCCAGTCCAAAAGCATTCGTTGCGATCATCACGTCGATCTGGTCCGTCATGAATCGTCGTTGAACATCGGACCGGGTGTTCGCCGCCATCCCTGCGTGATAGTGCGCAGCGCTCAGTCCGGCCCCTGCCAGTAGCTCGGCCAGCTCCTCGGTTCGTTTGCGCGACCCCACGTAAACGATGCCGCTCTTCCCGCGCCTTTTCGTGGCGTAGTCAAGCAAGAAATCCTGCTTCTCGCTGTTGCCGCCACCAAAATTCACCGTGAAGGTCAGGTTGGGACGATCTACCGAGTGCACCACACGAACGGCATCGTCGAGCCCGAGCCGTCGTGCGATATCGTCACGCGCTTGACTTGTCGCCGTTGCGGTTAGGGCGATCGTGCGGGGAGAACCAAGCTGTTTGCGGACCGAATCCAGTCTCAGGTAGTCGGGCCGGAACGTGTGGCCCCACTCCGAAACACAGTGCGCTTCGTCTATGGCGAGTAGGTTAATTCCGGCCTTCGCCAGCCCGGTGACGAACACCTGGTTGGCCAGCGACTCGGGCGAGGTGTACAGCAGATCGAGATCGCCGTCCCGAAACTTGATGTAGGTGTCACGTTTCTGGACGTTGGTAAGGTTGGAGTTGATGAACGCGGCGCTTATGCCGTTAGCGACCAGGCTCTCGACCTGATCCTGCATGAGCGCGATATGTGGCGACACCACCAGCACGCGACCGGACACGAGCGCGGGCAGAACGTAGGCCATGCTCTTGCCGCTTCCGGTAGGGAGCACCGCAAGGACGTCCGAAGTGTCGAGTCCGCGCAAGGCCTCTGACTGGCCCGGGCGTAACCCGGGATAGCCGAATTTCTCGGCAAGCAGGGCGGTGTAAGTTTCGTGATCCGCTGGAAGATCAGCGCTCGTGTTATCGGCGCTCTCGGGCGTCTCGGTAATCTCGGTAATCAGGGTCCGGTCCAACTAAATAGCTCGTGTAATGCGATGGGTGCAGACGGATCATAGCGACCACATCGGTCAAATCCCGGGGGAATGTCACAAAGGGAGTGAACGGGGGGAATAATCAGGCCTCAACGCCCGCTCGAAAACCACGGGCGATCAGATTATGAAGCCCCGATCGGCCCAAACCGCTCCGTGCGAATCCGCTCTGACGTTACGCCTGCATCCACAAGCGCGTTTGCAGCCGTTTCAACGAACGCTTCTGGCCCGCAGATGAAGGCCCTGCCGACGGCGCCCAACCGATCGAACACGTCGGAGATCATCTCAACATCGATCCGTCGAGCGAAACCGCCCCATCCGTCAGGTGTTTTGCGCGTATAGGTGTGAGCAATCTGGAGACCGTTGTCGGCTGCGGCGAGTGCTTCAAGTTCGTCGCTGTAGATCACATCCTCAGGAGAACGGGAGCTGTACAGCAACAGCGTTTGGACGTGCCGTGCTGTGCTGTCCCTGTGGCGAAGCATCGACATTAACGGAACGATCCCGGAACCGCCGCCCATCAACAGAAGAGGTCCGCCCATCGAGCCGTCCCACGTGAACGGGCCGCCAATGGGGCCTCGAATTTCAACCCGATCTCCCACAATTACGACATCGTGAAAATAGGGCGATACCTCCCCACCATCGATCGTCTCGACGGTGAGGTCGATCACATTGCGAGTCTCAGGCCCTGTAGCGATCGAGTAACTTCGTTGGGCCTCATAACCGTCCGGCGCGGTCAATCGGACGTCGTAGTGCATACCGGGCCGGAACGTCTCCCAGGCAGGCAAGCGCAACCGGAACGTCTTGACCCGATACGTCTCGATCGTGATCGACTCCACAGTCGCCACCTGCCAGGTCAGGTGGTCCGGCTGAGAGCCGTCTCGAGATCGATCAGAGTCTTGCATCGTCAAATGTCCGGGACTGATTCGTTGAAAACGGGGAGTTGGAGCGACGTTTCTCGATTCAGGGTACGCCGTGTCCGAAACCCGCTGTCCGTGTCCTGAGGCTCTCGAAGGACCGGGAATCGGCCAAATACCCTTCTCCATCACCCTAACCCTCTCCCGCTGGGGGAGGGGATGCCACGGCACTCACCGGCTGTGATCAGTCGCCCCAGTAGCGCTGCTCTTTCCAGGGATCGCCGTACATGTGATAGCCGTTCGCCTCCCAGAATCCGGGGGCGTCCTCGTCCATGAAGCGGATGCTCTCCACCCACTTGGCGGACTTCCAGAAATACAGATGCGGCACGATCATGCGCACCGGTCCGCCGTGCTCCGGCGTGATCGGTTCGCCGTCGAACTCGTGGACGATATACGCCTTCCCGCCACGCACATCCTCGACCGGCAGATTCGTCGTGTACCCGCCGAACGATCGGATCATCAGATAGTCCTCGGCGATATCCGGTCCAAGCCCCGCCTGCTCGAAAAAGACGTCGAGATCGACACCCTTCCAGTCGCTGTCCAGCATCGACCACTTTGTGACGCAGTGAATATCGGTGTGGATATCGGTCTGCGGCATCGCCATCAGGTCGTCCCAGGTCCAGGATTTGAAGCCGTCTTCGCCGAGATCGATCGTGAACTTCCAGTCGGCTTGAGACACGCGTTCCGTCGGCCCGTACGTGAGTACCGGGAATCCGGTCTCGTAATACTGGCCCTTCGGTATCTCTCGCGGCGGCTGGGGACGGCGGAATCCAGGGAATCCTCGACTGAGCACGGCGGCTTTTCCTCACAACTAATCTGGACAACTCCCGGACATGAATCAGGGAGATTCCGCACTCCTGCTCACGGCAAAGCGATATGCCGGAGAGTGCTACGGAGGTCCGATTGTATCCCGACATACGAATTAATGAGCCTCTCGATCCAGTCTCGTCTGGGAAACCGAGGCGTCTATACTCCGGCGCACGTTCAGTTGTTCGCATCAAGACAGGTTAATTACCCGAGGAGAAACCCGAATGAGACTTGAGGGCAAATCCGCCATAGTTACCGGTGCCGGAAACGGAATCGGCCGGGCGATCGCCATGCTTTTCGCCGAAGAGGGCGCACGAGTCCTGGTTGCCGACATCGAAGATGACGCCGGGAGCGCTGTGGTGGAAGAGATCAAACAGGCCGGCGGTGAAGCGGTATTCCAGCACACCGATATCTCGGACGAATCGTCAGCCGGATCAGCGATTAAGGCCGCCGTGGACGCCTTTGGCAACGTGGACATCCTGGTAAACAACGCCGCCGCCTTCGTGTTTGGCGGCATCGAAGACGTGACGCGTGCTGATTGGGAACGTGTTTTTGGTGTCAACGTGATCGGCCCGGCCAACTGCGTGAAGGCGGTACTCCCAGTGATGCGCACCAATGGCGGGGGAGCGATCGTAAACCTGGCGTCTGTCAGCTCATATATCGCCCAGCCGGAGTTCATCCCGTACAACTCGTCAAAGGGCGCTGTTCTCCAGCTGACACGCTGTCTCGCTCTGGACCTTGCGTCGGACAATATTCGGGTCAATGCCGTGTGCCCTGGAACGATATATACACGGGCAACATCGGTGCATATTGATTCGCTTGGCCTCGATCACGAAGATGCGCTGGTCGCGTTCGGACAGGACGCACCAATGAAGCGCGTCGGGCAGCCGAGAGAAGTTGCCAACGGGGTGCTATTTCTGGCCTCCGACGACGCATCGTTCATCACCGGTGAACATCTCGTGATCGACGGCGGAGCGACGATCGACTAGGCGAAGCCGCCATTCGAACGAATGACCTACGGATGCTGCTACGGGCGCGGGCTTCCACCACCTGCCATCGGTAACTGATCGTGCAAGTGGACGTTTGCCCCCACACGGTGTCCGGGGTTTCGCGTGCCTGAGTGAACGTCGTTACGCTCACCCGGATGGACGATAGGGCTCACACGACCACGCTTCTACGTGCTCCTAGTCTGGTGATGTGGGAAGACCACCGCCCGGCGGGGCGTGTACCGCCATCCAGCGTGAAGCGCCATCATGGTTCATTCTATCGGCGTCTCGAAAACTCAGGGCTCTTATGGGTCCTGTTTTCTCGCGCCTGCGTATATCCACCCTCGCCCTCGCCCGTACGCGTCGCGCGTACCCGGGCGAGCATGACCGCTCGCGGTGCGCACACACACGAGCTCGCGAGCCGGGCAGCGTGGTGTCACCGGACTTGAGACGGCGATCATCATGATCGCATTCGTCGTGGTCGCCTCGGTGTTCGCCATGACCACACTTCAGACCGGCATCTTCTCGGCACAGCAGGGCAAGGAAGTCGCCATGTCGGGGCTTGACCAGGCGACCGGCAGCCTGCAACTTCGGGGGTCCGTCAGAGCGGTCCGTGGCGATGTGGACGTTGACGGCAATGACGTCATCCTGCTGAGCGGCGTTGACGATCAAGCGGTCGCAAAAATCATCTTCACCGTCACCGGAGCGCTTGGCAGCTCGATGACCGATCTGACACCGCCACATACGTTCAACGACACCGGGACAGACCCGGACGCCAGCGGCCTGACGAACCGAAGCAGTGCCACGATCCAGACCGATAGTTTCCTGATAAGCGACGCCGCGTGGACCGTCACTTTCCCCGGGTCAGACAACGGCGACTACATTCTCGATTCGGACGAACGGGCCGAGATCACCGTCTGGCTGCACACTTACGACAACGTGAATTCGCTCTGGGATCTCGGCGACGGAAGCAGCGATCCGTACGTCGATGCTGCATCAAGCCTGATCGGCGTGAGCGACGAATTTACGATCCAGTTCCACCCTGCAAAGGGCAACACGCTCAACATCCAGCGCGCCCTGCCGGTCGTTCTGCGACCCCAGATGGATTTGAGGTGATAATGACCTATATTCAATTCACGATATCGATACCTACACACTGGTATTCGCCGAACGGTCCGGTGCATACAATGCGGCCTCAGTACAGACAGCTCACATCGGATCGACATACCTATCTGGAGAACTTGATTTGGCAAGCCTGACATCTGAACAGATAGCTCTGCTGAAAGAGCCGCACATCGCCCAGCTCGTGACACTCATGGCAGACGGATCGCCACAGATATCACCGGTCTGGGTGGACACTGATGGCACCGATGTCCTGATCAACTCGTCGCTCGACCGGGTCAAGACCAACAACATCGAAAGGGACTCCCGGGTCGCTGTCGGCGTGTACGACCCGGCGTGTTCCTCCTCCCGGGTTGTGAACATCCGGGGCCGCGTCACGGCTATGACCGAAGAAGGTGCCATTGCACATATCGATATGCTCGCCAAGAAATACACCGGTGAGGACTCGTTCGGCGGGCGTAACCCGGCAGAGACGCGAGTCATCATCCGTATCGCTCCCGAAAACGTCACAGGCATGTAACGCCTGGCCAATCCACCAGATTCAACCCCCAAATTCAACCCAGAACTAGAAGTTCGAGGCTCGATTGCACTCCGTAAAAAGCGGCATCTTCATCATGCCGTTCCATCACCCGTCAAAAGACCTGGCTCAATGTCACGACGAGGACATGGAGCTCGCTATCAGGTCGGACGAACTGGGCGTACACGAGTTCTGGGTGGGCGAGCACCACACGCTGTCCTGGGAGCCGATCGTAAGCCCGGAGATGTTCATCGCCGCCGTTTTTCGGCAGACGAAGAAGATGCGGATGGGACCGGCGCCCGTCCTCGTGAACATGCACCACCCGGCCCAGGTGGCCAACCGGCTCGCATTCCTCGATCACTTCTCGCACGGGCGGTTGGAACTCGCTTTCGGGTTTGGCGGTGCGCCATCTGACTTCGAGATGTACGGCCAAGATCCCAAGCAGATGCACTCCCGGATGGCCGAGGCGATCGACATCATTCTCAAAATCTGGTCATCCGATCCGCCATATGAGTTCAAGGGCGAGCACTGGACGGTGAAGCTGGAGTCGGTGAACGAGGAGCTTGGCTATGGCTACCCGCCGAAGCCATTACAGCAGCCTCGGCCGCCGATATCGGTTCCCGTTTCCTCACGAGGCTCAGGCTCCGTGAAGGCGGCTGCACGCCACGGGTTCCAACTCTTCAGTCACTCCATCATTCCGGTCGATGTCCTGAAAGATCAGTGGGCCACTTACGAGCAGGCAGCGCTTGAGGCCGGTAACCCGGCAGATCGTTCGACATGGAAGGTCGCCCGAACTATTTTCCTTGCGGACACCACGGCGGAAGCGGAGAAGCGTGCCCGTAGCAACTCGATCGAGACTGCTTTCACACACCTCACGGGGGCTATCAAGGCCGGACCTGGGCTCGGGATGATGAAGCAAGACCTGTCGATGTCCGATTCTGAGGTCAACATGGACTACTTCATGGGTGAGCAGATCATCGCCGGAGACGTGGATACAGCGTTGGACCGGCTTCTGAGGCTCTGGGAAGAGACGGGGCCGTTCGGAGCGATCGACGTGATGAGCTTCGACTGGAATGACGACGATGACAAACGGGCATGGAACTACAGCATGGAGCTGTTCAACAAGGAGTTGTTGCCACGGTTCAACAAGGCTGTGGGAGCCGAGGTGTCGGTTTCAGCTAGCGATTAGACCGGTCACGTCTACGACGGTCGTTTTCCGAGCGCCGTAGTCCCTGGCGGCGACGGATTTTGGAAGCCTCGACGTCGGCCTGGAACCCGGGCGAGCGGAACATGACCCAACTGACGATAAGCGTCGCCCCTATCAGCACGATCCACCCGAGCGCAGCGTCCTGCCCGCTCTTCTCTCCGAGGTCGAGTAAAAGCGGCACAACAAAGAACCACAGGATCGCAAGTAAAACGACCCCGACGCCGATAGCGACCAGGTGATTCCGAGTCAAACGCTGCGGCATCCTTTAACGAAGTGAATATTTCATTTGAACGTTACATGCTGTCTAAGGTCAGGAGAGTATGAATGATCCGATCGCGAATGTGGCGATACTCGCAACTACTACGAAGGACACCACGTTCCTAAACTTTGCAGTCCGGACCAATTTGTTCTTTCTTGATTCACGATCCAGCTTTTCAGGTGTTAGATCCCACCACTTCCGGAAAATCCATACGGAGAACACCCCAACAACTACGATCCGGATTGACTCTCCCAACATTGACCCGACGAGCGAGGCGATGAAAACCACACCCAAATATTGCCGACACTTCTCCCGGACCAGAATAGCCGTCCCTGATCGTTCATCTCATCATCCACCAGCCCGTGTCGGTGTTCAGGATCGGTGTTTGACCGATCTTCGTCGGAATGTTTCATCGCTTCCGAAAAACCCAGCACGGTCGCGAACGCAAGAAGTATGAAAACGGCGAAAAATAGGCTTGGTTCTCTCTCGCGAAGAAGGCTAAATGAAAGGAATAACACGATCCAGAGAGTACCCAGTACTACGGATGCAGCGATTATTCATGGCCATAGATTCCTCATACTTCGACCTCCACCCGATCCCATATTCGTTGTCTACCAGTTCGTAAACGCACCGTCGTTCCGCCTGAGCTGTGATACCCATCCTCGCGGATCAGCCCGGTTGGCTTCCGCCACACTCTCGTCAAAGTCCACGCCGAGTCCCGGAGCGTCTGGCACCCAGGCGTAGCCGTCTTCCCATTCAATCTGTTTCGGGAAAAGATCGTTGGCGAACGTTCCCGGCTGTCGCGGCATCTCCTGAACTCCGACGTTAGTGGTCGCCATGCAGAGATTAACGCAGGCCGCAGCGCTGACGGGGCCGAGCGGGTTGTGCGGGACGATGTCGATATAGTGCGTTTCTGCCCAGTGCGTGATCTTGAGAGCCTCGGTGATGCCGCCAACGATGCACAGGTCGATTCGTGCGTAGTCGATCGTCTCGTTTTCGATCACCTCACGGAACGGCCACTTGGACACCCACTGCTCACCGGCGGCGATCGGCAGGTTGATGTTATCGGCGATCTTGCGATAACTTGCCGGGTTCTCCGACCTGATCGGGTCCTCTATGAAGAAGGGTTTGAATTCTTCCAGGTCACGGCACATCTCGATCACATGGGTCGTGTCCAGCCGTGTGTGAACGTCGAAGCAGATCTCGACGTCCGGCAGGGCAGCACGAACGCCAGCGATCTGTTCCACCGCCAACTTCATCGATTCACGTGGCTCAAGAACGCCGTGCCCATCGAGGTCGTTGTAAAGGCCAGCCGTCTGAGGCTGGTGCCAGCGGACGAACTTCCAGCCGCGATCCACGTGCGCCTTGCAATCGTCGATCAGCTCCTGAAGCGTGTTTCCGTTGACGTGCGGGTAGCAGACGACTTTGTCGCGGACGGGACCGCCGAGCAGTTTGTAGACTGGCATGTCCACCGACTTGCCCTTGATGTCCCACAGGGCAATGTCGATGGCGCTGATGGCGCATCCGTAGACCGTGTCTGCCGGGAAGAAGTTGGCCCGGAACATCTTCTGCCAGAGCTTCTCAGTCGACCACGGGTCCTGGCCGATCACGACCTCGGACAGATGGGCGATCGCCGTCTCGATCGCGTTGCCCCAGTTTCGTATGCCGATCTCGCCAAGGCCGTAGATGCCGGCGTCCGTCTCCACCTTGACGATGAAGTAGCCACGACCGTCGCTGTCCTGGACCGGGTAGGACTTGATTGCGCTGACTTTCAATTGGGGCTCCTCATGTGTAAGTGCGGTGTCGTGGTTTCCGTAGGGGCGGCGCTTGCCCCGCCCGTTTTTTATGGTGATCGTTCATATTTTCCGAGGGTGTTAAGGCCGGATATTTGCCTCGTCGCCTGATAGGGCGGGGCAAGCGCCGCCCCTACGGGTCGTTACCAGTTCGTCTGTGCTCCGTCGTCCCGATACAGCTGCGGCACCCAGCCTTGCGGGTCCACCCGGTTCGCTTCCGCTGCATCCTCGTCAAACACGATACCCAGCCCTGGCGCGTCGTGGCAGAAGGCGTAACCATCTTCCCAGCCGATCTGCTGCGGGAACAGGTCCGTCGCAAAAGTCCCGGGGCGCTTTGGCATCTCCTGAACACCCACGTTTGTGGACGCCATCGTTAGCGATACACAGGCGGCCGCGCTGACCGGGCCGAGCGGGTTATGCGGAACGATGTCTATGTAGTGGGTTTCTGCCCAGTGCGTGATCTT
>Ga0066376_10003771_pt1 | contig 13394 bp, 13 predicted proteins | sample Knorr_S15_td_Bot_FD_77009 | JGI IMG/M metagenome (GOLD analysis project Ga0066376, IMG submission 77009) | Marine microbial communities from Southern Atlantic Ocean transect - Knorr_S15_td_Bottom_ad_5009_LV_A | ecosystem: Environmental > Aquatic > Marine > Oceanic | place: Southern Atlantic... | reverse complement strand
TCGACCTGTGCCTCGGCCTTCGCCCAGTCCACTCGCTTGAGCCGGGATGAGTGCCTACTGACACCCAACTCCTCATCGTCATCATTAAAATGTTCGTTCGACACACGCATAACATTAGGCGCACCAATGCGCGATAAAAGGTGTGACACCTCCGTGTGTCGAAGAACTGCAAGCCACTTGATGACAAACAGTTAACCGGTCTTTGAAAAACCGGCGGAACAGAAATCCAAATCCATTCGATTCGTTCCGAAGTTAAACTCGGCATCACGAGCCGTTTCTTTAGGAAAAAAACTACTGCCCCGGCACCTCGGGCGGATTCATCGCGTTGCCCTGCAAAATATAGTGGTATAGCGCCTCGATCTGCTGCTCCGCGTCGCCGTCCAGCACGTCGAAAAGGGCGCTTTTGCCCTGGTTGAAATAGGCCGGCATCTTGGTTTGCGGATCGATCCGCAGCGGGTTGCGCATCCACCGCCGAAAATACTCCGGCAACAACCGTTCGCCAATCCGCGCAAGGTTGATACCCTGCGCGTCGAATACCTGCGCCGGCTTCAAGTCGCCGATGCCGTGGCAGCTAAAACAGAAAAAGCCGCCGTTGGCCGACGCCAGTTTGCGGCCGATCCCGGCCTTCCCCGCATCGATCGGCTTATCCGGTGGCGTCACTGGCGAATGGCCGTTGAGCAGGGCCAAGCCCTTGGCCAAGCCGTCCGCCCGTGCGGGAAACACCGGCATGCGAGCGGTCAACCACGGCCGCGGCCGCTCAGCCATCGACCCACTCAAAATTCGCCCGGCCCATTCCGGCTTCAGTTTGCCGCCGAGCACGTTGAACGACGGAATCAGCGCCACTTGCCCATGGCAGTTGGCGCAGTTCGCGTCGGCCGACTGCCGCATCGCAAACTCCGCCAAGCTCACTTGGCCAAGCGACGCCCTGCCCTCGCGCAGAAACAGCCGCAACGCCGCACGGTCGCTCTCGCTGAAGGCGAACGCCGGCGACTTGGCCCCGTCGGGATTATCGGCGAGACAGCCGTTGGCCAAGTCGGCGATTGCCGGTGCGGAGAAATGGTTTTCGAGTTTGAGCGCGTGGCAGTTCAGGCAGCCGGTGGATTGAACAAGCTTGCGGCCCATGGCAATTGACGTTGCGTTGGCCGCAAAATTCTCTCGCTTGGCCAAGCCGGCCGACTGAAAAAGATGAGCCGCCAACGCGGTGGCCTCGTCCGGCGTGAGGGCAAAATTGGGCATGCGATTCCAGCGATAATGCGCCTGCGGATTTCGCAGAAACGCCGCCAGCGAATCGGCTTGGCCAAACTTCCACCGCACTTGGCCAAGCGCGACCTTGCCCTCTGCCGGCGGTTGACCGGCGCTCGTGTGGCACGCGGCGCAGTTGAGTTGCGTGAACAGTTTTTGGCCCGCCGCGGCGCTTGCCACATCGACTTTTTCGCCGAGAGAGTTGTCACCGGATTTGAGCGAACCTAGAAACGCGGCGATGGCCTTGGCTTCGGCGGTCGCTCCGTGCAGCAACGCCGGCATCGTCGCCTGCGGCCGGAGCTGGGCCGGGTTGAGAATCCACTCGGCCATCCAGCCTGCGTCCCGCCGCGAGCCGATGCCGTCGAGCGCCGGGGCGTCCATCGCCAGTTCCAGCATGCGCCGCGCGGGGACGCCGGTGGCGTGGCACGCAAAACAACGATGCTCGGCGGCGAGTTGGCGGCCGTGCCTCAACGCTGCACCCTTGGCCAGGAGGTCGCTCGGCGAATGCTTCAAAAACTTAGGCGGGATCGGCTCGTTGGCGTAGTCAGGCGTGGCCCAGTAAAGCCGAAAAAACGCATCGCCTCCGGGCGGCGAAGTGTAAGTCGCCTTCAGCGTGTTGCTGCGGGAGTTGAGCCGGATGCGTCGGGTCGGCTCGGTCGTTCCCCCGTCGGATGTCGCCTCCAAAACGACCGCGCCGTTGAGTTCAAGCTTGAAGCTGCCGTTCAACTCGGCCTGAAAAACGAACCGGTCGCGGAGATCGAGTTGGATGACGCCCTCCCACTCGGCGGTGAACACGCCCGGCGCAACGAACGGCGTCGGAGCCTGGCCAAGCGGAACGTAGAGCATGAAATGCGGGCGCACCGTCGTGTCCGCTTGGGCGCCGTTTTGAGACTTGAAAGTGACCGCCAACCCGTCGAGCAACACCGGCTTGGCCTCGGCGGCGGTTGCACCGGCGCATGGCCAAACGGTGGCCAGCGCGAAAAGGAGTTGGACCGGTCGAAAACTCATCGTCGAGTCCGGAGCCTCAAGCTAAGCCGAGGTTGGCCAGGATTTGAAGCACGGCTTTGCTCTTGTTGAGCGTGTAAAAATGCAACCCGGGCGCGCCGCGCTCGAGCAACTCGCGGCATTGGCCGGTGGCGTACTCGATGCCGTACTCGCGGACGGCGTCGGCATCGTCGCCCAGTTCGTCGAGCCGCGAGGAGAACGACTCCGGCAATTTCGCGCCGCACATGGCGCTGAATTTCTTGATCTGTCCGGCGTTGGCCACAGGGATGATGCCGGGGAAAAGCGGCACGGCGACGCCCTGTCCTTTCAGGTAATCGGCGAGCCGAAAGTAGTCGGCGTTGTCGAAAAACATCTGCGTGATGACGAAATCGGCGCCGCAGTTGATTTTGCCAACGAGATGCCGCCAATCGGTTTCGCGGCCCTCGGCGCAATCGATGTGGCCCTCCGGAAAACCGGCGGCACCGATGCCGAAGCCGCCCCTCTCACGGAGGAACTCAACCAGTTCGGAGGCGAACTCGAAGCCGCCCTCGGTCTGCGCCCACTCCTCGCCGGGAGGTGGGTCACCGCGCAGGGCGAGGATGTTTTGGATGCCGCGACGTGCCGCCTCGTCGAGGATGCCGCCGATCTCCGCCTGCGTGTGCTTGATGCAGGTGAGGTGCGCCATCGTGGTGAGGCCGAAGTCGTTTTGGATGCGCTCGACGATCTCGAGTGTTTTCTCGCGAGTGCTGCCGCCCGCGCCGTAAGTGACGGAGGCGTAGTCCGGCCTGGCCGTCATCAGCGCCGGGAGAGTCTTGCCAAAAAAAGTCGCCTCGCCCTCCGGGGTCTTGAACGGAAAAAACTCAAACGAGATCGTCGGTTTCCCGCTGGCCTGCTTCTCGGCGTGGATGTCACGGATGAACCGCATGCGCGACAGACTAATGAAAACCGCCGCGCCGTGAAAGACGGAACTCCGGTTTGCGGGGTGCTTGGCCTACACGTCGCACACCTCGGCGGCGTGCCGGAGCGCGGCGGCCTTGTCGTCCCAGTTGGGAATGAACTCCTGCGCGACGAAGCCGTCGAAGCCGTTGGCGAGGATGGCGCGCATCACGGCCGGGTAGTTGATCTCCTGCGTGTCGTCGAGTTCGCCGCGGCCGGGGTTGCCGGCGGTGTGGTAGTGGCCGATGTATTCCTTGTATTTGCCGATGTTGCGGATGATGTCGCCGTGCATGATTTGCACATGATAAATGTCGAACAACAGCTTGAGGTTCGGCGAGCCGACTTGCTTGATGGCCTCGATGCAAAGACCGAGATCATCGCCCTGATAGCCGGGGTGGCCCTTCATCGGATGGCTGTCGTCCACCGAGTTGAGCAGCTCGAGGCAGAGCGTGATGCCGTTTTTTTCGGCGTGGCCGATGACCTGTTTCCACGCCTTGACGCAGTTGCCAATGGCCTGATCGCGATCGATGCCGGGAGTCTCCATGCCGACGAAGGTGATCACGCGCCTGGCATCGAACTGCTTAGCGACGTCGATGCCATCAATCAATTTCTCGATGCACATCGGGTGGTTGGCCGGGTCGTTCGGCCCCTTGCCAAAGCCGTGGCTGCCGACGAGCGAGATTTCCAGTCCGGCCTTGCGGGCGGCCGGATAAAACTTGCGGCTGATGCCCTCGATGCCTGTAAGGCCAATATCAACGCAGGTGGCGATGAGCTCGTCGGTCGGCATCGGGTTGAAGGTCCAACCCATGATCGACTGGCGGATGCGTTTGTTTTTGATTTTGTAATCCCGGGTTGCCGCGGCGCGGGTCAACTGCGCCTGCGCGGGAATGGCGGCGGTCGCGAGGGCCGCACCGGCGGCGGCCTTGATGATGCCCCGGCGGGAAATGTGATGAGTGCTCATTGGTAAACTCGGCTTGCTGCGGTGGATTCAACCGCACATGGCGGCACATGGCAAGCGCTTGGCCAAGTGCAAAAAAAGCCCGGGCATTCCGCCCGGGCTTAATCTCATTGGTTTGGTTGGCGTGGGAAAAATCAATGCTCGGGGTAACCGGCCATCCACCTTGGCCACGATGGCTTGTAGCCGCCATAATCACGCTGCCAATTACGGTGCCAATGCAGTTTCCAAAGTTTCTTGATGGGCACATGCTGCACGGAATGATCCATGAACACACCCTGAATGCCACCGTTGTGCCGATCCATCGCAAAGTGTTTCATCTCTTGGCCGTATCCAGTCCACTCGCCATTGTAATTGGGCGGCGCCATTCTGCTTCTCATCGGTCCGCCCCCGCGCCACATCATATCCATGAACATCGGGATTTGATGAAGGTCATGGCCGGCTGGATTCATGGTGCGCCAGTGCCAAGCCTTGCTGCGGCCCTGGATATCAGTTCGAGCATTGTAGAGCCAGTTGTTGTTGCCGTAACTGGCCCGGGTGGCAATGGGTTGTAGTGAGATACCACCATGCTTGAAGGAGGCATTCCAGCTACCAATCGCAGTCCAGCTGTCTCTCTTGTTTTTATCGACTGGTTTGAGGGTGTAATTGGAGCCTTCGGTGCTCCTTGCCAATTTAGCGGAGGGGCACAGCAGGATGTCCTGCTTGCGCCAGAACTTCTGCAACGATGCGACCCATTCGCCACGCCACCAACCACCCTGCATATTCATGCTCATGCCGTCGCTGAAGTAGCCCTCATTCTCGTCTGTGTAATATTGCCAGACCAGCCCCCACTGCTTGAGGTTGTTGATACACACCGTCTGCACAGCCTTCTGCTTTGCCTTTGCAAGAGCAGGCAACAGCATGGCCGCCAGAATGGCAATGATGGCGATCACCACCAGCAACTCGATCAGCGTGAACGCCCCGCCCGCCCGAAACATACGTCGTGTCTTTTTCATAAATCGTCTGGCTGAAAAAGTTGGCCAAAAACCACGAGGCTGGCAAGGTTTTTTTGATGGTTTTAATTTGTTTTTTTGCCTCTATTCGACACGTTTTTGCTGTCATGGCGGTCCAGCGTATCAGCATCAACTGGGTGGCCAAGCTCAACGACTGCAAGGACTTGCCCAAGTACGGCAACAGCAGCGACGGCAAGTTTTCCAAGAAATCCGGGTAAGGCCGTTTCGTCATTCCGGCGCCGCTCGAGGTCGATGCGTTGATGAGGAAGGTGCCCAACGGCAAACTTACCACCATCAACGAGCTGCACGCTGCGCTGTCCAAAAAACACAAGACCGACTTCGCCTGCCCGATCACCACCGGTATCTTCTCGTGGATCGCCGCCCATGCCGCCGACGAGATGGCCCGGCAGGGCCGCAAGGCGCATCACGCCGTATTGGCGCGCGCTCAAGAGCGACGGCCAGGTCAACCCCAAGTACCCCGGCGGCATCGAGGCCATCCGCGAAAAGCTCGAGGCCGAGGGCCACGCGGTCATCCAAAAAGGCAAACGATTCCTCGTTGAGGATTTCGAGAAAAAAACCGTCGTCCCAAAACTCAAGTAGCTTGCCCTGCCCTTGGCCAAGCGGGCTTAATGGCGGCGTGCCAGTCCGGCTCCAACGTCGAATCACGCTGCCCGCCGCCCTCGCTTGCCTTGGGTGGTTCGCGCTTGGCCAGACGGCCGAGCCGGTTGATCTCGCCAGGGCGGAGGCGTTGGCCCGCCAGTACTGCATCACGTGCCATCTTTTTCCCGAGCCCGATCTGCTCGACAAAAAAACATGGACCAGCCAGGTGATGCCCCGCATGGCCATCCGCATGGGCCTCTCTCCCGAGAGTGTCAACCAGCATCCCGAGGCGGATGCGCTGTGGAAGAGCGCCGTTTCCTGAGGGAACCGCTCATCACCAAGGCGGACTACTTCGCCATCGTTGAATATTACAAGGCCAAGGCGCCCGAAGAGGCGGTCGCGCAAAAACCGGTCGCGCCGATCGGGCTCGATTTCAGGCAGTTCACCGCGCGGCCAAGCCGGTTCCGCCGCTCGGTCGGCGCCGTGAACATGGTGCGCATCGACGAGGCGCGCCGGCGGATTTACCACTCGGACGGGATCAACAAGTTCCTCGACGTGCTCGACTCGGACGGCAACTGGGTGGAGTCGCTGCAGGTCGGCAACGTGCCGGTGGCGTTCGCGGAAAACGGCGGCGACTTTTTCCTGACGATGATCGGCACCTTCACCCCGTCGGACATCCCACGCGGCGAACTCGCCCTCCTCCGCCACGAGAACGGCGCGTTCGTCCTGAAGAAAACCGTGCTGCCCAAGATCCCGCGCCCCACGCACACCAACTTCGCCGACCTGAACGGTGACGGCCGCACCGACCTGATCGTCTCCATGTACGGCAACAACATCGGCCGACTCTCGTGGTTCGAGAAAAAGGAGAACGGCGACTATGCCGAGAACATCCTCCTGCCCCGCTCCGGCACGCTCAGCACGGCGGTGCACGACTTCAACGGCGACGGCCATCCGGACATCGCCGCGCTGGTCGCGCAGGAGGTGGAGGCAATGTACCTGTTCCTCAACGACGGCAAGGGCGTGTTCACCCAGCAAATGGTGTTTCAGGGGCATCCGCTTTATGGGCACTCGTCGTTTGAGTTGACCGACTTCAATGGCGACGGCCGGCCGGACTTCGTCGTTACCAACGGCGACAACGGCGAGTACCCCTCGCCGCCAAAGTCGTACCACGGCATCCGCGTGTACCTGAATCGCGGCGGCATGAAATATGAGCAGTCACTCTTCCTGCCGCTCAACGGCGCCTTCCGCGCGCTGGCCCGCGACTACGACGCGGACGGCGACACCGACATCGCCGCCGTCTCCTATTTCCCCAACTACAACAAGTCGCCGCGGGAGAGCTTTGTTTATTTTGAAAATAAGGACGGCAAGTACACCGCCAACACCTTCCGCACCTGCATCAGCGGCCGATGGCTCACGATGGATGCCGGTGACGTGGACGGCGACGGCGATATCGACCTTGCTCTGGGCAACTACGCCTATGGACCTGACAAGGCCATCTTCGTGCCGGACTTCCTCATGAAAACCTGGGAGCGCAGCGGCCCGCCGGTGATGATCCTGTACAACAATCTCCACTCAAAACCGGCCAAGCGTTGAGCCGTTTTTTTCTCGCTGCCGAGCCCGGCCAAGGGTAGAGTTGGTTTATGACGCTAGACAACGAAGAGATTCATTACAAGGTGTGGGCCAGCGACACGTCGTTTACGGGCCGGTGCTGCTCGTTACCCTGCTCGAGTGGGTTGCCGACGGTCGCGTGACGCCGGATACCTGGGTGTTCAGCGGGGAGGTAAACAGTTGGAAACCGGCCAAGACACTGCCGCCACTCGGCGACGCACTGGCCAACTACCACGCCAGCCAGGCACCACTCCCCCAACCAACCAAACTTGGCCAAGCCAGCGACTCGATCACCGTCGAGCAACTCCGGCAATTTGACCAACTGGCCGGGCTTGGCCAAGCGGAGCTCAAGCAGTTCATCAGCCACTGCACCGTGATGGAGATCGAGGAAGGCGGCATCATCATGAAAAAAGGCAGCCCCGGCAACGGCCTGTACATGATCCTCTCCGGCGATACTCGCGTCCGGATCATCGCCGCCGGGCAGGACACCACCCTCGCCACTGTCAAGGCCGGCAGCTTCATCGGCGAAGTGGCCATGTTCAGCCAAACCCAGCGCTCCGCCGATGTATTGGCCCTGACCCGGTGCCAACTGCTCTTCATGTCCGCCGAGGCATTCCGGGGCATGATGCAAACCGAGCCAAAGCTGGCCTCGGCCGTGCTGTTTGCGCTGGGTCACATGATGGCTGACCGCATGGTGGCCGGGAATGATCGCCTCCAAACCAAGGCCAGCTCCGAGTTTCTTTGGTTGTGACCCAAATCCAGCCAAAAATAGTTCAAAACAGACCGTTGACACCAGGCCGCTTGGTCGCTACGTTTACGGCCCTTTTAGGGAATAAAATCGCATGGTTCGAATACTATTAGTTGTAACGGTTGTGGCATTGCTCGGAGGTGGGTTCATCGCGGTGAACAATGTCCAGGACAGGATTAAAGGCCTGAACATCGAGTTGGCAGACACCGAAAACACCCTCAGCGACACGGAGCGTGATTTGGAAACAGCCAAAAAAGCTCAGAAGGATGCGGAGGATGCGATGAAAACCGCCCAAACCAATGAAAAAATCGCTAAAGACAGCTTACTCCAAGCGGGGCGAGAACTTGTGGTGCAGCGGGATCGAGCCGACAAGCATGAAGCCGATTTGAACACAACGAGGGCCGAACTTGTTGATGCAAGAAAGTTCAGTGAGTCTTGGCGCCTGTTCCAACAGGCCAATGGCACGCAGGCACAAATCAGGCAAAAGCTGGCCACCTTCGCCGACGTCAACAATCAACGCGCTAATTTCCTTGCTGAAAACGTAATCCTGCTCAGCCAAATTGAGAAACTCGGGGTTGAGTTGTCGCGCTACACCGGCACTTCTGTGAAGGTCACCCTGCCACAAAACCTTCAAGGCACTGTCACCGCAGTGGATGCACAGTTCGATTTTGTGGTGCTGGACATTGGCGAAAGCCAGGGTGTCCGTGAACACGGCGAGCTGCTCGTGAGCCGGGGCGAAAAGCTCATCGGTAAACTCCGCATTCTTGACGTCAAAAAGGATCACAGCATCGCCAACATCCTCCCCGACTGGAAACAGGGGGAAATACAGACCGGCGACCTCGTCATCGTCGGGAACTAACCCGGCACTTTTTTATGCGTTCATTCGCCAGGGCCATCCTCTCCTTCTTCGCGATTCTCTTCGCGGGACTGGCCTTGGGCCTGACCGCGGGATGCATCGGGCCGGACCCCGAAAACAAGTCCGCCCGCCCGTGGAACACGCCCCGCCCCTGGGAACACGGCATCCCGGGCAGTATCTCGGAACGCCGCTGATTTCACGAAAAACTGCCTTCCCACGCCGGGCTTTTGCCCGGTTTTTTTGTGTTCCCCATCAGCTCGACTTGTGGTATAAATCAGTTCTGATTGAGTCATGCGGACCGCGTTCGGTTCGCATCAACAGACATTATGAGACTGGATAAACTGACAACCAAATCACAGGAAGCGCTGGAGGCGGCGCAGGAACTGGCGCATCAACACTCGCAGCAGCAGGTCGATGGCGAGCACCTTGCCCTGGCCCTGGCACGGCAGCAGGACGGCATCATCCCCACCCTGCTCCAGCGAATCGGTGTGGATCTGGCCAACCTGCAGGCTGATCTCGAGGCCGAGCTAGCCCGGCGCGCCAAGGTGCAGGGCGCCAGCACCGCCGACCTGTACCTCAGCACCGAGTTGAAGCAGGCGCTCGACGCCGCACAGGCCGAGGCGACGCAGCTGGCCGACGAGTATGTCAGCACCGAGCACCTGCTGCTTGGCCTGTTGGCCAAGGGCGGTTCGGCGCTTGGCCGCGTGTTCAAAAAGCACAACTTCCGGCGCGACACACTGCTCGATGCGCTTGGCCAAGTGCGAGGCAACCAGCGCGTCACCGATGCCAACCCGGAGGACAAGTATCAGGCGCTGGAAAAATACGGCCGCGACCTCACCGCCCTGGCCAGGCAGGGAAAAATCGATCCGATCATCGGCCGCGACAAGGAGATTCGCCGTGTGATGCAGGTACTCAGCCGCCGCACGAAGAACAACCCGGTGCTCATCGGCGAGCCGGGCGTCGGCAAGACCGCCATCGCAGAGGGCCTGGCCCGGCGCATCATCAGCGGCGACGTCCCGGAGTCACTCAACAACAAGACGCTGATCGCGATGGATCTCAGCGCGATGATTGCCGGCGCGAAGTATCGAGGCGAATTCGAGGATCGCCTCAAGGCGTTCATCAAGGAAATCACCTCCAGCGACGGTCAGATTATTTTGTTCATCGACGAACTGCACACGCTCGTCGGCGCCGGCGCCGCCGAGGGCGCAACCGATGCCGCCAACATGCTCAAGCCGCAACTCGCCCGCGGCGAACTTCGCTGCATCGGCGCGACCACGCTCGACGAGTACCGCAAACATATCGAGAAAGACCCCGCCCTCGAGCGCCGCTTCCAGCCGGTGAAAGTGGACGAGCCAACCGTCGAGGACTCCATCGCCATTTTGCGCGGACTCAAGGAACGCTACGAGGTGCACCACGGCATTCGTATTCAGGACACCGCACTCGTCACCGCCGCAACCCTGTCCGACCGCTACATCACCGACCGGTTTTTGCCGGACAAGGCGATCGACCTCATCGACGAGGCGGCGGCGCGCCTGCGGATGGAACTCGACTCGATGCCGACCGAGATCGACCAACTCGAGCGCCAGATCATGCAGCTCGAGATCGAGCGCACGGCGCTGAAAAAGGAGAAGGACGCCGCCAGCAGGGAGCGCCTGGCCAAGCTGGAGGAAACTTTGGCCAACTTGAAGGAGGAATCCAACGAGTTGAAGGCGCGTTGGCAAGACGAGAAAGCGTCCATCGACGCCGTCAGCATCGTCAATAGCCAACTTGAGGAAGCCCATCGCGAACAGGAACAAGCCGAGCGAGACGGCGACCTCAACCAGGCGGCGCAAATCCGCTACGAAACCATCCCTGGCCTCGAGAAAAAACTGGCCGACATGCAGGAGGCGCTGAAGCAATCCGGACAGGCCAAGCGCCTGTTGCAGGAGGAAGTCACCGACGAGAACATCGCCGAGGTGGTCGCCGCGTGGACCGGCATCCCCGTGACCAAGATGCTCGAGGGCGAACGGCAAAAACTCGTCGAGATGGAGGAGCGCATCGGCGAGCGTGTCGTCGGCCAAGCCGAGGCGGTGCGCGCCGTCGCCGATGCAGTGCGCCGAGCCCGGAGTGGTTTGCAGGATCCGGATCGCCCGATTGGCTCATTCATTTTCATGGGGCCAACCGGCGTCGGCAAGACCGAGCTCGCCCGCGCACTGGCCGAGTTTCTGTTCGACGACGAATCGGCGATGATCCGCATCGACATGAGCGAGTACATGGAGAAACACACCGTTGCGCGGCTCATCGGCGCGCCGCCGGGCTACGTCGGCCACGAGGAGGGTGGACAACTCAGCGAGGCCGTCCGGCGCAAGCCGTACAGCGTGGTGCTGTTCGACGAAATCGAGAAGGCCCACCCGGATGTCTTCAACGTTTTCCTGCAGGTACTCGACGATGGGCGGCTTACCGATGGCCAGGGCCGCACGGTCGACTTCCGCAACGCCATCGTCATCATGACCAGCAACATCGGCTCGCATATCATTCAGGAACATTTTCTCGACGGCAAAACGGACGGCACCGACCGGCTGGACATGGAGCAGAAAGTCGAGGCCGAGTTGAAGGCGCATTTCCGGCCGGAGTTCCTCAACCGCATCGACGACACGATCGTGTTCCACAGCCTCGACGAGGAGCAACTCGCGGTCATCATCGACATCCAGTTGCGGGCAGTGGCCAAGCGGCTCGAGGCGCAGCAACTCACGCTCGAGATCAGCGACGAGGCCAAGCGGCACTTGGCCCGGGAGGGCTACGATCCGCAGTTCGGCGCGCGACCGCTCAAGCGCACCATCCAGGAGCAGTTGCTCAACCCGCTGGCCACGCGGCTGCTCGACGGCGACTTCAAGCCGGGCGACCACATCCGCGTGCGCTTGGCCAGCGACGAGCTGACGTTCGAAGCGTAAGCCGGTCTCAGTCCGCACGCTTGGCCAAGGGCTTGATCGGGCCAACGTGGTGGCGAATGAAGGGGTCGAGGAAACCGGCCAGGCGGCGAAGCTGCACCGCGCTTGGCCGCAGCCTGGCCAAGTCGGCCCAGTCGGCGGCGGCCATTTTTGCGGCGACGGCGCGTGTGCCGGGGTCGAGCTTGGCCTTGGCCCAATCCGGCTCCTGCCCTTGGCTCGCGAGAAACTTGACCTCGAACACGCTAAGCCAAAACTCCCCCGCCCCGCCGCCGTTGAGCCGCCGCACCAGTTCCAGCATCAAGTCGAACTCGGCCCGGAGGGGGGTCTGCTCCTCGGTGGATCGCGTCAGCAGCTTCGTGGCCCGGGCGAGGCAGTCGAGCAGATCGACATCGGTGCGCAGGTTGGGGAACGACTCCGTCAGCACAACTTCGCAAAGCGTGTGAAGTTCGGAGCGGCGGCTGCGGCGGAAGCTGAACTCCGCCAGGTGAAACAGGTCGAGCTTGCCCCGAAACGGCGACTTGGCCCGGCGCGCGCCCTTGGCCACGGTGCCGATGCGGCCGGCCCCGGGGCTGAGCCAATGAACGACGAGGCTGGTTTCCGTCAGCGGAAAAACACGCAGGACCAGGCCGGTGGCACGCTCATCCATCGGCCAGCATTCTCGCCGCCTGTGACTTGAACGCCGCCTGAATGCCGCTCGCGTTTTCCGGCGGCACCGCGCCGAGGCTGACGATGTACTTGATGCCCTCGGCGACCGACATGTCGAGCTTGACCACTTTGCTCTCCGGCAGCACGAGCAGAAAGCCGGTGGTGGGGTTCGGCGTGGTCGGCACGAAAATGCTGATGATGCTTTCGCCCTCGTCGGTTTTCACCTGCTCCCCCGTGACAAAGCCGACCGAGTACAGTCCCTTGCGCGGAAACTCGACCATGATCACCTGTTGGAAGCTGGATTTTTTCTCGGACGTGAACGCCTGGTTGACCTGCTTGACCGTGCCGTAGATTTTCCCGAGCAGCGGCACATTGAGCAGGACGTAGTCCATTAGCTGCACCAGTTTTTTGCCGATGTAGTAGCGCGTCAAAAAACCGAGCAGACCGGTGAGAACGACGGCCTCAAGTATGGCCACCACTTTCCAGCCGAAGTACAGATCCGTGCCGGGCATGCCGTCCTTCCAGATGTCACTCAACTCAATGCCCGGGATGAACCGGAACGGGAAAAGCAGGATGTCGGAAACAGCGACCGCCTGGTTGAACAGCCAGAGTGCCACACCGATCGAGATAATCACCGGCAGCACAACGGCCAGGCCGGTGAAAAAATTCCGGCGTGTCCGCCCAAGCAAAGTCGCTCGCGTACTCATCTGCCAACCACCCTAGTCCCTCTCGCCAAGCGACTCAAGGGAAAGCGTCCCGCCGCCGCCGTCATCAGCTGGTTTTCCTCCCGTTTCATCGTCCCCCGCAGCCCCGGCGCCGAGTCGTCGTACCCGCGCAGATGCAGGATGCCGTGGATCAAGTACCGCGCCACCTCCTCCGCCCATGAGGTTTTGTACTTTCG
>Ga0066376_10003770_pt1 | contig 13395 bp, 14 predicted proteins | sample Knorr_S15_td_Bot_FD_77009 | JGI IMG/M metagenome (GOLD analysis project Ga0066376, IMG submission 77009) | Marine microbial communities from Southern Atlantic Ocean transect - Knorr_S15_td_Bottom_ad_5009_LV_A | ecosystem: Environmental > Aquatic > Marine > Oceanic | place: Southern Atlantic... | reverse complement strand
GCCGCGGAGGTTTATGACGCCCTCGACGAATTCGGGAACCCGTGGTACGCGGGTAATTTCCTGCATGCGGATGATTTCCCGGACCTGGCTGATGTCGACGCCATAGGCCTCTTTGTTGAGGTCGAACAATACGACCTGCCGCTCGCCCGTTACACCATTGTTTTCAGACATGATTGCAAGTACTCCCTGTCTTCATATCTCAATGTGGAAGTGACCGCAGGTGCGATCGCAGGATTCTGTTAATCCTTTTCATAGTCGGGGATTGGCGGTGTGTACACATAGGAGCAATGGCCTATTGCACTGGGAGAACTGCCTAATGCCCCGGCTGGCGGGCTGGCGGGCTGGCGGGCTGGCGGGCTGGCGGAACGGGCCCGGGCCCGCAGCAGCTAAACGTTAAGTCGGTAGAAGTGGGCGGCTGTCCCGCCAAACACGTCCGCCTTCTCAGCCGGTGAAAGCGAGCCTAGAATCTCGCGGGCCGCGTCGATTACCTGTCCGTAGCTTCCGGCCAGGGTGCATACCGGCCAGTCGCTGCCAAACATCAGCCGGTCCGCACCGAACATGCCCAGAACGTGGTGGACATATGGCCTGAGGTCATCCACTGACCAATTCTGATGATCGGCCTCCGTGATCATTCCTGAAACTTTGCAGTGAATTCCGTTGATGCTCGCGACTTTCCGCAGATCACTCAGCCACGGCTCGACCACATGGTCGGCAATTAGCGGTTTTGCGATGTGATCGACGACTCCCCGCAGGTCAGGCACCTGGTCCATCACCTGGGGGATGAACGGTAGATTGGGCGGTTTTGCGAGAAAGTCGAATGGAATACCGCGTCTGGCGAGTTCTTTCAGACCGTTTACCGCTCCCGAATTTACGATCCAGCCCGGATCTTCTTCCGATTCCCAGATATGGCGCACACCCACGAAGTAGTCGCTCCGTTGAAGCTCGTCGAGCGTGTAGCCAACTTCGGGGTCGGTGAGGTCGACCCAGCCGACGACCCCGGCGATGAACTCATGCGCATCGGCGAGTTCGAGCAGCCAACGTGCCTCGTCGGGAGATGCGACCGCCTGAACCGTAACGGCGTAATCGATACCGGCCTTCGCTCTCAGGGGACTCAGGTCTTCAGGGCCGTAGTCAGTCGCCAGCGGGCTTCCCTTCGGCATCCATGAATAATCAAACCGGTCGATCTCCCAGAAATGGTGGTGACTGTCGATTACGGGTATTTGGTCATGGTTTTCGGGCAAGGTGTGTACCTGATGACGGTTGAGCGGCGTGAATTCGTTTTCCCCGGGCGTGGTGGGACTAATGGATGGATCCTAAACGGCGATCTTGCCGATTTCCGGTTTGCCCTGGGTCGCGGTGTTGTGCTTGCCTGCGAAGTTTGCATCGCCGTACCAGAGCTCGCCGTCTTTGATCGAAAGCCCGTGGATGTAGGCATCACCGGGGTCCAATGTAATTCGTTCTTTTTCTGCTCCCGTTTCAATGTCATACTTCACAATTACGTTGTCGGTCGTGTGCGCGCACCACAGCCCATCACCCACGCGGGCCAAACCGTGCAGGCGGGGGAGTTGCACTTCGAACTTGTGAACGATTTTGTACCCTTCGGACGGATCGACAAGAAATATCGCGAGCGGGTTGAACGCGGTAATCCACATCTTTCCCTCGTCCCATTCAATCCCGTGAATACCGCCACCGTCCGGGGTCCTGAAACGGTCGACCGCTTCGCCGGTCTGCAAATCGAGCTTGTAAATGTAACCGAGACCGGTGTCGGTCGAGCGTGCGGGGCGTGAGGCCGATTCGCCATTCGACGCCGTCCAGAGATATCCCCCACCTACCGTGATACCGGAGCCGTTTGCGGTGGGGGTGTTGATCGTCCGCAACAGCCTGCCAGTCTCGTCGACCACATAGACGTTATCTGTCTTCTGGTCCATCACGAACAGACCTTCGTCGGTCCACTGTAGGCCATTGGGCATTTCGCAGGGGGATTCGATCTGTTTGATGGCTTTCATAAAAATTCTCAGTGGTGTTCGCGGGGGTATTCAAGTTCCGGTATCAATCGATCTTGCGCTTCTGGTGCAAGCTGGCACCGCAATAATGTTTCCGTTGCGCGCCCGAGTCAAGTCTGCAAAAGGTTGGAGTAATTACGAATACCGGTTGGATGTTGCACTCTTTAGGTATTCTGGAATTGGAGTTACAATAGAAGGGTGAAGTTGAAAAGGGCGATCGCAAATATCTGATTTATCTAATTTCTTCCCGCCTCCGCCCACACCAACTCACCTTTGATAAATAGCCGCCGGAATAGCGGGCCGCAGCGCTGTGCGTCCGGTGTGGACTTATAAACGGAGGCTCCAATGCCCTCTAAGTCTTCTACGAAATCGGTGATCCGCGAAAATGAACGCGTGATGGTATTCATCGACGGGAGCAACCTGTACCACGTACTCACCCAGAGTTGCGGCAGGCACGACCTTCAATTCGACAAGTTCGCCCTCAAGCTGGCCAACGGTCGAGATCTGAAACGGATTTACTACTACAACATTCGTCAGGAGTCGGACACCAACCCTAACATGGGCGTCGAGCAGCAGAAGTTCCTCGATTCGATGTACGACACTCCATATGTGGAAGTTCGGCTAGGAATCTGGAAACAACGCGGCGACATCATGGTTGAAAAGGGCGTCGACGTTATGTTGGCGACCGACCTGGTCACCCATGCCTACAAAGACCACTACGACACTGCGATAGTCGTCAGCGGCGACGCCGACTTTTACCCTGCTCTGCAGGCTGTAAAAGATGTCGGCAAGCACATAGAAGTAGCGGCGTTCGACATGAACCTGTCTGGCGAGTCAGGACGGGTTGCCGATGTCGTCGTCAAGTTCAATAAGACGTATTTTACAGGATTGTGGATGACCCGGACACAGGCAAAGTCACGCGCCGAAGCCGCTGCCCGACCCGAAGTTTCCGACGAGGCGGCATCGCCAAACGGTGAGGACAAGGCGGCGACGAAAGCTGCGTCGGCACGCCGTTCGGGAACCCGAAAAGCCGCATCTACCACATCCCGGACGCGGCGCACGGCTGCCTCTGGTGGTTCAGGCACACGTACACGAAAGCCGACTGCGGACAGAGGCGCTGATCGTGCGAAATCGGACGCTCCGGAAGAGACTCGTGCGCCAGCCGCCAGCAGGGGAAAACAGGAAACTGCTGATCAGGAGAGCAGCGGCACCGGAATGCGCCGAACCCCAACTCGCCGGCGCGTTGGTGGCACTTCCCCAACTGGCGGAAACGCCAACGGGACGCGCAACGGACGCACGACGCCAAAGCCACCGGCCCTAAGGACTTCAACCGAGTCGAAACCCGATACGGCCGAAGCGGTGCGGGTTGGAACCCCGGAGCGTCGACGCAGCTGGCGGGACCGCCTCGGCCTCAACACCAACGACGAATAATCCACGGATTCTGGCCGGGCACAACTCCCTGCCTGCGCGGCAGAAAATTAGCCCGACTGGGTAGCAAATAAACCCGGAGTTCCGGACCTGCCCGCCTACCAGTCGGCTTCGAGGATGACATCGCTAATCGATGTCATCCTTTTTTGTTGCTCGCCATCCTTGTTCATCGAATATATGTCGAGCGAGCCGTTTCCTTCCGAAAGGAAAAGTATCGAAGAGCCGTTCGAGTTCCAACGCGGTGCCGCATCGATGACCCTGTTCGAGGTTAACTGCTTCGTATCTTTACCGTCTGGGGTAACGATGTAAATTTCCGCGTTCCCGGTCGCCTCGCTTACGAACATGATGTGCTTACTGTTGGGTGCCCACCGGAAACTGGCCTCATCGAAATCGTCCGGCGCAACATTGACGGACTTGTCGCCGTCCTGGTCGGTAACCACAAGGTTGCTCGTCGCATTGCCTGCGGTACCGGTAGTTCGGCTAAAGGCGATCTTGCGTCCGTCGGGTGACCAGCGGGGGTCGGTGTCTCGCCCCGTGGTGACGGTTATCTCGTCAACTCCGTTCGGGTTTCTGCGCCTTATCCCTGTCGTATCGCCATCGACGACCGCGTACAGCAGCCATTCACCATCCGGCGACCAATCGCCAATCTCTGCGGTCTCGGCCCGTGACGTCAGTGCTTCAACTTCGCCCGACTCGACATCGAGCACTGCTATCCAGCTGAACCTACCGGTGGCGATCTCCAAACCGATCGATTTTGAATCGGGAGCCCACCGGAACCGGTTAATTTGCAACCCTTGATCGGAAATCTGACGCTTCGATGCTCCGTTCCAATCCATCAGCCACAGGGCCGGGGCGCCGTTTCTTCTCGACAGAAACGCTATCATGTTTTTCTTCGGCGACCACGCTGGCGCAAAGTCTTCACCGGCGGCACTTGTTAGCCGCACCGGGAGTCCCGATTCGTTGTCAACCCGGTAGATATCGGCATTCCCTTCAGAAACGGCGGTGAACACCACTTCACCCCTACCCGCATTCGAGCCACCGCCGCCGCATGCCGCCAGCCCGACCGCGAGCAAGATCAGGACGAGGATAGATCCGGGAGAAGCGAATCTGCGAAATGGGAACGTCGAAATACTTACCATTGGAAACGTCGTTTCTACTCGGTCAGTTTTTGAAGAGATTTAGGAATCGTTGATTTAAGGGCACTTTGGACCCCGAGCGTAACCGTAGCAACGGCCTCATGCGGCCAGTAGTTGAACACGATAGCGGATTTTCGGCACTCTCACACGGTTCCGTATAGCCTGTCTTGTTGAGGCCACACTTCGCTTCGCTGGCACTACGCGGATAACTGCATTTCTCCGATACTGGTGCATTGACCGCCCGATTGATGAATGCTAGTTTCCGGAGGGCATAGTACATCTCGAGCACGAACAGCTCTCGACTTTAGAATTCTTCCCCCGAGCCCCCATTTGAGGAACCCGCGATGCCGTCACTCCAGAGTCTCCTGGACAAGGTCGAACTGGCTACCAGTGAAATCGTAGAGTTGGAACAGGCCCTGGTGCGAATTCCATCGGTCAACACCGGATTCATGCCAACGGGCGGTGAAACTGTGGTCGCCGAATTCGTCAGAGACTGGCTGGACGGCGAGGACTTCGCCTCCGAGATTCTTGCCCGCGACCCTGATCGTGGAAACATTATTTCGGTGTATCCGGGCGGCGACGACGATACTCGACTGATGCTGATGTCGCACACCGATGTCGTTCCGGTTGAGGATGAAACCAAGTGGAATTACGAACCGTTCGCCGCCGAAATTTCCGGTGGTCGCGTTTACGGCCGCGGGGCGTCCGACTGCAAGGCCCTGTTGACGTGTCAGCTGATGGCTATGGCGATCATGCGGCGCTCCGGGGTGTGGCTGGACCACGGGCTGCGCCTTGTTAGCGGTGCCGATGAGGAACACGGCGGGCGCTGGGGCTTCGGCTGGCTTGCCGACAATCACCCCGAGTCGCTCGCGTCACAGTTTGCCGTGAACGAGGGTGGGGGGACTCCCGTCGAAATAGGCAACACGCTCACATATTTGCTTGGAACCGGCGAAAAGGGCCGAATGGAGCTCCACATCACCCTGCGCGGCGAGAGCGCACATGCATCGGTGCCGTGGACCGGGGTGAACGCCAGTTATCGTCTCTCCCGGGCGCTGAGCGCCATAGAGGGTTATCGGGCAGAACTCGACACATCGCTGCCGATCTTCGATTACATCGGCCAGTTTGGCATTGAGGAAAAACCCTCGCCGATGAATATCGACCGGCTGGTGGCCGAACTCGACGAAACCTCTCCGCGACTGGGGTCGATGCTCCGCGCATTGTCGCGTCTAGTCCTGACACCCACCATGATGTCGGGTGGCATCAAGTCGAACAGTGTGCCCGAAGAGATCAGGCTGACTTGCGATATCCGGACGCTTCCTTTCCAGGACGAGGAATATGTCCGGCGACAACTCGACGAGGCGTTCGAGGGAATCGACGGGCTCGAATATGAAATCGACTATATGTCGGTACCTAACTCCTCAGAGTTCGAGACCGAGTTGACTGAATCGATTAAGAAGGCACAGGCGGCTGCGATAGGCCGGGACGACATCCAGTGGGTCCCCGCCATCAGCAACGGGTTTACTGATTCTCGTTTTACACGGAATCTCGGGATTATCACCTACGGCTTCTCTGGCTCACACCCGGACGACGACCCGATGCTCTCGCGGGCTCACGGTACCGACGAATCGGTGGGAATTGCCTCACTGATCAGCGGCACTCGGAGCATGTTGGCGATTGCCTACGACATGTGCGGGGCGCGATGAGCGTTCGCAAACCGGTGACTTCTAGTGACCTCCGCGATGCGGCCTCGCAGTGTGCCAGTTGGGTATTGCGTGTCGACCCGGCGCTCTGGGACAAACAGGCGTACGGACTGGAGTGGATACGGTCCCGAACTATTTCACACATTGACGACGCGCTCGCTTTTTATTCCCGGAGTCTTGCGAGTAGAAACACCGAGAATCCGGGAGTGCGCGGGCCGGTGTTACAAGAAGGCAGTATCGAGGCATCGGCCCGCCAGATCGAAGCTGGAGCGGAAGTTCTGGTAAGAGTTTCCGATGGGACACCTGAAGGCGTCAGGGCGTTCAGCCCGACTGGCCAGCCTGATGCCGAAGGTTTTCTTGCAATGGCGTGCGTTGAAATCATGGTTCACGGGTATGACGCCGTGGCCGGTACCGAGGCTGAATTCGATCCCGACGACGGGTTGTGTCGGCGCATCCTTGGGCGGTTGTTTCCGTGGGCACCGCCGAACACGCCCGGCTGGACGACCCTGCTCTGGGGGACCGGTAGGAGAGAGCTGGAAGGCCAGGATTTTCTTGGCGAAACATGGGTCTGGCACAACGATCTGCTGGCCGATTGGGAAGGCGCAGTTCCCAGTTATAGCCTCTGGGTCGGTCGAAAATGAACAAAAATCCGGCACCAAACGTCGTGTTCATCATGGCCGATCAAATGAAGGCCTCGATACTCCGAATGTACTCGGGTATCGGTATCGAAACTCCCGCACTCGAACGACTGGCGAGTGAGGGAGTCAGATTCGAGCATGCGATCACGCCGCACCCACTCTGCGTGCCCGCAAGGACATCGGTAATGACGGGTCGCTACCCCCACTCGACCGGGTGCAGACGCAATGAAACACTGATGCCAGAAAACGAACAACACGCGTTTCGAATCTGGAAAAACAATGGTTTTGTGACCGGATTGATTGGCAAGAACCACTGTTTTGTCGAGCCAGACGATTTGGCGCTGTTCGACGTGCGGTGTGAAATCTCGCATCAGGGGCTGCCGAAAGGCACCTACGCTGGCGAAAACGTTGGCAACACCGGGATGGATTGGGTTGTGTCGGCCTCAGACATCGATACTGCCCACGAGCCGCGTGTGGCACTTCGTGAAAACGCCCAGAGCCCGCGCATTGCCTATCAGGTTTCCGATTCTCCAGAAGAACACTTTGGAACCGCGGTGATCGCAACTCAGACCGAGGAGTTTCTGGAAAAATACGCCCGCGGCGAATACCCGCAGGACCCGGGTCAGCAGGGTGGTTCTGAACTCGCTCCGTTCGCGTTATGGGTCTCGTTCCCCGATCCGCACGAACCCTTCGAGGCACCCCGTCGCTACGTCGACATGTTCCCGCCATCCGATGTGGTCATGCCACCTCAACGCACCGACGAGTACACCGATGGCACTTCGCCGGAACGCAACCGGGTGCTGGCGCGTATGATGCGGCAGACAGACGACCTTGAGGAGCACCGCAGGGGCGTTATCAGCGTTTACCAGGCAATGACGCGGTTTGTTGACGATGGCATTTCACGAATCCTCGACAAGCTGGATGAACTTCAACTCCGAGGTAACACCATCGTTGTCTTTACATCCGATCATGGCGATTTCATGGGTGAACACGGCATGGCGATAAAAGGCGGTGTTTTTTACGACTGCCTGGTACAGGTGCCGATGATAGTTTCCTGGCCCGGCGGTGGCGTCCCAGAGGGTGTGGTCGACGGTTCGATGACCAGCACGCTCGACATCCTTCCCACGTTGCTCGAACTGCAGGGTCTGGCTTCGTTTGGTGAGATCGGCTCCGGATGGGCACGGGCCAGCAGCCGCGAGCCGACCGCACTCACAGAAGCCGAAACTCGGTACATGCAGGGACGACCACTGCCCACGGTTACTCCGACGGTACCTCGAATGGCAGCATTTTCGGAGTACGGGATCGGTGGTCCACCGGTAACGATGGCGGTCCTTGATGGGTTCGAAGAGCCATTTGGCTATAAAACGATCATCGAGACACTCTGGGGCAGGGAAGCTGAGGGCCGCCGCAAGATGGTGAGGACTCGCGAGTGGAAGTATGTGACCGACCCGATGGCACGGGGCGCGACGTTGACATCGGGCTCGGACGGTGGGCCGGGCGATGTCGATGAGCTTTACGATCTGACTCGGGACCCCTGGGAGCTTCGCAACGTTGCGCAACAACCGGAGAACGCGGGTGTAATTTCGGAGATGCGGTCGCTGCTCGCGGGTTGGATGATCGATACCGAGGACCCTGCTTCCGTCGAGATTCCCGAGACTATCGGACGGGCGGTTCCTCGATGACATTTACGTTCCATGAGTCGGTGAATTCCGTTACGATTTCCGTTATTCAATTACTGACTCGAATTTCTTTTCTTGAAACGAGTTCAGCGGCACGAAGTGCCTGAAGGACGAGGTTAATGGTCCGATTCGAATTATTCCCCGGTGTGAAGGTCATTGCGACCATGGCTTTACTCATAGTGGTTGCGGCAGTCGCAGCATGTGGTTCCGACGATTCTTCAGTTGTTGCCGGGGGAGGTGGTGACCCTGAAAATCCGAAGATCATCCGAATCGTTGAATCGACTTCAGTATTCACCGAGGACAATGTCAGGGCGATCGGCTGGAAGCCCCAGAGAGATCTCCTGATTGATTACCCAGGGACTACGGTTGCGAAGTGGGGTTTCTTGAATACCAAAGAAGTCGGGGTGCTGATCTACGCGACAGCAGAAGAGGCGAAGACACTCGGGGTTGCTGCCGCCGACGTCCAGACTTTCCGGAGGCCGGAGGACGGGCATGCCCCTGACGAGGGGATCGACCGTATATCGTGTCGACAGGCCGCTGGTCAGTCGGCCGTAAAGGCGATCACCAGAGATCTGCCGAAAGTCTTCTCAGCTTCCTACCTTGATCCTGATTCAGCCGATTCCGAAAAAGTCGAAGGTCAAAGGTACTGCCCGAACCGATTCCCGACTTACAACGATTACACGGTGATCGGGAACCTGGTGATGATGTGTGAGGGTGACGGCCGAAATCTGATCGAGCCCTCAACCAACTGTAAAGAGTTGGAGAAGTGGCTTACCCAGTAGGCCGCAACGCCGGGTCGATATCAGATTTGCCAGATGTGACCTTGAGCCGGTCGACCGCTGCCGGTTGCTAGAACCGGAAATAGATAAAGTCCGCTGAAACGTCGGCTCGCAGCAGCAGGATTCCGATAAAGGATGCGAGCGTAACTGCGGTCAAGCCAACCGTCCGGCTCACGTCCGTTCGAGCCCAGTAGGCTCGGAGCCTCGGCCGGTCGATGATCGCATGCAGCCAAATCGGCAGCGAGTAGAGCAGGGCGGTCGCACCCAGCGCCGCGGCCAGCTGTATTTCCCGAATCTGGCTAAAAAGATTCTCTCCGATAAAACCCAGGTCGCCTTCACGAAACAATGCCCAGCCAGCCCCTATAAATAAGAGCGTAATGGCAGTCGAAACGGGTCCGGTGAATCGCCCGTTCTCTCGCGAACCGCTGCGCCAGATCAAGATTAACCCCGCGTGAAAAAGTCCCCAGATCACGAAGTTCCATGCCGCACCGTGCCACAGGCCGCCGAGGACGAACGTGATCACCACGTTGATAACGATCCGACGGCGGCCTGACCTGTTGCCGCCGAGCGGAATATAGACGTAGTCGCGCAACCAGGTCGACAGCGTAATGTGCCAGCGTCGCCAGAAGTCGGCAGGCGACGATGCGAGCCACGGGTGCCGGAAGTTAGGTGACAGGTCAATGCCCAGCAGGCGTGCCGAGCCGCGGGCGATATCTGTGTAGCCGGAGAAATCGGCGAGGATTTGAATTCCAAACGCAAACACACCGACCCACAGCATCGCCGCTCCCGGTTCCGAGGTCGAGAAAATCCTGTCGACGATCACCCCGACATTGTCGGCAATCACCAGTTTCTTGAACAAGCCCCAGGTAAGCAACGACAGTCCAGAGGCAACCTGGTCGGGCCTGAATTTTCGTGATCGCTCGAACTGAGGGAGCAGATTGGACGCCCGCTCGATCGGTCCCGCCACGAGCTGTGGAAAGAAGCCGATGAATAATGCGGTATCGGCGAAATCTCGTCGGACATGAGTGCGACCCACGTACACGTCGATCACATAACCGAGCGACTGGAACGTATAAAACGAAATGCCGACCGGCAGGATGATCTTCAGCGTCGAATCGAAGCTGGCCAACCCGATTGAGTCCAGTACGATCGCCATATTGCTGACAAAGAAGCCAGCGTACTTGAAAAATCCAAGCGCTCCGAGCGACGCCAGGACTGCGAGCACCAGGTATAGCCGGGCATGCTTGCGGTCGCTGTCAATCGCCCGTGCCGCAAGGTAGCTCACTATCGTGTAGCCACCAAGTAAAAGTGCCAGTCTCGGATCGACATAGGCGTAAAAAACGTAGCTGGCTATCAGCAACAGCGCGTTCTGGCCGCGCCGTGGCAAAAACCAGTACCCGGCAAAGACAGCAAGCAGCAGCGCTGCGTAATCGAACGACTGGAACGTCACGGGTTGCCACCCCTGTCCGGAAGCAGTAGCTCACTGAATATCTCGGTATATAAACTGCGGTACCGGTTAATCAGGTGGTAACCGTCGTAGTACATTCCGGCGTCGATATACGGGTGGCCTGTCATATCGATGTAGTGGACACCGTTCGTCGCCAGATAGTCCGATAAGTCGGACGTGTACCTGGCCAGGGCATCGGGTTCGTTGGGTGTGCCACCGTCCATGGGTCTTGCCGAGACACGCACGAATATCAACTCGACCGAAAGTTCGTTGGCCTGTCCGATGAGCAATGGCAGAAAAGAATTTTCGGCCACGAAATCAAATACACCGTGGAATTTTGGCTGTTGGATGTCCGGATTATTCGCAAATGCGCGCCTGTTCGCGAAGTCGAAAAAGCGGTCGGCTGCGGCGCTGGCCTCCGCTCGGCTTGTTCCGGCGAGAAACGCCCCTGCCGAACCTACTGAATTTCGATCGGGCGACGAAGCGTCGGCGAGCGGATAAATCGTCGTGAACACTCGCCGGATCCTGTCGTCAAAAGTCTCAGTATTCGAAACGACCAACCGGTAGTCGGCTTCAATACCGCGCGAAAGACGTTCGGTCAACGTGTTATCTTTCCGCCCGGTAAACGAGATCGGACGCGTGATCAGGTCGTCATGGAAAAAGATGAAGACCCTTTGCGGTCGGTTCGCACTCGCACCAATTACATTCTTTAGCTGCAGGTACCAGGCACCCGGCCCGGTGCCATCGACTGCGAGGGATGCTGACCGAACACCAGCCAGTTCGTCCAGGTAGCCGGTGTCGATACGGGTTTCGAGCAGTGAGTTGCCGAGAAATACGATTTCAGGTGCTGCCGAATCAAGACGGTCGACCGCTGACTGATCAAACGGTTCCGCAACTCTCGCCCGCCCTAACAGGGTCGGCACGACGAGGACCACAATAAGCATTGCAGCCAGTAGTAGAGTGGCGCGACGGCGGGTACTGCCGGGAGTGCCCTGCTCGTCAGCGGTCTGGGAGTTACATGGTGGGTCGGTCGTCATAGGCCGAAAGTGTATTACTGTCCCGAGTCGTGATTCAGTGTGTAAACTCGGCATCACAAGCATCCATAGTGTCGTCACCGAACACGACGCGCGGCGGCAGTTGGTATAACGGCTACTCTCACATCGACCGACCACATAGAATGTCGTGTCTGGCAAAACTGCACGCCAGAAATGCGGCCACGTAAGAAAAGGAAGATCGGACGTGAAGGCAAATCCATTGAGAGCCGGTGTGGCCCGCGGCGAGCTACAGATCGGAACGTGGGTGAACATGATGCGCAATCCGGCGTCAATGACCATGTTCAAGCAGGCCGGGCTCGATTTCGTGCGAATCGACATGGAGCATTCTTCCCCATCGATCGAAACCGTCGCCGATTTCGCTGCGATGGGCCGCGCACTCGACTTCCCGGTGATGGTCCGTCCGCCGGAAGCCAACCGCGAGTGGATCACACGGCTGCTCGATATCGGCATCTACAACATTCATTGTCCGCAGGTCGACACTCCACAGCACGCTGCCGAAATAGTGGCCGCTTCCCGCTACACACCGCGGGGGTCGAGGGGCATGAGCGGTGGGAGCCCGGGTAACGATTTCGATACTTCAATGCCCATGATGGAACGGCTCAAATTCACAAACGATCAGGTCTTCATCACGGTCATGTTTGAGTCGGCACAGGCGTTTGAACACCTCGACGAGATCGCCGCGATGGACGGGATCGACGCACTGACCCTCGGCCCGCAGGACCTCGCTCAGGACCTGGGTGTATTCGGCACCCCCGACCAGGACAGGGTGCTGGACGAAAAACGGACTCAGATCGTCGAGGCTGCGAACAAGTACGACAAGACCTGCGCCATGCTGGTCGGCTCAGCTGAACAGGCGAGGCAGTGGCGAGATGCGGGAGTGTTGCTTGTGGTCTATTCGACCGAAGTGAGCGTGCTCATGGACGGCTACAAGTCGGCGCTCGCAGAAATTCGCCCCTGAGCGTCGACAGAAACCGGGGCGATGCGGCATTAAGATTTGTCGGGAATGGCCGGGCTGCAAAAGAGGGCGGAGCATGAGCAGTGTAAAACTGGGTCCGATAGGCCAGAACGCGATACATGTGAGTGACATCGAACGGTCGGTCGAGTTCTACGGCGCCAAGCTGGGAATGGCGAAGATATTCGCAGCGCCGAACCTCGCCTTTTTCGACAACGCCGGAACTCGCCTGATGCTCAGTACAGGTGAAGAGGAACCTTCTGGCGAGCGGTCGGTGACTTATTACACGGTCGACTGACCAGACCTCCACAAACGTATCCAGTTGAAAAATCAGATACTGGATGAATTGGAGGGAGGCAGAAATGCCAGGAAAAGGTCACAGCCCGGAGCAGGTCTTGAATAAGCACCGGCAAGTCGAGGTTGCCGTTGCAGGCGGCAAGAGCGTCGGTCAGGCAGTACGTGGGATAGGTGTCACCGACCACCCGCCGGTGCCTGAGGCGATTATGCCCAGGCTTCAGTTGGCCGCAATTCCGAGATAATCATTGGTAACGCTATCGGGGGCAGGTCACGTGGACATT
>Ga0066376_10003769_pt1 | contig 13409 bp, 10 predicted proteins | sample Knorr_S15_td_Bot_FD_77009 | JGI IMG/M metagenome (GOLD analysis project Ga0066376, IMG submission 77009) | Marine microbial communities from Southern Atlantic Ocean transect - Knorr_S15_td_Bottom_ad_5009_LV_A | ecosystem: Environmental > Aquatic > Marine > Oceanic | place: Southern Atlantic... | reverse complement strand
TTGGCTGGCGTGGCATAGTCAAAACCACCCAGCCGCGCCACAATGTGCGCCAAATAAGAGGTGCGGCGCTGTTCACCATCGCTGATCACGTCTATATCGGCTTCGGTCTGGTCGTGGATCGCGACCCGAACAGCATCGTCCTGCGCCTGTTTCAGTAGTTCTCCTTCAAAAAGCCATGTGGCCCCTTTACCATGGACCTGTTTACCACTGGTATTTAGGGGTAGTTTCTCCTGCAGCCAAGGGGGCTTGGGCAGACTGCCAACAACAGTGGTTAGAAATGGACGGTTCGGCAGTTCCATGGTTGTTCTCTCCGAACGTAGCAATGCGCACGCAGGCTGGATCTGGTGTTCTCAGCTATATTCTGGCTCACACAGACTACAGGTTGATCGAATTATCTCAACCCAGTGTAACAATAACTTATACAGATTCGTTCACCGATAAAAAAGCGTTCTATGGACCATTACGAATCCGTCTGCAGATCCCATCGTACCTCGCTGCCTGAGACATTTAATTTCGGCCGAGATGTGGTTGATCAGATGGCCCGGAATAAAGACAAGATTGCCTTGATCTGGTGCAACGACTGCAACACAGAACGGGTACTCACCTTTCAGGAAATCGCGGACAGCTCAAATCAGGTTGCCAACTGGCTTATTGAACAGGATATCAGCCAGGGTGATCGCGTCATCGTCATGCTGCCCCGTATTCCCGAGTGGCAGATCTGTCTGACCGCTTGTCTCAAACTGGGTGCAGTACCCATACCCTGTATCACCATGCTCACAGAAAAGGACATTGCCTACCGTATGGATCATTCGGGCGCTGCTGCCGTGATCACGACGGCAGCAGAGACATCCAAGTTTCAGACCCGTCTGCCCACACTTAAAGCAGCACTTGCAATAGGTGGGGCGGTTGCGGGTTGGTCGGATTACGAGTTGATCAGCGATCAGGACAGGAGATTTGAATGTTGTGACCTCGGCCTGGACGAACCTGCCATCATGTACTACACCTCCGGTTCGACCGGTGATCCTAAAGGGGTATGTCATCCGTCAAGAAGCCTTTACGCCTGGCGCTATTCGGCAGTGCACTGGCTGTCTCTGGAGCCATCCGACATCATGTGGTGTACTGCAGATACCGGATGGTCAAAAGCAGGAACGAGCATCCTGTTTGGTCCGTGGAGTCAGGGCAGTACGGTCCTTTTCTATGACGGGCCATTTGAACCACGGCGACGGTTTGAGTTGATCGAACGCTACCGCGTTAGCGTATTCTGCGCTGCAGCCACTGAACTTCGGCAACTGATCACAGAAGACGTCAGCGGAATCGATCTTTCTCACCTGAAGCACGCAGTCTCTGCCGGCGAATCGGTTAATCCCGAAATTATTTCGGCCTGGACTAGGCAGACCGGCGTACCTTTGTTGGATGGTTACGGCCAGACCGAGATTTTGATGACGGTACTCAACTACCCCTGGATGCCGGTCAAGCCGGGTTCGATGGGCCGTCCTTTACCGGGTATAGACACCGGCGTGCTTCGCACAGACGGTACCCTAGGTGGCCGAGGCGACCAAGGTGAACTGCTGATCCGCCTTCCCAGTCCCCAGATGATGCTGAGTTACTGGAACGATCCCCAACGTTCCGCCGAGGCAGTGGTGACACTGAATGGGTCAGACTGGTTCAAGACAGGAGACAACGTGCGGCAGGACACAGACGGTTACTTCTTTTACGTCGGTAGAACTGATGACATCATCAGTTCAGCGGGTTACCGGATCGGCCCACAGGAAGTTGAAAACGCCCTGATCACCCATCCTGCGGTTCAGGAAAGTGCAGTCGTCGGCCTGCCTGACTCCGAACGTGGTGAAATCGTCAAAGCTTTCGTGGTGCTTACACAATCTGATTCACAACGTGCGGACACCGAACTGGTTGCCGAGCTGCAGACCCACGTTAAACGGACAACGGCACCTTACAAATATCCCAGGGCGATAGAGTTTGTCGACGAACTGCCAAAAACAGTGAGTGGCAAAATCCAGCGCAACCTGCTGCGGCAATCAAGCCCGAATAAGTAACCCGGTTGCGGTTATCAGACTGCAAGCGCCATGCCAGCGCCATAAACGATGTCCGCACCCCCCGCTGGTTCACCACCTGCCGTAAAGCCAATGGCATGCACTGATGCAATATCGTAGCTGGCTGCACTCCTGACGAAGCGATATCCATCGGTCTCGAGATCCGCATAACTGTAGCGCGGAATACGAGCGCTGACCGTAATCGCATCGCTGGTTGCTGAGAACCGTGGAGCGAGAACGGCCTGCTGTGGGGTCATGTCGAATTCAACCACATTGAGGATGACCTGTAGTACACCCATGGCGATCTGAGTCCCGCCGGGTGCCCCCAACGCCAGTAGCGGCTGCTCGCCATCAAAAACAATTGTCGGGCAGATGGAACTGAACCTCGACTTGCCCGGTGCAATAGAACCGGCCCTGCAGGGTCTAGGATCAAATACACCCATACAACCGTTATACATAAACCCCATTCCGGGTGTAATCACACCAGACATCATACCCAGTGAATGAGTCATTGAAACAATATTCCCGGAATGATCGACCGTACACAGGTGTGTCGTACCTGGAGACTCCGACAGTTGCAGCCGCTCAACCTGCGCTTTCTTTCCCTGTGAGATAGCACTGGCGCGCTCACTCGCATAAGACTGACTGGTAAGCCGCTCGACAGGCACATCGATAAAACGAGGATCTCCGACGTGGCTGTCTTTATCCGCGGTGGCTATCTTCATGGTTTCGGCGACCGTACGGATATATTCAGCGGAGTTGTGTCCCATTGCCTTCAGATCAAAGTGCTCAAGAATGTTGAGCATCTCAATAATCATGATGCCACCACCGGGCGGGTGATTGGTCGCCACCCTCAAGCCCCGATACGCACCCCACAACGGTTCTTGTCTTTCCGTCGTGTAGTCGGCGAGATCATCTGCACTCAACAGCGCATCGTTACACCGCATGTCTGCATCGATTTGCCGCGCAATGTCACCGCTATAAAAGATCTCAGCACCAGCAGCGGCAATCCGACCGTAAGTCTCGGCCATGCCTGGATTGCGAACAATGCTGCCAACCGGCTTGACCTGTCCTTGATCAAAATAAATCTCCCGCCCATCGGGAGAATAGCCTAACCTGTCCTCAACGCTGACCCGACCCGGCAGCCCAGTACCTGTCCAGTAACTGTAGACGCCGGGTGTGACCACATAGCCGTTGGAAGCTGTCTCAATAGCGGGCTGGAGCAGTTCCGCCCAGGAAGTTGTGCCGTATCTCTGGTGTGCTTCCCAGAAAGCCTTCAGTGTGCCCGGGGTAGTAATCGACTGATAGCCGATATCGTTCAATGCGCCTTCAAGTACAAAACCAAAGCCGTCCTCAGTCTCCCCCAGCACAAGGTCCTGCCACATCTCCGCTGTAGCGCCGGCAGGGACCCGCCCATGAAAGTCAATACATTCGTGAACACCCGCTTCCGGCAGGTAGAGATGCATGCTGCCAAATCCTGCAATACCGCACATCATCGGATCAACAACCGTTTGTACAAAAGCACAGGCGAGCGCTGCATCTACTGCATTGCCACCCGCGCGAAGAATATTTGCACCAGCCTCTACGGCGTCTGGCTGCAGGCTCACAATCATTGATTTAGGCATTGCGTGCGCTCCATAAACGATCTGCTGCGGCAATCATACGGGTACTTGGCGGCTTGGGGAAAGCAACAGACCAGCAATGTTGACTTTAAGGCTGTTTAGAGCGCTTCTATGGTCTCTTTCCTACGGAGTTGCCACGTGAACCAGAAGGCCACCACCGACAGGACAACCATCCAAACAAACACATGATGGTAGTCACCAAAAGCATCGTAAACAGCACCACCCAAGTACGCCCCGGCACCCCCGGCTGCCTGATGTGTCATGATAATGATGCCACTGAGTACGCCCAAGTCCGCCCGACCAAAGTATTGTTGGACAAATACAACTGTCAGTGGTGCTGTAATCCAGAAAGTGATGCCATAGCACAATGCGAACAAAATGATAGTCGTCGGTGTTGGCATCAGCATCACCAGAGTAAACACCACGATGCGCACTGCGAAACAAACCAGTGTGGGAAGCACGGGACCATAGCGGTCGGTCAGAAACCCAGTTGCGAGTACACCAAACAGCCCGAAAAGTCCCATCACCGCAAAAAGATTGCCGGCCATTGACGACGTCAGCCCCTGGTCACTGGCAAAAGCGACCACATGGGTAGCCACGAAAAAATCCTGCCCGCCACAGACGGCGTAGATCACTATCAGGATCCAAAACACGCGAGTGCAAACCGCCGTTGATACACCGCCCCTTGAGTCATCCACCCCACGGCTGACGCCCTGATCTGTCTGTTGTTGCAAAGTCGGCGGCACACCGAGAAACATCAGCGGTACAACGAGAACAACCCCAAGCCCCGCCAGGAGAATAAACGCACCACGCCAGCCGATCACGTCAAGCTGCGCCGTTAACAGCAAAATGATAACCAACTGCCCCACTCCCATACCGGATATCGCAATACTGTTTGCAAGGCCGAGTCGATTGGGAAACCAGCGGCTGATCAGAACCCCGATGGGGGCCACGGAAGTTCCCGCATTGGATAGCGCAAATATCACCCCGTAGAGCAATATCGCCTGAAATGGAGTCTGAATCAGACCCATCAGTGCAATACTGGCGCTGGAAACCAGCAACGCGAATATCAGTATCAACTTGGGATTGTAACGATCCGCCAGGCGACCAATGACGGGCAGCACGACAGCCGAAACCACCATGAATACGGTTACCGTCAGCGACAGCGTGGTACGACTCCATACCAGATCATCAGCCATCGGCTTGAGCGTTAGACCGATCGTAAACCGGGAACCCCCATTGAAAAGCAACAGCAAGAAAGCCACCGCCAGTACAAAAAGCGCTTTAACTGGCGGCATCTTGTAAACCGTCATCTCGCTGACTTCACAACAAAAAGCTCACGCTTGAGCAAGCCGTCAGCCAAGGCATCTCGCCGTCTTTCGAGGTCCTTAATCCGTTTTTCCACGGCCTCAGGACCGGCCGACAACACCAGTTCACGGTGGTAGGCACGTTCGGTATCCACTCGATCTACCGTCAACTGTGCAAACGGTTCTGTCACGTCGTGCTGTTCCTCTACTGTCCACCCTGTTTGGGTCAGCAGCGATCGATAGCTGCTCTTTGATGCTACAAATTCTGGGCCGGCATCCAGCGCACGGCGGTGATCGAATTCCGACAATCCCGGGGGAACGGAAATCACACTGAACACCATCGGCCTGCCTGGACGCAGTATGTTCTGACAAGCCCGCAACACCGCCTTTTTGCGCAGCAGGCAACACAACAGATCCGCGTGGCATACCGCATCGAAACTATCGTGGGCAAAAGGCAGTGCTGCAGCATCTGCCAACGCCAGCCAGACAGACGCATTACTGGTTTCTTTCAACCGCCTCGTTTGGGCGATTTTCAAGCCGAAAGCCGGGAGATCAACCAGAGCCAAATCGCAACCCGTTGTTCGGGACAGATAAAGACCCGGCCAGCCGGAGCCGGACCCTACATCGAGCAGTCTGGACCCCGACCTCAGCTCGAGTAAGCTGGCCATGCGATCCGCTTCTGCCCTTGTCGTCCAGCTGCTGGCACCGTAGTCGCAGCCACAGACCTGGCGCTCAATTTTCAGCATCGCCGGATGCTGCGCATACTCGTAATAGGTATCCATGGCGTGCCTTTGCTGCTGTTCAGCTGATGTCAACACGGTCTGTTTACCTACGTTCTCAATCTGAAATCAGACTCTTCAAGGGCGCCCTAGACACGACTGGTCGGAGTGCTATCGTACCAGCCACACCGATCCCGAGTGCTCCACCGATACACCCCAGGCCCCATACCCACCAACCTGGGGACAACGTAAACCCGAATACTTCTGTTGCTAGAATCGAAGCGGTGGCAACAGCACTCGTCGATGCTAGCAGCCCGGCAACAGCCCCCAGCAGCGCAAATTCGAAGAACTGGGTCAGCCACAAGCGCCGAGTACTCGCCCCAAGTGCTCGAAGTACCGCAGCATCCCGGCTTCGCTCTATTGCGCTCGCTTGTACGGCCGCGGTCAGCACTGCGATACCAGCCAACAACGTGAATATGAAAACGTACTGTACCGCCACACTGACCTGCTGGATGACCTGCCGAACCTGCTGCATCAGAGAATCGATATCAAACAGGGTAACAGACGGAAACTGTTGGATCAGCCGGATCGTAGTATCGGTGTTCTCGGCTGGCAGGAAAAAACTGGTAATGAGCGTCCTAGGCCGATCTAGAAGCAAGCCCGGTGTGGTAATGACAAAAAAATTAACCTCGAAACTGTCCCAGGCAACCTCTCTCAGATTGCTCACCCGGCCGGTCAGATCGACTCCGGCAACACGGAAAGTCATCTCATCACCAATACCAACGCCGAGGGTCTGCGCAAACTCTCTTTCCAGTGATAACAGGTGCTCATCGTCCTGGCCCGCTGTCCACCATGTTCCGCTGACGATGCGGTTGGTATGTGGAAGGTCGCCTGAGGGGGAGAGATTGAACTCGCGGGCGGCAAAACGCTGAGCTTGAAGCGTCGGAAACGACTGTGGCTCCACTGGCTTACCGTTGTGTCTAACCCAACGACCCCGGGTCATAGAGTAGAGACCCGACGTGGTCAGGTTTTCCTCGGCAAAAAATTTCATCAACGAGGTACGCTGGTCGGGCTGGATGTTGATCAAAAACCGATTTGGTGTGTCGCTTGGGAGCGAATTCATCCAGCCCTCCATTAACTGGGTACGCATGACCGTCACCATCAGCAGTGCGGTAATGCCAAGGCCAAAAGCGAGCACCTGCATCACGCCCATGCCGCGTCGGCCCCCCACGGTAGACATGACATATCGAGTGGTCGGACGTGAAACCGGAATTTGTGTGGCCAGCCAGAGGATCACCCATCCCCCACATGTAAGCCCGACCACCAGACAAACTGTCAATCCCATAACCCACAAGGTGAGCACAGCCTCATCGGCTTGCCAGAAGATCAGTCCACCGCTGGTGAACACCGCCAGTCCAATCGTCAACCACATCGAAGGCGGAGCCACGCCTTCTTCTCCCCGCAGAATCCCTAATACTGAGACAGTGGGCAGCTTGAGCAGTGGCGCGAGTCCGAAACCCAGCGCCGTAATCAGTCCAACTAATATCCCCGTCAGCAATGGCCAAAGAGAAGGGGGACCGAGTGAAAAGCCGAGTTTTTCTTCGGCGAGAGCCGATAGAAATGACTGTCCCGCATAACCCAGCAAACCACCAACGCAGGAGGCAGTCAGTGCAACCCGTACCAACCGGAAGATGAAAATCCTAAGGATCCGTCTCTGACTCGCACCCAAGCAGCGCATGACAGCCGCAGTCGTCGATTGCCTGCGGGCATAAAAACGCGCTGCGATGAATATGCCGGCTCCAGCAACGATTACCACCGACAAGCTGGCCAGCCCAAGGAAACTCGAGGCCCGCTCGAGCGCGGTTCGGACACTGGGCTGAGCATCCTGCACACTTCGCCGTTCAAGGCCTGGGAAATCCTGTCGGTTTAGCCATTTCGAGAATGCGTTCAGTGCGTCCCGAGTACCCGCCAGCTGAATACGGTAATGCGCCCGACTTGATGATGTGATGAGTCCCGTCGCGCTGAGATCTGACAGTCTGATCATGATTCGCGGCGCAGCCATACGGAAAAATGAACCAAAGTCATCGGGTTCAGTGATCAGCGCATGCGAGACCCTAAAAGATTTCTCGCCGAGCTGAACGATGTCACCGGTATCAAACCGGGCTTCTGCAAACAAGCGTGAATGTGCCCAGCTTTCTCCGGTGGCTGGAATCTTGTGGGCCGCGGAACCTTGACCATAGGGCCGCTCGGCTACCTGGGCAACTCCGCGAAGGGGATATTTCTCATCCACCGCCTTCACTGATACCAAGCGTGGTGATCCCGCCGCGGTCAGCATCATGCTGGGAAATTCGACCTGCTGACTAAGCTCAAGCCCTAAAGCCTTCGCCTGATCCACTACTCTGGGAGCGATAGGATCATGGGCCTGCAGCACCAGATCGCCACCGAGGCTCTGCGCGGCCCGACTTTGCATAGCCTCCCACACACGCTCATTAAAGATACCAACCGATGTCACGGCCGATACCGCAACCACCAGCGCCAACGCGATTACCGGAAGACCAGCTTCCTGCCAGTCCCGTCGAAAAATGCGCACACCATCCCTGACGGTAATCAAGACTGCAGTCGCCCGCCGACGCCGAGCGTCAAAATTCGATCGCAGCGGTCAGCCAGCGAAGCATCGTGAGTCACCAGTAGTAGGGCACTTCCATACTGTTGGCGAAGATCGAAAAACAAATCCGCAATAAGACCACTGCTTGCAGCATCCAGATTACCGGTGGGCTCATCAGCAAACAACACCTTCGGATTTACAACAAAGGCCCTGGCCAGGGCAACCCGCTGCTGCTCGCCACCGGACAGTTGCGATGGGTAATGGTTTACCCGTTCAGTCAATCCCACGCGATCGAGCAGATCTGCCGCGGCAGGTCGAGTATTGTCGTAACCGGCAAGTTCCAATGCGATCTCTACGTTTTCAATTGCACTTAAGCCTGCCAGCAGATGAAAGGTCTGAAATACGAATCCAACATTGCCTGCCCGAAGTGCTGCTTTCTCATCCTGGTTCAATATGCCGAGTTCTCTACCGAGGAGATGAACCGAACCTCTGGTCGGATCCTCCAGACCTGCCAGCAGAGCCAGCAAAGTAGATTTGCCCGAACCCGATGGCCCGGTGATGGCAACTGCATCGCCCGGCATGACTGTCAGGGTAATCCCATCGAGTATGCTCAATTCTCCATCCGGCGTTTTCACTTGCCGGGACACATCGTCTGCAGTGACAATCGGTTTCATGCTGCGTCTACTCCTGGTGCTGTCCGCTTTATTGTTGCCCGTAAAGGTCAACGCGGAAAACATTGTAATTCTCGGTGACAGCCTCAGTGCCGGCTACGGTATTCCGCTCACCGATAGCTGGCCTGAACTGTTGAGATCACGATTATCGCAAATGGGCCACGTGTACGACGTAATCAATGCCAGCATCAGCGGGGAAACAGCAACTGGCGGCCGAAATCGACTGCCGGAACTGCTCACAGAGTGGCACCCCAAGATATTGATCCTTGAACTCGGTGCCAACGATGGCTTGCGAGGAGCACCGATCGTCTCGATTCGTGATGATCTCGATTACATCATCAGCCATTCCCTGGCTGAGGGTACCGACGTAGTGCTGGTGGGTGTCCTACTTCCTCCCAACTACGGCGCACACTACACCCGTAAGTTCCGTGATGTTTACACAGAATTGGCCAAACGCTACGCGTTGCATTTTCTACCTTTTATTCTCGACGGCATCCACGGCCAGCCTGAACTGATGTTGGATGACCGCCTGCACCCATCATCTCTTGCACAACCTATGATTCTGGATAACCTTTGGCCGGTTCTGGCGCCACTATTGAACGTGATCAGATGAGTCAGATTCGAACAGGTTCCAACTGGGGTACCTAAAATCCCCCGCTCGAATTCAGACCTGGCTGGCTGTACTGTACAGCCGGCGCTACACTCATCGTCAGTTCACCATTCTTTATAATAATACCGACGTGACTCAAGGAGAACAGCCTATGTATACGCTATACGGTTCGCTAGGTGCGGCCAGTCTCACTCCTCAGTGCGTACTAGAGGAAGCCGGCGTCCCCTACGAACTCATCGAAGTGGATATTTCAGAAGACACCGAACGTGATCCGGAATACCTGAAGCTCAACCCACATGGCCGAATACCAACGCTGGTATTCGATGACCAGGTCATGATCGAATCCGCTGCTATTTCTATCTATTTGGCCGACAAGCATTCTCAAACACAGCTTAGTCCTCCCTTAGATCATCCCGAGCGCTCCCGTTATCTGCAATGGATGGTTTACCTCACCAACACCCTACAGGAGGCCTTACTGCTGAAAATGTACAGCTCACTCTACACTGATGACCCCGGGGGATCCGCTGCCGTTATATCCCGTGCATCATCAAAACTGGACACGATTATGGCCTTTGTTGAACAGTCACTAGGCCTGACAGAAGGACCTTTCTTTCTGAGCAGCGGACTCAGCACAGCCGATATTTACCTTAATATGCTTGGTGGATGGGACCCAGCAATCCAGGTCCGGATACTGTCCTCGTCTACAGTCGCAAACATACCGGAAAACCAGCGGTATATTAATGTCGAACGTAACTATGCCGAGATGCTCAAGCGACCTGGGGTTGCGAAAATATTTGCTGCCAATGGCAACTAATTTGTTGAGAATCCAATCGAGTCCAGTTTCGAGGCACCGGGCCTGCTACCGGTCTAGATAGAAGACCCCAGAATCAGTCCGCTGCGCCTACTGAGGTTTTTGGCCGCGCTATCCACTGCAGTAACATCACCGCGACAACCGTGACACTCGCACCCATCACCTGTTGTGCAGTCAGCCACTGCCCCAGCACAATGACCCCTAGAATCATAGCCCATACGGGAGCGGTGTTATCAATGATGGCTGTCTGCAGGGAACCAACCAAGTCAACTGCCTTGAATAACAACAGCGTGGCTGTAACGTATAAGACTACGCTGCCGCACAACGCCAGCCACCCCACGGGGGACGTCGGCCATGTTAACTCAACGATAAACAGGGACACAAAGCCCACCACAGCCGTTGCACTCAACAACATATAAAGCATCATGATCTTTGCCGGCAGTCTTTCCAGTACCCGTTCGCTAAGCAGCAGTAAAGCTGCCAGGCAGATGGCAGCAATCAGAGCCAGTGCAATACCGTATCTGACATCCCAGCCTGCCAACAGACTATCCGATCCAGTCAAGGCAATGATCAGACCCATGAAGGCCAGCGCTATGACACCCAGACCAAAGTAAGAAAAATCGCTTTGCCCCGAGCGCCAGGTCCAAAGGGCAATCATTATCGGATAAGTATAGAAAACGAGTATAGCCAGAGCGACTGGGATAAAAAGAATTGAGGCCAACAACAGATACATCTCGGCACACAGCAATACGCCGAGTATCAAACAACGATAAATCTCAGCTCGCTTTATAGAAACTTGAGAACCAGACAGCCATACCGCCACTATCAGACACCCTAGAAAAACAGACGCCCGGATTAGATTGAGTGCATGCAGGTTCGTACCAAAGTCATAAGCCAGCTTCGACAATGCGACATTGGACGAGAACGAAACGGCCGACATTAAGGCAGCGGCACTACCTAACCAGAACCGCTGGCGGGTTAATTCAGTATCGCACATGGACTTTTGTCTGTCGTTTTCTCAGCCGGCCACGCACAAAGCAGCAGCTGGCAACAGGCATTTATAGATACTGCGGGTGATTGAGGTCGTGATCAGAATACCTAAGGACGGGTAACCGACCTGATTCTCTTCCACCAGTCCGTACTTTGTTTACGCTTTCCCCGCCTGCTGAGTTGTTCCAGTTTTATCAGCAGTCCCCTGGCCGGCGTCCTGGCGAACCAACGCCATACTCGATTCCACAGGAATCCGAAATCCCTGTTCCAGGGACAGACCCGTAGGCAAATCGCGCAGTCACTGCTCAAATCAGCCCAGAAACTGAAACACTTTTCAGCGTCTGAGGTCCACTTGATCACACCTTGTATTGCTGATCTGTTGGGCTGTACGTCCGACGGTGGCCCGCTGGGCAATGCTTTAACCGGACAGGCATCGACACAACGGGTACAAACATCACAGAACCGGCGTACTCCGAGCAACCGGGGTTGGTCGTGTACCAACGGCAGGTCAGTCAGCACTTTTGAGAATCTGACTCTGGGACCGTACTCCGGCGTGATCACCAGCTGGTTACGGGCATACTCACCGAGACCCGCCTGGAGTGCATAGGGGATCACCAATGCCGAGTCATTCATGGAACCGACCGCTTGCCAGCCCAGATTACGAATATACTGTGACAAGCGAATTATCGTAGCTGCCTCTTCAGAATAGGCATTTCCCGTCGCTGCACCTGCGACTGCCGACGGGTAGGTGTCTACCATAGCCCTATCCATTTCGTGCCCCAATACCACGACTGATGTCAGACCTTCAGGTAAACCGGTATCGTGTTCTTCGAATGTGGTCGAGCTTACCCGGTTGGCATACGTCCAGCGTGGGTCATACGGGGCTATGCCAACGATCCCTGCGCCAAACAGCTTCGCGATATGCTTGATCTCAGCCGTCATAGCGTCACGATCCTCGACCTCGACCCGCTCTGCTGCGACCTGCGCAGTGGGCCGCAGAGGCGCGTTGAAACCTTCCCGAATACCCTGCGACTCTCCACGACTGGAAAATTCGTCTGAAACCGCCCAGGCAGCATTGCGCAGTGCAAAATCTTTCTGAGTAAACCCACCACCACGTCGGAAACTGGGTGTCTTTCGGTAAGAATCAAAAAACGCCATCATCTCCGGACGACGAATTTCGTCATCCCAGAAAGCCCGATTGAACATGTCATTGCGTTGACTGAAACGGGCAAACCTGTCGGTCGTCTGAATGCCCGCCGCAGCATCGCGTCGTTCCCTATCGGCGGCAGTCACCGGCGAGGTGTTAACGTTTGTGCTGTGATTCACCGTAACTCGTGGGTATTTGTGGCAGTAAACTCTGTACTGACTACAGGCCGATAACCGCTCAACTACCGGTCAGTCTGAGTCCTTCAGACCTGATTCTGAAGTACGGTAGAGGTGTACGTCTCGCTGTGGAAACGGAATGCTGATACCAGCAGCATCCAACCACAGTTTGACATTTTGTTCAGTTCGAACCGAAGAGGCCAGAAATCGGTTCTACTGGTCCAGCAGCGAAGCGTGAGATTGACTGATGAATCACCCAATCCCGTGACCAGAACTTGGGGATCAGGGTGGGGCAGTACCCGAGTATCTTTAGACAGGTGGGACAACAGCAGATCGAGGGCCTGCTCGACATCGTCTTCATAGGCAATGCCGACTGGTATATCCAGTCGACGGGTCGGATTACGGCTGTTGTTGAGGATATTGCGATTCCACAACTCAGCGTTGGGCACTGAGCGGTAAATGCCGTCGTAGGTGGTCATGTCAGTGGTAAAAATATTTATCGCGTCTACGGTACCGGACACACCACCGGCATCGATGTACTCTCCAACCCGGAAAGGCCGGAGAACCAGCAACATGATACCGGCCGCAATGTTCTGCAACGTGCCCTGAAGAGCAAGGCCGATTGCAAGTCCCGCAGCACCCAGAACCGCAATAATTGAGGTGGTCTGAACGCCAAATTCCGCGAGCACCGCAACAAAGG
>Ga0066376_10003766_pt1 | contig 13410 bp, 4 predicted proteins | sample Knorr_S15_td_Bot_FD_77009 | JGI IMG/M metagenome (GOLD analysis project Ga0066376, IMG submission 77009) | Marine microbial communities from Southern Atlantic Ocean transect - Knorr_S15_td_Bottom_ad_5009_LV_A | ecosystem: Environmental > Aquatic > Marine > Oceanic | place: Southern Atlantic... | reverse complement strand
TGGATTAGAAATGATGCGGCAATGAAAAGCCACATGGATGTAATGTTCGAACAGCTCGGTTCAAGGGCGGTGATTGCGGCCCTTAGCCAGGGGCAGGCGGCGGGAGACGAGCGTGTGGTCAGAGAAGCCTTTTTAGGTACCAGACCGCCCGCTAAATGGGAGGGGGAGACGGGAGTTACAGGGGAGTTCGTGGATCCCGAGTCGATGAAGTTTTTACTTCCCGAGTCGATGAAGTTTTTACTTCCTAGGGGCTACATGCCGACACTGGAGCCCGTGAATAATGGACAAGACATAATATGGTTCGGTGGTAACAACTATGTCGCGGCGGCAGATCGGGCAAGGGAGCAATCTAAGTGAACAGATACACCTTTTCACAGAACGCAATTCGGCAGGGTTACGGTAAGAAGGAAACCTTACTCGCAATGGAAGAGTACCGGGCCGATGGTGGCGTCTTTACCGACGATATCTTTCGACCCAAGGTTGAGTTATCACAGAAAACCAAGCTTGAACCGCTCGCTCAAAAGTTTGCAGATGCCCACCCAGAAATTTTTAACCAGATAAAAAGCCAACGGGATGCCTTTGGGTACATTCGTGGAAAGAATCCCGAGTTGGTGAATGCGCCAGACGAAATACTTGCTTCATTGGTCAACGATAGTATGGGATCGAAGAACCCCGATTATGCCGCCTTTAATGAGAAGCAGAAGCAGGCTCATGCCGAGATGGCGGAAGGCTCAGGTAAGAGCAATCAAGAAAGGCTCGTTGAGATGCTTACCGAGCAGGTCGAGAAAAAGAAGGCCCGACTAGATAGGGCAGACCCTAGAGCTAGGCCATCCATTCAGCGCGGGTTGGTCAGGGCCGAGATTGATCTTGAGGGGGCCGAGAAGGGGTGGGCCGATTTAAGCACCCTGCCGGACGTGGTTGACGGAGTTCTTCACGAGAGATCCCCCAGCGAGTACGAGCGGTTTAGAAAATTTAAGGCGCGCCCCGAAGGGCCGATTCAGGTTGGGGAGTTACTTTCGTTTGGGATTAGCGCCAAAGATAAGATTATGAGAGCCGACGCATTTGCCGAAAAAGCCCTCGCCGGAGAGGTTGGCGATCTAAACTTCTTTGGAAAACCCATATCCGGCTCTGCAAGTTCGATGGAAAGGGCTCGTATGGCCTCGTATCGGAATAGTTTCCATCAAGAGTTGGCGGGGAAATTTCTAGACGGGGACTTTGGGGGCGCTGATAAATTGCACCGCGAGTTCGCCAAGGTGATGGCCGCTACAGGCAATGCCTTTGATCACAACGGTAAGTCCATGTTTCACCCGGAGAATGCGTGGAACAGCCTTATGGATATGGCCCCCTACATTCTTGAGAGCACCGTCGCCGGACTTGGAACCTATGGGGTGGGGACTTTTGTTTATCTCCAGCAGGAGGCGGCTGGTCATATGATCGCGGCACTCCTTGATGATGTTGACATTAGGAGCCTCCGCCCCGATCAACTTAGGGACATTAACAGTGCGGCTCAGGGGCTCGCCGTTCCCTACGCCGGAGTGTCATTTGTGGTCTCTAGGATTCCGGGCCTCAAGTTGGGTACGAGTATCGATAAGTATATAGCGAAGGCGCTTATTAAAGACGTACTAAAGAGCAACGTCGGCGGCAGACGACTTGCATATGGAGGAATCCGATATGCCTTTAATGTCGCATTTGAAACTGGAGAGGAAGGTATTCAGGGCGGTCTTGATGAGATGGCCGGTCAGGCGCTAGGAGTCCTTGCTGACGGCGATTACGAGGAGAGATCGGATCTGGAATCCGTACTTAATCAGATTCGGATTATTCAAAACTCAGATTGGGAGGCCGTTGGTAAAGCAACCGTGGAGGGGGCGTGGGAGGCGTTGCCCGTTATTCTTCTGGTCGGCGGAATAGGCTCCGTTCCCGCGCACTTCGAACTACGGAAAGATATTAGAAATTTCAAGGGCAATTTAGACGTTCTGAATCTCAATGGATACTATACTCCCGAAAAGGCCGCTGAACTGGCGGAACTTGCGCTCATCTCTAAAAAGGGCTCAAAGGCCGCTAGAGAGGCTATAGCCATTGAGGGGTATGTTGAGTCGGGTGTGCCGCGTAACAAGGCTGTGAAGCTCGCCGAGGCGCTTACAGGGGCCACCACCGAGGTGCAGAGGCGCGAAGTCAGCATTAATATAAACTTCGAGGTCATAATGGCAAGCATCACGGGCAGTCTCTATCGTGCCGAGGCCCGCAAGAAGGACACTAAACTGAACGAACGTGTGCGTAAACTTGCTGAGGCGCGTTTTTACGAGAAGGATACGGAAGCAAACACCATCGCAATCCAAGCGCTCCTGAAGAATGAATTTATTGTGGATCGCCAGAAGAAGTACGAAGAGTGGGGGCTAGATAAAGGGCGCTCTCTTGAGGTGGCGCAACAGGTTGCTGACGCAAAAGACGAGACTGAGGTGATTGGCATTCTATCCGACCTCCAAGAGGAGCTTCTCAATCAGACCAAAAAGTGGTGGGACGAAGGGGTATCGCCGTTCTCATCTACAGACTTTCTCACAATGGAGGATCTTATTGGCTCCGAGGCTCAGAGCGACCTAGACAACCCCGTTCTGCCGGGCTCCGTTTCGATTAGAAGTCGCTATACCGATAAACAGATTGCCGAGCGCTTTGTTGGGGCTCCGGAAGGGTTGTACGAGACGTTCCTTAAGGCGTTGGGTGGAGATCAGGAAGCGCTGGATGAATACAATAAGTATCTGGAGGGGAAGCGGGGCTCCGATTTCGAAAGCTGGCTTGACCGTATTGGCGTGAGGCCGATGGGAGGGAAAGATACCCCCAGCGTCTCCAGTGAACGGGCAGAGGAGATTCGAGACGAGGTCGAGGCGGGGGAGTATGATGACCTAGTAGCGAAGATTATGGATGAGACCGGCGTTGACGAGGGGCGAGCGAAGGAAATCCTTATTAGCGACATGACCACGAAAACCAACGCGGTTAGCGTCTATGATGAGCGAGTGCGCGATAAGGTTAATGCCCAGATCGAACGCACCAAGAAGTCACTCTCCGAGATTCTTCCCGATCTTGAGTTTGTAGTGCATGAGACCGATGAGGCATTCGTAAGCGCAACTGGAAAGAAGGGTCACCACGCCCTACTCGACCTAGAAGACGGCAAGATTCACATTAACCTCGGTGTGCTGACCTATAATAAGCTCATGGATGAGGACATATTAGCCCATGAAGGGTTCCACGCGATGATTACTAAGGTCATTGCGGGGCACCCAGAAGTCCAAGCCCGACTTGCTGAGATATTCGAGAGCATTGCACCTAAACTAACAGGCGATCTTAAAACCGAGATCGATGGCATACTGGATCGCTATAAGGGCGAGGATTATATTGACGAGGAAGGGGTCGCCTTCATCTTTGGCAAGCTGGCTAACGACTACAACCTGCTTGGTGTCGAAGAGAAGTCCGCGATCCAGAAGCTAATTGAGTACATCAAAAACCTCTTTGGAATTGAAACTAAAGCCAGCGACCTTGAGATGCTACGATACCTCGCCATGAAGGCTGGTGAGGGCGAGATCATCACTCAGGCCGATATGATGTTCCTGCGGCCCGACTTTCGCGGCGTAAGCTATAAGGAGCTTCAGGAAGAGGCCCGAGATCTGGGCATAAAGGATGCGGGCTCCCGTGGCAAACTCGAGGCCCGAATTGAGGACGAAATCCTTAGAACGCGAGGAAGCAAGTTCATTCAGGATAAGCCAGAGTTTAAGGAGCGCTTCGCCGGAAGTAAGGCTGTAGACGAACGCGGCGACCCCATTATGCTGTTCCACGGCACTGCGGTTTCCTTCACAGAGTTCGACCCACTTCGGGGCGATGGAGGAACACATTTAGGCAGTGAGGGTCAGGCAAACGAAATAGTGCTAGATGCGGCGTCCGAGGGGCGGAGAGTGTATCCGTTCTACCTTGCCATAAAGAACCCGCTCCACCTTGTGGATCACAGTAGCTGGAGCAAGAGATACCTATTCCCGCAACTCAAGAAGATCGGCATCAAAGAGCATGACATTCTGGACGAGGAATACTACGACCTATATAACAAGCTGGATGATACTAAAACTGAAAAAGAGTACGAGGCTGTATCCCTAGAGATCCACAGATACATCAATCAGAAGACCCATGACGCTATCCGCAAGAAGGGCTATGACGGAATCTCGTACATCAACAGATATGAGGTTGCGGGCGTTGAGAGCGTTGCCATCCGCCTTAAGGATCAGAAAGTTAAGAAGATCCGCACCGAGCTGTCCGATGAGGCGTTCCTTAAGGCGGTTCCGGAAGCTGAGATGTCCTACATTGCTTTCGAAAAAGAGCAGTTAATCCCGGCCTATTCGCTTCCGACCTTCGGGAACGTGCGGGCCTCAAAAGTGTCGGAGTTCTATAACGCAGAAAGGAAGGCCCAGAGGGAGGCCCTAGAGGAGATTGCGAAGCGGGAAGGTATTGAGGTGATGGACGCGCTGAACAAGTACGCCCCGGAGATCCGCGCTATCATGATAAAGACCGAGGCCGAGTTTGATCGTGCGCCCACCTCGGATGAGATTGTTGAGGCTCTTGGTATTGAGGTCGCAGAACCCGTGATGGAGTCGGCCATTGCTGGCGTCCCAGATCCGAGTAATGCCCAGAAGACTCAGGTTGCAACAACCACGCAATCATATGTTAAATCAGAGGCCATCCTGAATGGACTCGTTAGCGGGAAGACCTTAGATTTCGGTGCGGGGCTCGGAAAGGGTTCGGAAGTAATAGGCGCTGACAGCTATGAGCCATTCCCGAAAGGCGGCTTCAAGCCCGACTTCACCAAGTCAACGGATATTCCGGATGGTTCATATGAGAAGGTTATTAGCCCTAGCGTTCTAAATGTAGTGCCTAGAGATATCCGAGATGGAATTGTCACGGAGATTGGGCGCGTCCTAAAAGAGGGTGGTCACGCTGTAATAACTACCAGAACCTTGGCAGATGTCTCAGGTGCTAAATTTAAGAAGGCTCACCCCAGCGAAGAGGGTGCATTTATTGTGGGCAAGGATAAGGATAAGGCCACATATCAGAAAGGCTTTACTAGCAGGGAGCTTCAAAGCTACCTTAAAGACACACTTGGAGACGGCTTTGATGTCGTTGCGCTACCTAAGACCCCCGATGGCAAAACGGTTAATGGAGCCACAGCGCTAATAAAGAAGGGTGTGCGAGCGGACGCCAAAGCCCCGCTTCGTGAACTTCCCGACGGGAGCCTCGTTAAGGGCCACGGGTATCGTGCCGCCAGACAGAGCCATACCGATCTCTTTTCAGGGCTCACCAAGTCTTTGTTCTCCGACCAAGAGCTATTCGCCAAGCTCGCCAAGGACTTTATCATCACCGATTCGAAGCTCTCCGATTTTGCTGGCGAGAAAGTTATCCTGCACCAGCCGGATAGCATGTTTGTTGGTGATATCATGGATGCCCTTACAGGCAATAAGATCATTGAGGGCAAGGGCGGCATGTACTTTACCATGCAACGTCACGAAGAGGGCGAGCTGTGGGCCAGTACCAAGAAGGCAATGATCCCGTTCGCCAACCTGATTAATAAGGCTTATGACGAGAATAACGGGCGCGTCCTCATTATGCTTACCACTGCGCCACAAAATAAGATGCTCTCGTCTACCACGGCGGCAAACGGGGTAATCGACCTTCTGGGTTGGATGGCAGGGAGTAAGAAGTTCGAGTTGGGCAAGCGCGAGGTTGATGCGATCCTGAAAGCGGCGGCTGTGAGCCTGAAGGAAGAGATTCCCGGTAACGTCACCAAGAAGGGGAAGCAAATCTCCACCCCGTATGTAACCGATGGTAAGACTTTTAAGGAAATTAAATCCTATATCCTAACCCGTCTAGGGGCAACTGAGAGTACATTCGGGGAGCGCAAAGCATTTGTTCTCGATATGTTGGGTCAACTTGTCATTATGGGCAAGGAACGGCCAGAGCTTGGGGGTGCACTACAGGAGTTCTTTGGTGATGCGGCATCCGGCGAGTTATTCGCTAAGGTGGGTGGCAAATTTAAACTATCCTTAGCGAATGTTAAGAACTTTGGTATCCCCGGCCTATTTGGGGAGCCGTCACTTTCTCCGTCCGAAATGAAGTCGGACAGAAATAGCGGCGACGTCTACGCAGTGTTGGAGATCAACAGCAAAGTGGACGCGATTGATTCAGACCACCACGAATCCTATCCGGCGGCTCTCAAGATCCGAGAAGAGGGCGTCCGCACTAAGTTGCACATACTTGAAAAGGTTGAATACTGGCAGGATAATGTACTTGACCCCGTATTGGGCACCCAGTTTGATGTCAGCACCGATACCGCCATCCGGAATGAGATCGAGGAAAAGCAGGAGGTGGCTCTAAAGGAGGCAGGGAGACTAACCAGCAAAGAGAAGAACGAGTTGCTTCAGAGGGTTAGCGATGAGGTTACTGCTGTTACCGGCAAGACCGACAAGATGCTGTACCCCAGTTCCGGCGTATCACAGATTCTGACTATCTCGCCCAAGCCAAAAGGGGTTCGCGGGAGCAGGGCATTCCCCGTTGAGCCCAAATTGTCGGACGAGCTACGGGCCGAGATCAGGGCCAGAAGAGATGCGGTCGCTAATTTACGCAAAGACTCCGAGGAGGATGGCGAGTTTGTGGAGGGAACCAGATCGACCGCCATCACCAAGAAGGCTCTTATTAGAACCCGCGAGGCATACTTCGGTGATGATCTTGATGAGATTGATAAGGTTAAGGCTGAGACTGATATTGAGACAGCCCGCAAGAAATATACCTTTGGAGGAGCCGAGGTTCTTACAAGGAATATCATAGGGGCACGCCACCCAATGGCACTGAACCCTCATCAGCTATGGGCTCTAGCCTTTTACAAATCCTCAGTTGAAGAGAGAATAAATAATATTGATGATAAGATTGAGGAGCAGGGGGCGCTGGATTTCCTCCTTAAGGAGCGCGCCGTGGAACTACAGCGCCTTGAAGATGCGCTAAATGCGCTCCGGATAGTTGGGAACCAGTGGGGTCGCGCAGGTGTTGCGATCAGGATGAGCCAGAGAAATATAGACGAGTATGGCGTTCCGAACCTAACTAACCGGGCTATGCTTAATAAGGGTGATGATCTTTCACCTGATGAGCGGGAAACCCTTAATAATTCGGCCAGAAATATTCGCATCCTAGATAAGAAGATCGATAAAATGGAGGCGGCGCTCCTTATCCAAGATAAGAAGTTTGCGACCACGGAGGCTGATCGGTTCATCAAGGAGTACTCCACCGGACACTTCGACCGTGACACACTTAAAGCCGAGCGTGAAGAGATTTTAGGGCGCATTAAGGCCATTGTATATAAGAAGGTTCCGGCGAAGCGCGTAAGAGCCAGTAGGATAGCTGATGGGGCTGATCAGGCGGCGCTCAACAAAGAGGTGGCCGAGCTTGCCATTAACTTTATTCGGAGCGGTGTTCGAAATCTACCCGATCTGGTCACGGCGATTCGAACTGAGGTCCAGACTCTAAGTGAACGTGATATTCATAACATTCTAGGTGGACGCACTAAGAAGGCCGAGAAACGCGCAATTGAGGAGGCCAGACAGGTTCTCGTAGAGCTTAAGAAGCAGGCACGCCTTGAGTCGCAGATTGCCGATGCCCTTCAGGGGGTCTTTGATCCCAAGAAGGAGCTCAAGCCGGACTCACCAGAGGTTGCTGATCTCCGCAAGAAGCTAAAAGAGCTCCGGGACTCGGCGCATGAGATTAGTGATGATGAGAAGGCTGACGCAATCTATGCGAAGATCACCCTAGTTTTAAGTGGCGTCGAGGAAGTTTCATCCGGGCGTCCTAATGCTAAACAGAAGAGCGAGAGACTTCTCAAAGCCGAGAGAGACTTACACGAAGTGCGAATGCTGATGCGCGTCAATAGCGAGATTAAGGAGCTTGAGCGGATTCAGCGGGAGCACGATTGGGGTGCAATCAAGAAGTCCAAGCCAAGGGTGGAGGTTAGCAATAAGGAATTGGTGTTGGCCCGCGAAAAGAGATACCAACACCAAGCCCACATTAACAATATGATTTACAACCTCCGCGAAAAGACTAATCAGGAGAAGTTTGCCAACATTATGGGTGTCCCTCGGGCGATCCAAGCTACGGCGGATATGTCATACGCTTTGCGGCAGGGGCTTACTGTGTCAGCGGGGCATCCGTTCTTGGCCTCAAAAGCATTTATCACAGCCGTTAGAGCGGCCTTTGATCCGCGCTATGCAAGAAGGATCGATATGGACCTGCGGGAGCACCCGAATCACCAGCGGCGTATCCACTACGGGCTTTACCTGTCCTCGATGGACGCGCCGCTTGATGAGAAAGAGGAATCGTTTGCGACCAACCTGTTGGATAAGGTGTGGGGAGTTGGGCACATAGTTAGGGCATCCGAGCGGAATATGGTTACGGGCCTGAATATGCTTCGGACGTCCCTGTTTGACAAGTTTGATGAAGACCACCCCGATGCTTCCCCGGAGGCACTGGAGGCTTATGCGCGATACATAACCATTGCAACCGGACGCGGAGATCTTGGATCGTTCAAGGGGGCGGCCAATGCGCTATCCGTGACGTTCTTCTCGGCTCGCTTTATGGCATCACGAGTCGAGGCTCCCATCATTGCGGCTCGTATCCTTATTGGTGCCAAGGAAGGAAAGCACACACAGCACGAGCTTCGGGGCGAGATAGCCCGTCAGTGGCTCGCTATGCTGGGCACAGGGAGTGCCGTGCTGGTATTAGCGGGACTTGCTGGTGCAGAGGTTGGGGATGACCCAGAGGATTCGGACTGGGGTAAGATCGTTATAGGTAATGTAAGATTTGATATATGGGGCGGCTTGCTGTCACCAATGCGCGTCTTGGCTGTGGCGATTAAGAAGTTGCATCCGGATCATAGGGACGCCGACTTGGTAGGCGTCGGCCTTCGCTTTCTACAATACAAGTTGGCCCCGCCATTCTCGCTAACACATGGTTTGCTTTATAAGCGGGATTGGGTTCGCAGGTCGAAAGAGGTAGATAGGGTTGATGTTATGCTTAACGCCTTTACACCGCTCATCACGCAAACCGCTATAGACGCTTGGAAGTCGGAGTATGAGGCACTTGAGATTGCCGTAATCGTGGGAGCCGAGTTCGTCGGAGTAGGATCGACAGTTAGACGGTAATTCAACATAATTCTTGACAAGAGCGCGGCTCAATGTATTAATTCTCACACAGGAGATAAAGATGGCATTAACAAATTCAAATAGTACACAGACTTTTATACCAGAGGGCGACGATGTCTTTAATTTCGCACTATCATTTTTCGCTTTGGACGACATTGTAGTGACGATTGAAAGCGCCCTTGGGGTTGTTACAACGCTAGAACATAACCCGGATCTAGCGGCCAGCGGTCAGTTTAAAATTACCCCCACCAACGGGGACACACAACAGGGTGCGGTAATAACCACCCATGACTCCTATACGGGCGGGATCGTTGTGATTTCACGCGTGGTGGATCAGACTCAGGAATACGACCTTAAGGCCGGTAGCAAGATAGATCCGACGGCCATTAATACTGCGTTCGACCGCGCCGTGGCGCAGAGTCAGCAGATTAAGGAAGAAATTGGCAGGAAGATTGGTCACCCGGTTACCGACCCATCCGGACTAAACTACGAAGCCCCTAGTGTTGCCGAGAGAAAGAATAAGGTTTTGGGCTGGGATTCAGCCGGGAGTTTATCCGTACAGAGCCTGTTGACTTCAGATACCATTTCCGTTAATACCGGCGCGGGCCTTATCCTTGAAGAGAATATTATTTCTGGCAGAATTTCCGGCACCTCCCTTGAGTTTGATGGCACAAATGGGACTAGAATTAAGGATGACGGAGTTACCACCGATAAGATTCTTGATGATGCCGTGACCACTGGTAAGATTCTTGATAAGAATGTGACCCTTGCGAAGATTCAGGATATAGCAGATCAAAAGATTCTTGGAAATGTTAGCGGAACAACGGGTGTATCCACTCAGGTTCCAATTGTTGGCTCGGCGGGGCTCCTGCTGGATGAAGACGATCTGATCGGAAATAGCGACACAAAGGGCGCAACACAGCAGAGCATTAAGGCTTATGTGGGTTCCGCGCTACTAACTTTATCAAATCCGGTTTTGAATTATTCTGAGTTTAAGTACGAAGTTGCGTCCAACGTGGCCGGCCCCACCTTCGCCGCTAGTGGTACTCTTGGTGAAACTGGCTTAAATGTTGTTCCCCTAACAGATATGATGACCCCGACGGGAGCAACATTTGCAACCTTCAGCGCGGTAGATAGCTCAATCACGTTGCCAGCGGGAATCTATAAGGTGTCGGCAGTCACAATAGTAGACGTATATAACGGCGAGGGTGCGAGATTGAGCATTCAAGATTCATCCACGGCATACTTGCTGGGACTTTCACAGTCTTACAACTCAGACGATGACCATGTTGAGATTAATCTTGATGGCACTTTTACACTTAGCACGGAGACTGCGGTTTATCTAAAGTATTTTAAACGCGGGACTGGAACTGCGGATTGGGCCGAGCCCGTGAACGATGGTGAAGTCGAGATATATTGCACTATGACGATCTGGAAACTTGACTAGTAGGGATACACAACGGATCAAAAGAAGAACAGAAATTCAGGCATAAAGAGGTAATATTATGAGTAAAGTAAAGATTGCAAAAGATTCTAACCAAGCGCACCTACAGTTCAGCCACCTTAACTGTGGAAGCGCCATTAAAGTAGAAGGCGCGGACGTGGGTGTATCGTTCGCAAGTGAGGATAGCCATGTGGTAGTCACCCCTTTATCAGAAGATGCATATGTGACAGTCACGGCGACGAGCACAGCGGCACCAACATCGGCAGGCACAGGCTTCTCCCTCGGTAAGTTCATCCCGTTCCCAACGTCCTATACTATGACGATTCGTTCTGGTGAGTATATTGCATCGAGCGCGGATCTTAACGTGGTAGCCCTTGGGGAAATTTAATGTCGTTTGGGTTCGGTAGCTTTGGTGGCGGCGGGGGCGGAGCTTCAGTTCCTGCGGCCATCTCCAGCATTATCCAATGGCTCAAGGGCGGCACGGATGACGGGCTGGAGCTTAAGGACAGGCTGACCGCAGTTGACGAACCCACCGTTAACAATGTGCAGTGCTTTGAGTTTACTGCGGCCACTAATTATTGCGATCTAACAGATACGATTACCACGACAGGGCCGTGGGAGATTGAGCTTGATGTTAACTATTCTAGCTACGGCACAGGATCATCAGGGGTTGCGTTGTTGTCAAGCGCATCAGACGACCGATGGATTCGCATTAACAACACGACGGGCATAGAGATTGAGGGCAAAATTGGGGACGCAACCTTCCGATCCGGCACACTCCTGCCACTTCCCGCCACAGGAACTACATACAAGCTCAGGATCGCGTTCGCGGGAACCACCATTAGCGTGTACGTTGACGGAACCCTGCATGATACGGAAACTTGGGGCAATAACGTGGAGAGCAACACCTTTAAGCGCATCGGCAGAACGTCATCGCACAGCGGGGCTTCCAAGTTTTCCAACTTCAAGTTCACCAACGGATCAACGGTTGAGTTTATACTGCCATTTGCTGAGGGTTCCGGAACGGCCGTTTATGATATTAGCGGTAATGATAACCACGGTACACTTACCGGCGGGACGTGGGCAACCAACGATGGGTTCACATCGCGGAATCATTTACATGGCTTCCGTGATTCTGGTGGGGTAAGGATTCCTGCTCTACTCGACGGGTCTGGTGCGGCAGATGGCAACCCGATTACTAACCCGGCTGGGCTCACACACAACGAATCAGAGTGTGATATCAAGCAGACTGAAACCGGAATCATTGATACCATCACCGTCACCAACCTGTCGGGGACACTCACAAGCCTGCTGGTAGAGTCAGGAACGATTGTTAACGGCAAAGGTATGTGGTCGGGATATGATCCTGTTTCGGAAGGCTGGGACGAGTTAGGCTGGAGCGGTAGCAATTGGGTTCTTACTGATGACAACACGGGAGAGACATGGACTCATGCATCGGCAACCGGAACCCTGCCTCCGCTCACAGGGTGGCCGACAGGAAGCCTTGGAAGCGACGCGGCCACGGTTTCGTACAGTTCCTTCTGGGTAGCTTCCGAGGAGTTTGAAGAGAAGACCAAGGCACAGCTAGATGCTCACTATAATACTAACAATGGGTCTAGTGCCTTGTGGATCAAGAAGAGTGGGGATAACATCTCTGAGGTCGTTCAGTTCCCTATTATTAATGAGCCGCCGCCCTTCGTAGTTCTCAGGAATGAGAGATACTTTGGTGGCACAAGCGGGGCGGAGCGGACCTCTAGTGGAGACATAACGCGGAATGATTCCGTAACTAATGTTGATGGAATTGTAAATTACGATACGGGTGGAAACTTTGTTACCGCCTTAATAGCGCGAAATGATTTCGCAACTAATGATGATGAAACTAATAATTACGATGCGGCAGTACAGTTCGCGTAATAGGAGATACTATGTTAAATAAAATTAATTCAGATGGACAGACGAACCTATCGTGGCGCGGAGTTATTGACGCTTGCGTTGACCGTGTTAACCTCTTTTTAAGCAGAGGTGGCGGGGACGTTGCCACCAACACCGCCATAGGTGAGGATGCTTTATCCGCAACCAACACTGGCGGCTCAAACACAGCCGTTGGATTCGAGTCACTCAAGTCTAACGTCGGAGGCGGCTACAACACCGCCATTGGAAATGAAGCACTTAGGTTTAACGAGTCTGGTAGTAACAACACAGCCGCCGGATATGGCGCACTCTACAAAACCACCGTAGATAACAACACGGCTTTTGGATATGCTCCGCTCTACGACAACACCGAAGGAGCCAGCAACACCGCCACCGGCCACAGCTCGCTCCACGACAACACCGACGGCGACAATAACGTAGCAGTCGGTCATTCTGCGCTCAGCTCTAACAAAGAGGGTGACAATAACGTGGCAGTCGGGGTTAACGCACTCGCGGCTAACGCACCTTCAACGGCGGAATTGACCGAAGGCCATAACAACACGGCCGTCGGAATGAACGCACTCGAGGATAACACGACTGGCGAAAACAACTCGGCCGTCGGGCGTGACGCACTCAAGGATAACACGTCTGGCGCGAACAACACATCCATGGGAATGAACGCACTCGAGACCAACACTACGGGCTTTAGCAACACAGCCGTCGGAGGGGATGCACTCAAGGCCAACACGCTGGGAGATGACAACACAGCCGTTGGTTACAAGGCACTCAGGAATACCGTAGGAGATGATATCGATGACAATACGGCCATTGGAGCATATT
>Ga0066376_10003764_pt1 | contig 13413 bp, 11 predicted proteins | sample Knorr_S15_td_Bot_FD_77009 | JGI IMG/M metagenome (GOLD analysis project Ga0066376, IMG submission 77009) | Marine microbial communities from Southern Atlantic Ocean transect - Knorr_S15_td_Bottom_ad_5009_LV_A | ecosystem: Environmental > Aquatic > Marine > Oceanic | place: Southern Atlantic... | reverse complement strand
GGGTCTGGAGACTTACCTGAAAGGCGTGGTGCCCAACGAGTTGAGTCCCAAAGGCCCTTCTCAATTTGAAGCCCTCAAGGCGCTGACCATTGCCGCTCGAACCTTTGCTTTTTCTGCTCTGGGCCAGAATGCCAGCCGAGGCTTTGATTTGTATACGGACACCCGTTCGCAAGTTTACCGGGGCGCCGGCAGCGAACGGTTGCTCTCCAATCAAGCCATCGAGCAGACCCGGGGCACCCTTGCCACCTATCGAAACCAGGCCATCGTGGCCTTTTACTCCTCCACCTGTGGTGGGGTCACGGCCGACTATCAGGAGGCCTTTCAGAGACCCGGTATTCCTTATCTGAAGGGAGGAGCGCAGTGCCCGGATCATTCCAGCCCCTATTCTTCCTGGGAGGAGCTGATTCCGGTTTCTCGATTCCAGAAGGATCTGGACCGGGTGGCGGGAGTGGGAAGGCTAAAGAAGCTGGAGTCGCTGCAAAAAAGCCGATGGGGTAGGACCGTGGAAATGCGCTTTGTCGGGGACCAGGGCGAGAAAGTGTTGAAGGGCCTGGCCATTCGATCTGCTTTGGGACTCAGAAGCACTTGGATTTCCGGTCTGGAAGCCCATTATGATAGCTCGGGTTATATTACCGAGATTCATGCCACCGGTCGAGGATGGGGACACGGAGTGGGCCTGTGCCAGACGGGAAGCGTTGAACTGTCCAAGCAGGGATGGAGTTACGAGAAAATTCTCAAGCACTACTACACGGGAATCACCCTGGCTCGTCGCTGGTAGGGCCACCAGTGCGACAGGTGCCAGATAAGGGAAAACTCCTCGTTGCCATCCTTGGCCCGACCTCTTCCGGGAAAAGCAGGCTGGCTTTTACGGCCGCCCAGGCTCTGAATGGCGAGATCGTCAACTGCGACTCCCAGCAGATGTATCGTCTGCTTGAAATCGGTACGGCCAAGCCCACCCTTAAACAGAGAGGAGAAATTCCCCACCATCTCTATGATCTGCTTGATCCCGACCAGTACTTCAGCGCCGGCCGCTATATGGTGGAGGCCAGAAAGGCTTGTCAGGAGATCCGCGAGGGTGGAAAAATCCCTTTCGTTGTCGGGGGAACCGGTCTTTATCTTAGGGCACTTCTTGAAGGTGTTTTTGAGGGTCCCGGTCGTTCCCAGGAGATTCGAGACCGCCTCAAAAGAATCGGTGAGGGCAAGGGATTTGATTATCTGTACCGTTTGTTGGAGAGAAGAGACCCTGCCGCTGCCGCTCGCATTCAACCGGGCGACAAGGTGCGAATCCTCAGAGGTCTGGAGATTTATCTGCTCACGGGCCGCCCCATCAGCCAGCTTCAGCAGCAGCGGGATCCTCTGAAACATCTTCTGATCCTCAAGATTGGGCTCAGATTACCTCGTCCCATTCTCTATGATAGAATCAACGGCCGCGTCGGAGAAATGTTTCGCTCAGGCTTGATCGAGGAGGTCCAGCAGCTCCTGGCCAAAGGCTATCGTTCTGATTGCAAGGGCTTTCAAGCGTTGGGATATCGACACGTTGTTGCTGTGCTGGCAGGCGAGTTGAGTCAAGAAGAAGCCATCGAAAAAACACGAATCGAAACTCGTCGATACGCCAAGCGTCAAATGACCTGGTTTCGTCGAGAAAAAGAGGTTCATTGGATTGAGGGTCCAGGAGAGGATGCCCCCGCGTTGGAGTCTCTCCTCAAGCTGGTAGAGAAGCACCATGGAATTCGAAGCCGTCATCGGCCTTGAAGTTCACGCTCAGCTCCTGACCCGGAGCAAGATCTTTTGTGCCTGCAGCACCGAGTTCGGGGCTCCTCCGAACTCCAATACCTGTCCGGTTTGTCTGGGTTTGCCGGGGTCCCTCCCGGTGCTCAATCGGGAAGCCGTGGCTATGGCGATCAAAGCGGGACTGGCCCTGGGATGTACGATCAACCGGAACTCCATTTTTGCCCGCAAGAACTACTTCTATCCCGATCTTCCCAAGGGCTATCAAATCTCTCAGTACGATTTACCGGTGGGCCAGGATGGCCAAATCGAAATTCTCACAGGCCTTCGGCAGGAAGCCGGCAATGGGGTCGAGTACCAGCCAAGAACTTTTGGCATTACCCGAGTGCATCTGGAGGAAGATGCCGGGAAATCGATTCACCAGCAGGGCAGGGATAGCCATGTGGATTTGAATCGCACCGGAGTTCCCCTTATAGAGGTCGTCTCGGAGCCCGATTTTCGTTCCTCTCAAGAGGCCTATGACTATTTGAACAATCTTCGTCGCACGCTGCTCTATCTGGAGATCTGCGATGGCAATATGGAAGAGGGGAGTTTTCGTTGTGATGCCAATGTCTCGATCCGTCCTGTGGGCGCCTCTGAGCTGGGGACCAAGACCGAGATCAAGAATCTCAACTCTTTTCGATTCCTCCAGAAGGCCCTCGAGTACGAAATCGAAAGACAAAAGGAAGTGATCGGAGAGGGCGGCCAGGTGGAGCAGGAAACCCGGCTGTGGGATGAAGAAGGTCAAAAGACCCTGGTCATGCGAAGCAAAGAAGAGGCCCATGATTATCGTTATTTTCCGGAACCGGACCTGCTTCCGGTGGTCGTTTCCGAGGAGTGGATCGAAGAACTGAAGGCACAAATCCCCGAGCTCCCCGAAGCGCGGCGCCTGCGGTTCTTCAAAGAGTATGCCCTCACTCACGAGGAGGCCCTGTTGCTGACTCAAACACGGCCGTTCGCGGACTTTTTTGAGACCGCTGTGAAGACCTACGATCAACCCAAAGCGATACTCAATTGGATGATGGGTGACCTGATGGGGCATCTCAAGAAGGATAATCGAGAGATTCATGAATGCCTGGTCAGGCCTGAACATCTGGCCAACCTGGTTCGTCTCATCGACAAGGGGGAGATCAGCGGCAAGATGGCCAAACAGGTGTTCGAGAAGCTGTATGAGACCGGGGACGATCCGCAGGCCATCATTGCCCAGGAAGACCTGAAACAGATCAGTGATGAGAGTCAGTTGGCCGGTATCGTTGACCGTATTCTGGAATCCAATCCTGACAAGGTCGAAGCCTACCAGGCTGGGAAGGCAGGACTGTTGGGGTTCTTTATGGGACAGGTGATGAAAGAAACACGCGGGCAGGCCAATCCCGAGATGGTCAGTCAAATGCTGGAGGGTAAGCTGAGGTCAAGTCTATGACGAAGTCCAATCAGAAGTCCCAGGGAAAAAAAAATGAGAGCGAGATCAAGATTGCGGTCATTGAAGAGGTGGCCGATAATATCTATTCCATAAAGTTCATTCTTCAGAGCATCGGCTATGAAGTCGCTTCCTTCTCCTCTCACGATGCTTACCAGCTCTCGGTGAAGGAGTTTTTGCCGCACCTGATCATTGTCGACATGATGATTGTCGGGGGAGCAGGATTCGCAGTGATTAGCGAGCTCCATAAGGGCTCTTTGAAGAAGGTTCCCATTCTGGCCATTACGGCTGAGGCCATGGAAGGCAAAGAAGAGGATGTCTACAAGGCCGGCGGGCAGGACGCTCTGTGCAAACCCTACACCGTCAAGGATTTAAAAAAGAAGCTCAAAAAGTGGCTGACCTAAAAGGGGGATGTCCCTGGCGTTTCCTCATTTTCATCGGTCCCCTTGGGCTTGAGCCTCTTGCGCCGAATGGCCAGGACCGCAGGTCCAACCAGCAGACCGGAACCGATAGCCATGATTAATCCAGGCACCATATTGAAAGCCGGCATCAGCAAGAATCCCTGAAGTGCCGTCACCTCTTCGCCGACAACACCCCCTCCGCTGAAGCGGGGAGCACTCCACTGGAAAAGGTAGGCCAGGGAATAGCTCACCGCCACCATCAGGCGAACGCCGACTCCGTAGAACACAATGAGCTTGATCAGCGCTTTGTAAGGGTGGGCTTCGTCGCTGGCTCCCATGCCTACTGCGAAATAGATGGGAATGAGAAAAGCGAGCCAGGCCACGGAGAAGATATTGCTGATGGCGCCGGGGGCTCCCATCTCCTCCAAAAGGATGCGAACCACAATTACCACCAGGGTAAGAATCAAAGGCACCTTGATTTTGTTGATCATTGTTCCTCCTGTGTCCAAACCGGGAACATTGTAGACAGAGCTTACACCCTACCACTGGGGATTTCCATTCTGTTGTAGCGGCCTCTCGTAGGGGTCAACCCACCGGCTGACCCCTACGAGCTGCACCCATTCACGACAGCACAACAGCACGAAGCGCACCCAGCCCACCATTGGCTTTCTCCCGCTAACTCGGTATGATCCCTGGTGATGTCGCTCGATCTTCGTGAGTTTCTCGATGAAATCGACTCCCTCGGCCTTCTCCGCAAGGTCCGGTCGGCCCACTGGGAGCATGAGGTGGGCGCCATCGCCGATCACAACGTGAAGAGAAACAAATACACCCTTCTTTTTGATGAAATCAAGGACTATCCCAAGGGCTTCCGGCTCTTGACCGGAGCCCTGGTCGACTCCAAAAGGTTTGCATTGGCACTGGGCCTGCCTCATACCCTCACCGATATGGAACTGGTCAAGCTGCTCAAAGACAACCTGGCCTCTGCGCCCAAGACCCAGAAGAAATATTCAGCGAAATTCGTGGACAGCGCTCCTCTCTTTGAGAACGTCATGGAAGGGGACGACATTGACCTCTACAAGTTTCCTACGCCCAAGTGGTTTGAAGGAGATGGCGGGAGGTACATCGGAACGGGAGACGCCGTGGTGACCCGGGATCCTGAGGGGGGATGGATCAATGTTGGTTCCTACCGGATGATGATTAAGGACGAGAGGACCCTGTCCCTCTTTTTGGAGGGCCCACGTCATGCCCGATTCATGATCCAGAAGTACTGGGATCGGGGCGAACCGGCACCCGTTGCCGTCTCCTTCGGTCATCATCCCCTGATCCAGTTGTCTGCCGGCTTGGAGGTACCCTCGGGCGTTTCCGAATACGACCATGCCGGAACGCTAACGGGGAAGCCGTATGAGGTCATCAAGGGTCCTGTTACGGGACTGCCGCTGCCTGCAGACAGCGAATTGGCCATCGAAGGTTATGTCTACCCGGAGCTGACCAGCGAGGGTCCCTTCGGGGAGTTCATGGGATACTACTCCAGCGGTACCACCCAGAGTCCCACGGTCAAGGTTGAGGCGGTTTACCACAGGGATGACCCCATCATGCTGGGCGCCTGCGTGGGCAAACCCCCTCACGACACGGTCTATTTTCGTTGTCCCATGAGGGCAGCTCTGATCTGGGACATCCTGGAAAAGGCCGGAATAGAAGGAATCAAAGGCGTTTGGTGCCATCCTGCCGGTTATTCCCGAGCCTTCACGGTGGTCTCGGTTGGACAGATGTTTGCCGGCCACGCCAGAATGGCTGGTTACGTGGCCTGCCAGTGCAGACCGGGAGCCGTCTCGGGCAGATACGTGGTGGTGGTGGACGAGGACATCGATCCCTCCAATCTGCAGGACGTGGTCTGGGCTATGTGCTCCCGCAGCGATCCGGCCACAGGAATTGCGACCATCCGGGGAAGTCTGGGGACGCCCTTGGACCCGATTGGCGATCATCAGCCGGGTAAGAACATCCTTGAGTACACCAGCAACCGGGCTATTATCTTTGCCGTCAAACCCTTCGGGAGATTGTTAAAAGGCGAGTTTCCAAGAGTGGTCGAGCCCAGCCCGAAGGTCAAGGCGCGAGTCCTGAAGCAGTGGAGCGATATCCTTTCCGATTGACAGTCCCACCTGCCTGGGATATACATTTCTTCAATTCATGCTTGAATTTCAATGATTACTTAAATTGAGGTAATGTTATGAAAAGATTGATGACTCTCCTTCTAATCCTCCCATTATTCCAGGTCGTCGGATTCTCTCAGCTGCATCCCTTGGTTGCAGAGCAAGGCTTTGCAGACAGCATCCTGGTGAATGGCAAGATCGTCACCATGGATGATTGGAGCACCGTTCCCAATACGCCAGGGACCATCGTTGAATCGATGGCCATCAAAGGCAAGAGGATCATGGCTCTGGGCAGCAATGGGGAAATGCGAGAATTGGCTGGACCCGATACGCGGATTGTGGACATGGGCAACCGAACCGTGATCCCCGGCATCGTTAATCCCCACTTTCATACTTTTTCACGTGCCTCTAGAACCTATGGTCCCGAGGTGGGTCTCACCGACGAAAGCGTCAAACTGAGTGTGATTACGGAGACCACAGCAGAGGCCACCGCCAAGAAGATCCGAGAGACGGTGGTCAATGCCATCCAAGTACAGAGGATCCCCCCCGGAAAGTGGATCACGGTGCTTGTGACCGATAACAAGGCAAATCCCAGTGGGACGGCACGGGGTTGGTTTTATCTGGGCCAGCTCAACCGCCGACAGATCGACGCCGGGACTGAAAATAATCCGGTGCTGGTTTCCATGGGAATCCAGGGGCTTTACAACAGCGCTGCCGTTGAGGCGGTCAAGGCAGTTTTTGCGGACTGGGAGGAAAGTACCGATCTGGAGAACCGTCCTGGAGCTGGAAGAGACGGATATGCCGCGGTTCCCGACATTCAAGGCCTGACCTTTGAATTCTGGTGGAAGGATGAGCCCATAGAGAAATTGGCGGAGGCCTTACGCCTGTATGGGGAAGACGTCATCAAGACAGGGGTCACCACCGTGGGGACACGCATCCTGTTCCCTACGGTGGTCGAGGCCTACAACTACCTGAATCGACAGGGCACGATGCCCCATCGGCTGGCCTACTACATCGAATCCCAGAGAGGAAACTTCTGGAATCTCAAGACCATTGAAGAGTTTTACAAAGGGAGTGGAGCCCCCTGGACCACCCACTCCACCGGCGGAGAAATGCTGTGGCTCAATGGAATGTGCAATGAAATCTGGGATTCCGTGGTCAACGAAGTCTGCATGGGGCCTGATATGCCCAATGCCTCGGCTGAAGTGAAGGCCAAGGAGCGATGCCCCAGCCCGGGGACCAAGCCCTGGGAAAGCTACAGGATAGCCATCGTAAACGGTTGGCGTCCCGTCCAGGCCCACGGCACCTCCAGCCACGGTGCCCGTCTCTACATCCAGATGCTGGAGCAGGCCATGGAGGAAGGGAACTTCAGCCTGGAGTACATGCGTGGCCTCAGGACCACTCTTGAGCACAACATCTTATTGGGCAATGTTCCGGACGTCATCGCGGGACTCAAGAAATTCGGCGTCATCATCAATGTCAATATGGGAATGCTGGGCGGCGTGCCCCTCAATATGAAGGTTTATGGTCCCGAGCTGGAAGAATTTGCCATGCCGGTCAAGACTTGGATTGATGAGGGAATCCGTGTGACCTTTGAGGGAGGAGGGAACTGGCGTCCCATCCACACCCTGGTCACCCGGGAAGTCACGGTGTCTGATTTCGGAGTTCGTCCGGAACCCGGCGAAGTACCCGAGGTTGTGGTGCTGCTCCCCGACGAGGCAGTGGATCGAGTGACGGCCCTGAAGATGACCACCAGCTGGGCTGCCGAGTATGTGATGGCCGAGGATACCATCGGCTCCTTGGAACCGGGGAAATATGCCGACTTCGCGGTACTGGATCGAGATTTCTTTACCATACCCATCGATGAGATTCTGGACATCAAGGTGGTGGCCACAGGCCTCAGCGGCAAGATGGTCTACGACAATCGATAACGACTGGAATTTGGTTTGGGGTGCCTCCGGAATGTAGGAGGCACCGTAGGGGCGCACGGCCGTGCGCCCTCTTCTTCACTCCACCTCAATCCTGGTAACCGAATTACCCAGGTAATTCCCCACCCAAATACGGCTCCCATCAAACACAACGGCCCTCGGTCCTTTTCCGACCGCAATCGTTTCCACGATCTCCCCGTCACTCGCCCTTAACTTGGTCACGGTGTGCCCGGCCGAATTGGTCACCCACATGTGGGTTCCGTCAAAAGCAATCTGCGACCTTGGCCTCTCTCCCGCGGGATACGTGCCCAGGGTGGCTCCGTCACTGGGTCTTAACTTCATCACAACATCGCTGCGAAAACATCCCACCCAGATGTTTTCCCCATCGAAGGTCAGGCCAACGGGAGTTCTTCCGACTTCGATCGTCTCCAGGATCGTCCCGTCGGTCTGCATCTTGTTTACGGTGTGAGCGTCTCGGTTGGCCACCCAAAGGTCCTTGCCATCAGAGACCACCGCAACCGGCACCTTGCCCACATCAAAAACTCCCACGATCTCTCCATCACTGGCCCGCAACTTGGTAACGGTGTTGCTTTGCCTCTGCGTGACCCAGATGTGTGCTTTGTCATGAGTGATGCCGAAAGGCTCACTGCCCAATACAAACGTGCCAAGGGTCTCCCCATCACTAGCCCGCAGCTTGCTGACGGTGCCTCCGGATCGGTTGGCCACCCAGATATTCTCTCCATCAAAGGTGATTCCAACCGGGGCCTGTCCTACTGGATATTCCCCTATGGTGGCCGCGTCGCTGGTGCGAATCTTGGTGACCGTATGGCTTCCCGCATTGGTCACCCAGACATGCTCTCCGTCGAAGGTTATCCGGGCCGGTGACTTTCCCACCGCAAAATCGGTACCTGGTGCAGAGAAGACCCCAGTGGGAACCAGAAAGAACAAAAGCAGCGTCGCAAACTTTGGATTCATGATGAGCCCTATCCTACTCTGAAAATACGACCCCACGAAAGGCCTTCTTGCGGTCGGCACGGCCTCCGGAGCCCTGGAGGGGCGGCATAGATAAGGTGTGAGAGCCACGCCTAGACACCCCCACCCGCTACAATGAACCTGTGAGCGCTCGCCCGTCACCAGCTCATTTTTACCTTAACTGGCTCAAAGTCGTTTTCTTCAAGCCCTTTGGGCCTGCACCTGTAATCTTTGGAGCTTTAACGGTCCTGGGTGCAGTGATTGCTCTACTCATGCCGGACTTGCTGGGCCAACTGAATTGGCTCTTGTGGGTTGTGCCCCTGTCCGTTTTCCTTCTTTTCGTTCTCCTGGGTATTCTCTGGGCTCCGTGGGCTAATCGAGCACGCCCGAAGCCCACTGCCCTGAGTATCTACGGTAGGGGAACCGGTTAGGCCCTGTAATTTGGTGCCTCTCATTCGGTTCGGGTCAGCCACCGGCTGACCCCTACGAAGATGCCGAACAGGGTACATCCTTAGTGGATTCGGCACCTGAGCGTCCCAGCACAGCAGAGAGGTGGATAAAAAGAAGGCGCACGGCCGTGCGCCCCTACGAATGATCCGACACTTCTGCGGTGGCCGAGATGGTGCTGGAAAGGATGGTGCCGGAGGGGAGACTCGAACTCCCACGGGCCGAAGCCCACTGCGCTCTGAACGCAGCGCGTCTGCCAATTCCACCACTCCGGCAATGAGTTAGAGCCAACTATCTCAAGTAAAATCTAGGTCAGTATCCGGGTTTGATGTCCCATCGCTGACCCTATCTTGGCTCCAACGGAGGGTGTCAGTTTACACGGGACATCCGAAGTTGTGAAGCAGGGAGATCACTGTCGAATGCTCGGTTAGAAAAAAGTGCTCGAAATCAAGGTTGCCGGTGAGATAGGATCAGAGCATGGAGAGTCAGATCTTTCAGGAGCGTATTCAGGATGATCGGGCCTGGACTGCCGATTCGATCGGCCAGGACCGGCCTTGGTGTCTTCAGCTGGACCGGAGGGTCTGGGACATCATCGATCCGGTGGTTCAATCCTGGCGCCAGGATCCCAAGCCTGTTACCCAAGTCCGTCTGAGCGAGACTCGACGCCAGGAGGGCGCAGAATTGCTGGCTGGCGTCATGAACATGCTGGAGACGGGGTATGGGTTTGTCTTGCTGGACAGGGTTCCTCTGGACCGTTACTCCCACCAGGAGGCCAAGCTGGCTTACTGGCTGATCGGACAGTTCATGGGTCAGCCCTTCGAACAGAACATCAAAGGGACGTCGCTTTACGACGTGCGTGACGTGGGAGGGGATCTTTCCAAGGGTTCACGCTTCTCGGTGACCAATGCTCGAACTTCGTTTCATACCGACGGTTCCTTTAATCAAGTGATAGCCGATCACGTGGGCCTTTTGTGTTTGTACTCAGCCAAGACGGGCGGCGAAAGCCAGATGATCAGTGCCTATAGCTTGCACAACCGGTTGATCGAGCGAAATCCGGATCTGCTGGAAGTCCTGTATCAACCGTTTCATGTCGATAGGCGCGGCGAGTTCAAGGAGGGAGAATCGCCCACCTCGCAGCAGCCGGTCTTTCATTGGGACGGCAGTGAGCTCACCATGCGTTACCTGAGTTACTACATTCAGGAAGGTCAACGAGAAATGGGTCTGCCGCTATCCGACGCCCAGCAGAAAGCGCTGAGCGCCATCGAGAAGTTACTCAAAGAGGAAGACCTGTGGGTGGAATTTTCTGTCGAGCCCGGCCAAATGCTCTTTTGCAACAACCATTGGATTCTTCACAATCGCAACGCCTACGAGGATTTCAGCGACCCGGAGCTGCGACGCCACTACGTCAGGCTGTGGCTTCTGCGATCAGGCCGGAGAGGGTCATGAAGGTACTGGTCACGGGAGCTTCGGGGCTGATTGGTGCTCACGTCACTCAAGCCTTGCTCGATCAGGGCGTCGAGCCGGTCGCCTGTGACACGGCCCCTTTTGTGCCGCCGATGGGCGCTGACAGCAACCGTGTCCCTTTCGTTCAAGCGGACGTTTCTGATCTGGATGCTTTGAGTTCGATCCTTGAGACCTACCAGATCGATCGCGTTGTCCATAGTGCCGCTATTTTAGCCAGGACCTGTCAAGAGAATCCTGCTCTGGCAGTAAAGGTCAATGTAGTGGGGAGCCTGAACGTCCTGGAGGCGGCTCGCAGGCTGGGGTTAACTCGGGTGGTCATGGCCAGCAGCATTGCCGTCTATGGAAACACCAGCTCTGAGCCCATCGACGAATCCCATCCTCTAAATCCCACCACCGTTTACGGATCGGCCAAAGTCCTGGTTGAGGCCTGCGGTCAAGCCTACCGCAAGAATCACGGCCTGGAATTCGTGGCACTGCGCTATGGGGCCACCTACGGTCCGGGTCCGGAGAAGCCTACCAGCACGGGAGTGGCCACCGATCTGAGGTCCTTTTTCGAGAGGGCGGTGCATTCCGGAGAAGTGACCCTTTCAGATCAGGACGATCTCAAGCGGCCCCTGGTGTATGTCAAGGACGCAGCTCGCGCTACTGCTCTGGCCTGCTGTCGTCAGGAGCCTGCTCCATCATCTGTTTTTAATGTGGCCGGTGATCGCGCGGTGAGCCTGGCCGAGTGCGCAGAGATCCTGGCTCGACTGCTCCCCGGCTTGAAGATCACCCGACCCGAAAACCCACCTGCACCGGGTGCGGTACGGCCCCAATCGGTGGCTCTCAGCATGGACCGGTCTAAGGCGGAGTTGGGATACCAGCCCGAATACCCTCTCGAGCGCGGGATTGGCGAGTATGTAGAATGGCTGCAAGAGGGGGTTCCTGTTGCCGCCTCTGAGCTTACAAACGGAGGAAGTCATGACTAAGTACAGTTCCTATATGGCCGCGGACCTTGGCCTGCGGGTGAACTCCCACTACCTGGATACGGGGCAGGGCGTGGTGTTGGTGGACACTCAGCTCCACCTTCCCTATGCCGAGGAAGTCCTGGAGCAGATCCGGTCCAATACCGATGGCGATCTGCGTTATATCATCACCACCCACGCCCATCCCGACCACTGGTACGGGAACACCGTCTTTCGCAGGGAGTTTCCCCGAGTGCCCATCATTACCTGTCGTTCGGTCATGGAGGAGATTCGCGCCACTGCTTTGCCCCGGCGCGAGCGTTGGGATGCTCTTTTCGGCGATCGGATCCCCAAGGCCGCCGATCTGGTCTTTCCCGACTGCATTTTTTCCGGGCAGCTGACCTTGGAAGTGGGGGGAGTTACCATCCAGATCGATGAACACGGGCCGGCTGAATCGGGGGCCCATACAGTGGTCTATATCGAAGAAGACGAAACCTTGATTACGGGGGACATCGTGGACAGCGGGAAGCACCCCTGGATTGGCGAGCGACACATCGATGACTGGTGTGAGAAATTGCAGGAGCTACCCAAGCGCTATCGCATCCGCTCGATTTTGCCTGGGCATGGTCCTTCGGGTGGCGCAGACCTTTTGGAGGAGACCACCGAATGGCTAACCAATTACAAAAGAGTGGTCGAGAAGCATCTGGAGCCGGGGGCCACGGACCTCACCGAAGAGGGAGTAGATAAGGCCTTTCAGGAGATCGTGTCCAACTACCCGGATTACTTCCTGCCCCGATGGGGAGACAAAACCAACCTGGGTATTGGTCTTCGCAAGCTGGACAACTCTTTTATTGGAAACATCGCCAAGCCCATTCGAACTCTGGAAGGAAAGATGTGACCCATTTACCAAGGAGATGAAAAAATGATTAAGCCGTATCTTGCCTTCGCACTCCAGACGGCCTGCCATGGGTGTCGAAACAGAGAGGACATCCAGGTCAATCTGGAGCACGTGTGCAGGCAGATCGACGGGGCGATGTACATCAGTAAAATTGAGTATCCCGCCAAATTGATCGCACTGCCGGAAGGTGCCTTACAGGGTTTCTATGATGAGCACGCCCGACTCGACCATCTCGAAATCTGCAGGGACATCGCCATAACCCTACCCGGCCCGGAAACCGATGTGCTGTCGGAAAAGGCACGCCAGTGGGGCGTGTATATCATCGCCCAGGCCAAGGCCATCGAGCCGGAGATCATCAAGGACCGGTTCTTTAACACTTGTTTTATCATCGATCCTGACGGGGAGATCATTCACAAGCATAGAAAGAGCAGAGTCTTTACCGCCGAGGGATCCACCACACCCTATGACGTCCTGGATGTTTGGGAGGAGAAGGTGGGGAGTGATCTCCAGTCCTTTTATCCAGTCGTGGATACACCCATTGGAAGAATCGGTACGCTCATTTGCTTTGAGGGAAGATTTCCGGAGTCGGGAAGGCTTCTGGCACTCAATGGCGCTGAGATCATTTATCGGGCGTCCCAGGTGGAATTTCATACCAACATGGGCTATTGGGAATTACAGAATCGCGGCCATGCCCTGAACAACTGCTGCTACGCGATCTCACCCAACAACGGCCCCAAGTATTTCTCAACCGACATCAGTCAGGTCTCTGCAACGGGGTCGGCTGGGGGCAAGTCGATGATCATCAATTACCGGGGGCAGATCATGTCGGAAAGCCCTAATGTCAACGTCTCCTATGCGGCATCGTTGATCAATATCGAGGAGTTGAGAAGTTACCGGGCCGAGAGTAAATACAATCCCTTGCCGGCACTGATTCCGGAGCTGTGGGGGAAGCTTTACTCTCAGGCGGCGGAAAAATTCCCATCGACTAAAAACACCTACCTGGAAAGAGTCCCGAATTACGAGGAGAG
>Ga0066376_10003762_pt1 | contig 13422 bp, 11 predicted proteins | sample Knorr_S15_td_Bot_FD_77009 | JGI IMG/M metagenome (GOLD analysis project Ga0066376, IMG submission 77009) | Marine microbial communities from Southern Atlantic Ocean transect - Knorr_S15_td_Bottom_ad_5009_LV_A | ecosystem: Environmental > Aquatic > Marine > Oceanic | place: Southern Atlantic... | reverse complement strand
TTATTGAGAATAACATCATTCCCTGCGATTAGATTTCGGGACGAGATATTTACCGATTACCAAATAATCCATCTCTGTTTTCAAAAAATCTTCGACTGCCTGTTGTGGATTTTCAACAATCGGCTCTCCCTTAAGGTTAAAACTTGTATTTAGAATACACGGAACTCCGGTTATTCCATCAAATCGCCTAATGAGTTTGTAGTAGAGGCCGTTATCCTCGTTTACTGTCTGAATCCTACAGGTGTTATCTTTGTGAACTATCGCGATAAGCTTCTCTCTTTTTTCTTCTTTGACCTTAAAGCAAAAAGTCATGAATGGAGAGAGGTGGTTGATTTTTGGCACCTCAAAGTACTCATGTACTTTTTCTTGTAGAATAGACCCGGCAAAGGGCCTGAACTGTTCACGTATTTTTATTTTGTTTACCTCCTCTTTCATCTTGCGTGGGTTCGGCCTGGACAGGATTGATCGCGCGCCCAATGCGCGTGGCCCGAACTCCATTCTCCCCTGAAACCATCCTATGATCTTGCCCTTAGCCAAAAGATCGGCCGCTTTCTCTATGAGCCTATTCTCGCCTTCTATTTTCTCATAATTCAAGCTGAAGTTTTTAAGAACCCGCTCAATTTCTTCATCTGCGTATTCCGAGCCGAAATGTAAACTCTCAACCGGACTCCTTGTTTCGTTGTGCAATATATAATGATACGCAAAGAGCGCCGAGCCCGGCGCTCCGCCCGAGTCGCCCGCTGCCCCAAATATATATATGTTTTTAAACGGTGTCTCTGTATATATCTTGCCATTTGCCAGGGCGTTGAGCCCTACGCCTCCCCCGATACACACATTTTCGCATTTTGTTATTCCACGGAGGTGATTAAGCATCCTGAAGTAAATATCCTCAGTAACTTTTTGGATGCTTGCCGCAAGGTCCTTGTCTCTTTGAGTCACCGGCTGATTTCTTAGCCGCGGCTTCCCAAAAAATTTTTCGAACCTTTTTCCCCACATTCTGAAACTTTCTCTAAAGACGAAAAATTTCATATTCATCTCAAAGCTGCCATCTTCTTTGATGTCGATAATTTGATAAATATTGTCTGCATATATGGGTTTTCCGTATGCAGCGAGCCCCATGACCTTGTATTCATCTTCATTTACTCTAAATCCCAAAAATGCCGTAAACGTAGAATACAAAAGCCCCAAAGAGTGCGGGAAGTCGATTGATTTTATGGGAGTAATTTTATTTCCCTCTCCATACCACAATCCGGTTGTTTGATATTCACCGACTCCGTCAACGGTAAGTATTGCAGATTTTTGAAAAGGAGAAAGATAAAAAGATGCGGCAGCGTGAGAAAGATGATGGGGTATAAAAAAAAGCTTGCCCTTATAGCCGAGCTTCTTTCTTATAATTTGCTCAATTTTTATTTTATCACCGAACCATTCGGGGATTCCCCGTAAAAAGGGGCGCAGGGAAAAGGGATAGGTTTTTACAAAATTTTCAAGTATTCTTTCGAATTTCAGGAGGGGTTTTTCATAATAGGTTACGTAATCTATATCAACGATCGAAATATCCTCTTTTTCCAGACAAAATTTTACTGCTTGATACGGGAATTGATTGTCGTGTTTTATTCTCGTAAATCTCTCTTCCTCTACGGCATATAAAACACGGCCGTCCTTTATAAGGGCGGCGGCGCTATCATGATAAAACGCAGAAATTCCGAGAATGTACATATTAATATGGCGACCTGAAATAATCGGCAGTAAATTTTTTGCCGTCTGCGTTCTTCCAGTAAGAACTCTGACTTTTTCTGCCTTTAATTTTTGTGACGGCCAATAAGAGTAATGCCGTGATGCCGACTACGAAGAAATAAAACACCACCAAAACCGCGGAAATAAAAAGGTCGTTCATTTTACGGACAATTGTTCTAGCGGCTGAGAGCATGCTTCATATTATAGGATACAGAAATACCGGAACAGGAGAAATTTGCGCACTGATTATTAACACCGCCGCGATAATTAAAATCAGCAATATTGGCAGCAACCAAATTTTGTTTGTCTTGAGCGCTAGCGCTAAAAGTTGTTTTACGGTTTCAAGCACAGATATTTTATACCATATAGATTAGATGATTGACTATAGTCGAGATTTAGCGGGGGGGTGCGCAAAGATTTCTGTATTTCTCCTCAAAACTTCTACAGACGGGCTCTGCTTCCTCTGGGGTGAGAAATATAAAAGACAGGGCATTTGCTAAAATTGAATAACAACTTCTTTTGCTCGGTTCTTCGACGAGCCGGCATAGAGCGGTCGCCTGGTCCTTGAGGCCGGGTCCCCAAAAATCAAGAATCACGTTTAACGCGCCGTCTATACAGCGGTCATAATAGTGCTTATCTTTCGGCACTTTGCCGCATAACTCTGCGATTCTCTCTGGCTTGCGCAAGGTATAGCCGGCTATATCCCTGCCCAAACTTTGAAAGCAAACAAGGACCATATTTTCGGGTACATTATAGCACTCCCCTATAACTTCATCAAAATTGTAGTGATTAAGATACAGCATCCAGCTTGTCTGCATGCCGTAACACTCGTGCTGTATGGAGTATTCCTGATCAATTTTGTTGCAAGGAAAATGTGGGTCGGTCGTATTTAGCCATTCTGTGGCATGAGGGCTTTTTGCCGTCCCCAAGCCCTGACCTGTTACAACATTTTCCATGAATGCCCCCGCATAGCAGGCATTTATTTCAAAACCAAAGCTATTTGAGAGTTCTTTGCACTGTTTAAGGGTGCCGGGAAGATCATAATTTAAGTAAGCCAATATAGCGTGCCCCAGGCCGTGATAACACTCAAAAACGCCGAATGCCCCGTCAAAGGACGTGCAGATATCTTCAAGGTTCCTAAGAAAATCAATACTGCCCTTTTCTATCAGAATCCCTTCCATGGCTCCGTGGTAGCACCCCGAATGGCATGAAGAGTCGCATCTTTGAAAGGCTTCCTCCTTATAAACGTTGTACGCAGCTCTGCCGATATAATGCGCCCCCTGATGACAATCAAGAAAAGACCCGCCGCCGGTTTCTGCGGCCAGTTTTTCCATGACCGCTTTCACGCCCACCCGCTTCACCACAGCTTGCAAAACCTTTTCATTTTTTGCAATTTCAGTAATTTTAATATTGCTTAATTCTTCAGCACCAAACTTTATCTCTTTGGGTGAGGATAAAAAAACAATCTCTAATAAAACAGCGAAAACCAAAATAACAAAAAGTATAATCTTTAGTTTTCTGCTTTTATTCGTATGAGCAATATATTCGATACGCTTCATCGATAGTCGCACAAATGCCTTCTACTTTTTCACGGGGATAAGAGCCCTTGAAGGTCCTGATTATATTTTTATAGCAAACATGCTTCTCGTCTTCCAGAAGCTCTTCGGAACCGCAAAATTTTAATGCTTTTACGTACTCTTTCTCGGGTTCGCCGTGAGCCATAAACCCGCCTGCGAAACCATGCAGACACCCAACCCGCAGGCGTTCGGGAAGGCCACGGCACGCAAATATATATTCGCTATAATCATCTTTTGAAAGGGCTCTTTGCGTTGCGCCCGCAGCCACTACATCTATGACTAGCCAAGCGATTTTATCATCTTCAATATCTTTGGTAAACTCAGCAAGCTTAGAAAGGTCGTCGCCGACAAGGCCGTTAAGATGCATGGCCATTTCATAATAGCAGGCCTTCGTATGCTCATATGTGCGCTGCTTAGGACAGAGCCAGAGAGGGTCCTCAATGACAGGAGCTAGGCCGTACTCTGCCCGAAAGATCCAATCAGAGATAACATTAAAAGCCCCTTGGAGACATTCCCGGACCTCATTTGGATTATTCGAGACCCCGTCGCAAATCTCCAGAGCAGGATTTATTATCTCTTGAGCTTTTCCCCAGCTTGCAGGATCGAATGGTTCGTTAACAAAGCCGTGGCCGATTGCATGATAGCAATTCAAACGTATTCGCGGCCGCTCGTCCGATAATTGATTGTCGAGATAATCACAAAGGCGTTTCGTTTTTTCTACATCCGGATCGTCTCTCAGCATATGCTCCAACCAGCCATGAAAAAAACCAAAGCCGCAGTAATAGGTTTCGGGAGGTAGGTCCAGCGCTTCTATATCTTTATATTTGGGATATTCTTCCGCGTAAAACTCCTCTCCAAGCCGATGTGCGTACCAATGGCACCCCTTAAATGAAAATAAGGGATCGGTCCGGTAAATGTTTGCGAAGACCTCGAAAGAAGCCTTCACGCCCTTCTCCTTAAGCGTGTCAGACAAGAGTGAATCCCAGCACTGTTCTCTTTCTTGTTCATTAAGTTTATCCAAATTCTGGCAATCCATATATACCTCTTCCCGATTCTTGCCTATAACAATTATTTTTCCTATAGCAGAAGCTCTGACATGGTCGTGGTATCTCCATGTCCCCGGCTTATCAAATTTAAAACTCCATTCTTTGTCTGACGCTATAGGCTCCTTGGGGTCAAACTCGGGATAGATTGTATGCGTGGGATGAGAATTGCTTGCCGGCCAAAAAAAATTATCCTTTGTGGTACTAAATGTTACCGTATCACCTTCATGTATACTAAGTTCCGCAGGATAAAAGCCATCATCACGCAATTCTATAATATGGACCTGCTCCGCTTCCGGCTCGACGATTGGCGCTGACTTAACCCCTTTCAAGAAAAATATGGCTCCGCCGCCTACGACTAAAATGATAAATAAGTATACAAATTTCATGATATTGAATGACTATTCCCGGGGCGAAACAATATACGTCTTAGCATCCAACCAAAGATTGGCAAGTCTCCCACTGTCTCTCTCCAGGAAGTATCGTGTTTTTTGAAAGGCGAATCGAAAAACAAAAAGATTAAAAGTAGGGCAGTAGGGAAGAAGAGCATATCCATAGTTAAATAAATTCCCGTATGCATAAATATTAACCCAAATGCCCAAATTTTGTGAAGGGAGGGCTTGAAGGCAATCCATAAGGAAAAGAACTGTAGGTAAATCATACCAAGAAAAAGAGGCCATCCCACGATGACATGCTCAACAAAAAAGGAACCGAGTAAACTTGTTGAGTCGATGTTGCGCAGCCAATAGGCAATATGCAGGGCGAGAGCTTCGGGGGCAAATGCGTGTGTCTGCCCCGCAAAGTACTGATAGATTGCGCCCTGTATTTTACCCAGGCCCGCCATTGAATATATAAAAAGTGTTACGGCCTGAGCGCTAAAAAATACCAACAAGAATTTTTTGCGAACTTGTAGAGAATGCGCTTTCCCCGCCCAGGCATCCGGTAGAAAAATCAACAAGAAAGACACGTACAACCATGGGTACCAGTGATGATCAGCTCGCAATACTGAACTGAGCAGTGCGTTGAGCTGGAATATTCCCAAAAAAACAAATATACGGGCTATACGATTTTGAAAAAAGAACGCCCCGATAAAAGCGCTTATAAGAAAAAAGAATTGTATAATGTTTGCTGTAGTAGCAAGGCTCAAGTGATTTGCCCATGGAATTGACCATACAGGAGAAAAATTTTCTTCTTGGGAAAGAAACTTCCCACCATTAATAACCACCAGAGCTTGGAATGCAAGAAAGTAATAAAAAAATTGCACAATGGTTTTCGCCTTAGTAAATGGCTTCCCCCTCGCAGCAAAAGATTCTATTGAAAAAGGAAATATACTTGAGAGATATTTTTTAATGGTTGTTATTTGTTTCATAAATCCTTCTCTTTAGCGGTAAGGGTAGCTATTCTTTCGCCTTCAGTAAATTGTCCCGTCTTCCAATACTTCAATGTGTCAAATTCAATCCTTACTATTTCATAAACAACGGGTTGTGATAGGAAACTTTCCTCTATGGTTTTGCGATACTGCTCTACCTTTTCAGTTTCCCCGCGTTCAATATTTTCGCCCAAGACTCGTATTGTATAATCATACTCAGTCATGGTTAGAATTTTTTTAAAGTATATACCGTGGGAATCCTGGAAAAAGACAGGGGGATCTAACTTTTTACCTTCATATTCAACAATTTTTAGCGCATACCCCGTTATGAACTGAGGTGGAACTCTCGTGAATACAAACCAGGAGAAAAACGGGTACGCTTCTCCTTCGGAGGTATGGCTACTGAAGTAAAATCCCATGTAAAAATACAAAAGTATGGTAGAAGTAAGAAATATTTTAAGAAAATTGTATGACACTGCCTTTCATTATACTATAACGCCTAAATTCTATCTCGGCATCTTGCATTCCAGAAATCTGGAAGGTAACTACAATATTGAATAAATTCTTCAGATTCTGGATGTACGGAAAAAGTTGAATAATATAGAAGCTCCTTGTAGCATTCATTTTCTAGCTCAAACTTCCGGGCATACTCACAGATTCCAACTGCCCTCTCAATTAAATTTTTATCTGTTTCAACCATACGCGAAGCCATATTAGCAAAACACTGTGCCTTTATTTCTTCCGGCATCCCTGTACATAGAGCATTCATACGACTTGCTTGAAATTCGAAACGAACCGCAATCGAAAAAAAGAGCTTATTATAGCATAACTTATGCTCCCTCGGGTCCATAGAGTAGGAACAGTAATCAATAATATCTTCCGAAGTCTCTATTTCTTTTTCCTTATTACCCACTATCCACGCTTCCCGAAAGCATCCCCACTGAATCTCCTGGGGAAACTGACCGCAAAAAGAACTAAGTTCCCCCCGCCAACCTCGCTCCCAACAAATTCCCTTGTCTATCCCGTTGGTATATTGATCACATTCCACCAAGTTTTTTTTGAGGGGGACGATATTATATATGAGCGCAAAATCTTCCGGTTCGCGCGGCTGAAATATTTGCATAAAAATTCCTTCATAGCATGTCTGAAGGTAATTTCTCCCGTCTTCTTTTATGCCAACAGCCTCACAGACCGCGGTAGCAGCATTTACATCAGCACCAGTAAGATACATTGAGAGATGACCTATCTCGTGATAACAGCTTGAGGTTTGTTGTAGTGTGGGATTCCAGGAAGGTCTTTTTTCACAAAGCCGCACAAGGTCGGGTTGAAGCTCCCGTATTTGTTCTTCGTCGAGTTCTGCGGAGGCAAAATGTTCTTGAATTGTACCGTGGATGCAGCCATTTGAACACATTCCGACCGGACAGCGATCCACAACATCCCTCCACTTGCGCGGATCTTTATTATACTCTCTCTCGCTTAATGCATGTCCCAGCGTATGGCAGAACCAGTAAGAATCGTCTTGGCTCTGAATAATTTTTGTTACCCCAAAGGCATCCTCCATGGAAATAACATCCATAAGCTTGGGGATCTCCTCATCATAACACCGATCGCGTAAGGATGAGCTCATCGAGCACTTTGCAAAAATTTTGGCAGCATGCGCCTCAAGCGAAGCGGGTTCAGTAAAAAAAACACGGGGATATTGGATACATGCGCTAATCGCAATTATAGAAATTATAAAAATCAGTCCATAGCTTGCTTTATTTAGTTTAGGGAATCGTGGCATAATAATGTGCCTATAGATTTATCTGACAATATTTTCTATATTCCTCCTCAACCGCTTTACAGATTTCTTTTACCTTTTCTTTTGAATACCAGCCGCCTAAATTGAGCGCGTACTGAAAGCAGGCATCTTTCTCCTTTTGGGTCAACAAATCCGAGCGGCAAAAAATCAATGCTTCCTCATACTCGGTTCCGGGCGGGCCGTGTTCAAGAAACCCATGGGCAAACCCCCGTATGCACGGAAGGCGCAGATGGTCTTGGAGCAAACGGCAGCTATCTATTATATCTGCCGTATTCTGCCCTTCATATATAGAAGCAAGCGCGGCTAAATATTTTATTGCGGAAATTTCCTCCGCGTCATCGTCAATATTTTCAACATAGCGCATGGACTTTGAAAAATCGTTTCCTGAATGCCAATATATAGCAGAATTCATATTGCCGTAACAGCTTCTTTTATATTCCTCCGGCTGGTCGCGGCACAGCCAAAGCGGATCCTCCTCGTTTATCGTAAGCCCATATTCGCCGGTAACATAAAAATTCGCAATGCCGTTGAAAACGCCTGACGCACAGCGATAAAGCTGATCTTCGGTTTCCGAAGCATCTCTGCAAATCTCCAGCGCCGGATCTATAAGAGCTTTTTCGTCCTCCACTGAATTTCCGTATATTATCGCCATATCCATCGCTCCATGCCCAATGCCATGATAACACTGAAGCGCGGCGTCCGGAGCATCCGGAGTCAATTTTTTATCGATATACTTGCAAAATTCACTCGCTTCTTCAGTGTCCAGATTCGCGCTTAGCAAGGCTTCCATAAATCCATGGTAAAATCCGTTGCCGCACGCAGAGGCCTTCGGAGTAAGTACGGAGTCTTTGTCTTTAAGAAAATAAGGGTATGCCGCGATGCCGACGTTATGAGTTATATGATGACAGTAAAGCTTAAAGTCCGAATCCCTATTAAACATAACAGAGAGATAATCAAATAGTGCATCGATACCTTCCTCCTCCAAAACCGCGAGTAACTCTTCCTGCCAGCAGTACACATGGCTATGCAGGCGTTTGCAGTCGTTATTGCCAGGTACCTCCGTGGCCTTTCCGCCCGTATCTTCGACTATTATTTTACCAGTAAAATATGGAGCAAGGTGGTCGTGATATTTCCATTCGCCGGCTTCATCGAATCGGAAGCTCCAACTCCCCCCTCCCTTTATTGGTTTTCCCGGATCAAACTCAGGATATATCCCGTGCGCGGGATGAATATCAGAGGCCGGCCAGAAACCTCTGGTTTTAGAAATAAATTTTACAGTACCGTCTTTTTGTATTGTAAGTTCGCGAGGATAAAAATTGTCTTTCCGAAGCTCAATAATACTCTCTGTGCTTGGCTGGTGATATTTAGCAAACACAATAAAAGAGATGGAGGCTGAGATTAGTAGGATAACAAGGATTGTTCGAATTTGAGCTTTCATTTAAAGAAATTAGAATAATTAAATAAATTAGTTTAATGCCGTAACCCCCCCTCGCCCACTAAATCTGCCTTTTGGGCACAAAGATGCTCGCTGTCAATTTCAAGGCCTTCGCACAGCTTAAGCGATAGTGAGCGCAATTCGGGCATAGCAAAAAATGCCCATGATGCGCCCGCGCGGCAAGTAAGCCGCCCCTCAAAGTCAGGCATTTTTTGGCAATCTGCAATAGATTTGTCAGTATCAAAGTCGCTTGAAGGAGCGACAACAGCGCCCACTCCCAGATAACATGCCTCTTTTTCCTTGTCGTTTATAACGTTGTCGCATAGCTCTCCTATTTTTTCATAGCTAAAAAATTTATTCCACCATTGCCCAAGAGAGTAGTAACAGGCCTGTTTGAATTTTTCTGCCAGCCCCGGGCAGGCATCGTATGGATTGTCCTGGTCGATATCCCTTACCGATATAAATGAATTTTTCGAATCAAATATTGTAGGGAGGGTATATTCCATAAATACTCCCCCCTTGCATCCAAATAAGGGATTTTCCCATGCGAGAGTTTCGCAGGCGTCAAGCGCCTCGACGAGCCGATCCGGCCCCAGATATTCTACAAGGCCATGCCCTATGCCGTGCTGGCACCCCACCCCCCCCACTCCGTATTTTTCAATGCAGGCCCTGTCCATATCCAAAACAACATCTTTGCCGTGTTCGCTCAGGGCCTTCAAAAAGAAGCTGTGATAACATCCGAAAGAAAATGTGCTGTCGCATATTACCACACCCGCTATACCCTCGCTTTCATAAAGAACCTCTCCAAAGACATGAACTGCCACGTGCTGAATCTTAAAATCATAGGGCTTAAGTGCATTCTTGAACTCTTCATATGCGAGCGCAGCTCCCGCCTCATCAATTCTGACAGACCAGAATTCACCTTCTTCGAGAAGATTTACTGACTCGGAAGTTTTTTGAGTTAAATTAGCGGCTATTTCCGCGGATTCTTTTTCAGAAAAAAATAGGCCATTCGTCTCCATCAATACGATAGCCGCTAAAATAAATAGTAAAGCATAGCTAGAGTAGCGAATCATCTTATTGTATTATTCCAATTCTATACAAAAGGATAGGCATCGTCCATGCCTATCCTCGGTATTAGTTGTATATTTTTTTTACTCGCCTCCCGGGATTGCATCAGGAGAAAAAAACGAAACCTGGATAAATTTTATATTTCGAAATTCCTTTTTTCCTCTTATATTTTCATCACTGCTTACCATGATGTATTCGCCGCTATTTAGCTCATTCAACGAAATTTCGGCGCCTGTGGGAGTAAATGTTCCGGGTTCTCCATTGGGATTATCGGTATCATAGGAAAATATTTGCGTATTAGCCCCAAGAAAAACCGTGAATTCCTGACCCGCGGTTGTGCGCATATCGATAATTTTATCTTCGCTATTAATATACGCAATGTATCCAAAGATTTCAAAAACTTCTTCACCAACTTCATCGGCAAGTTGTGTTGGGGATAATCCCTCAAATTCATCCAACGAAACAGTATTTTCTTCCGGCGCGGAAGATTCTGGAACTTGATTTTCCGGCACCGGTTTTTTAAAAAGAAAATATCCGGCAAAAACCACTGCGGCAAGAAGTACTATTATTCCAATATTATAAGGGGTTTTCATATTAGTATGTTACTAAAAATAATCCGGCTACATGGGGCGTCTGATCGCACCCATAGCCGTATGTACCGGGACCATGTTCAAAGCCCGGTGTAATATTTGTTGTACTATTTGCGGGTATAGATATTGTATTTTCCGCGTCAAAGACGATAGTGTGCGGGACATTGTCACTGTTTTTTACGAAGATCTCTTCTTTATATTTTACCTTAAGGACAACGGGGTTTGCAACAGTGCATTTTGTAATATCAAGATACTGCGCTTCTTTTGAAACTTTTTGCACAAGTTCCAGGTGACGCTGCTTTTCTTCTCGGGAAGCGTCTTTTGCGGGGTGGAGAAGAGCGGCACGCTCCTCTTCCATTATACCAAGTTCTTCTGCGGAAGGCAAAAGATTTATAATGGGGCTTTCCTCGCTCTCGTATTTCTGCGCTTCAGGAACGGGCGCTATTTCGCCCTGCTGCAGATTATTGAATCTATTCTCGAAGGATGTATCTGAAGAACCCCCCGATCTTTGCATGTAAATAGCATAACCGAGGCCAAAAGCTGCTGCTATCAATGCAATTACGGCAATTGTTAAAATTTTGTTGGTCATTTTTTAGTTATAACGCGCTTAGTTATAACGCGCAAGGCACTTTGCACTCCATGGATCGGGTAGGGCGTTGCATAATCTATAGAAATTTTCGGAACCCGCATGGAAGTTATATGTGGAATACACTAAGAGCTCTTCGTAGCATTGCTTTCCCACCCCGGATATGGCAGCTATCGCGCATAAAGAAACGGATCTATCCACAAGCCGCGCGTCTGTCTCAATCATGCGCGAGGAGGCATTCGCGAAACATTGCCCCATTCGATCTTGCGGCAAACCGCCGCAAAAATCTTTTACCTTATTTTCATCAAGGCCAAATTGCGCAGTGATCACATAAAATAATGCGTTATAGCACCTGTCCTCCTGGCCGTCAGCTTTCATTTGCGAGCAAAACTCCACAAGCCCTTCGGGGGTTATTATTTCATTGTAATAAAGTGGCCAGCCCTCACTCCAGCACGAACCTTTTTGCTCGCCGGTAAATTGGCTGCAAAAAGAAAGGAGCTCCTCCTTTGCCGGCTCTTTTCCCTCCACAAGCGCAAAGTCCTCCGGCTCCAGGGGCTGAAAAATCTGCATAAATGCGCCGTCAAAACAAATCTGGGAATAATCCTGCATGGTATTTGCCGCGGTAACTTCTTTGCAAAGTTCTACTGATTTTTTTATGTCTGCCTCTGTTATATACATACTAAGATGTCCAAGGGCATGATAGCAAGTCCCCTTTTCAAGGCCTGTCGGATTCCAGCCGGGCCCTCCTTCGCATATATTTTGAAGCTGGGGCTTTAGTTCGGCGATTTCCGCATCGGGAAGAGACTCTGCGCGGAATCTCTCCTGAAAAGCCCCGTGAATACATCCATTAGAACACATGCCCCTTGGACAGCGCGCGATAACATCTTTCCATTTGCTCGCATCTTTGGCGGTTTCTCTCGCGCTTAGCTCATGCCCCAGAACATGACAGTAGAAGTACTCGCTATCTTTTTCCTGCACGAACCGCGTGACCTCAAACGCCTGCTCCATGGTTGCCCCATTCATGACCCTTGGGATTTCTTTGTCGTAACAACTTGGGCGATAACCCTCCCCGGAACATTTCTCTAAAATTTTATCCGCGTAACCGGAAAGCGCTGATTCCCCGCGTAAAAAAAACCATATTCCCGCCTCTGTAAAAACGAGTATTATTATAGAAATTAAAAATATAATTTTCAAATGTTTCATAAGAGATGCTGCTGGCATTTTCCCCGATAGGAATCCGGAAGTTCTTCACAAAATTCTTTTTTATAATCCGGATCCCGAATATATGTCTGGACAGCTCCGATGAGATTTATAAAGCAGGCCTCTTGATGGTCCACGCTTCTTAGAAGTCGACAAAATCGGATTGCGGTACCGCGATTATTTTCCCCCCCCCAGTACAGTGAATTTGTCGCATGCTCAATGCAGGATATAACTCCATCCTTAGTGTCCGCAAGCAAACACCATTTATAAACGTTTCCCATCTGCTCGTCTGTCATAGCGTCTACATTTCTGATATCCCGGTCTTGCGACAGGACCACGAATTCTTTCCCAAAGCCGCCATAACATGCGTCTCTGTTGTTCATATCCGAAATAGGAATTTCATTGCAAAAAGGAAAGGCCTTTTTGTAATCATACGGCGTGGGATTTGCAAGACTTGCGCCCGCCGCTTCAAAAAGATGAGGTGTGAGGTATACATAACAGAGATAGCGTGCGTGCTCCGGTATAAATTGGGCCGAGCAAGGATATAAAGGGTCATCTTCTTTCAGGTATTTTTTGTACTGTCTCGCCCAAGCCTCTTGATCATGAACACCGGAAAGTATTTCCATGATTGTGCCGCTTATACATTGACTCGCTTCTTCGTAGCCGTATTCAGGCGTGCCCGTCTTTTCGCAAAGTTCAACTGCTTTTTCTAAATCATAAGCAGTATAGGCAAGCACTCCATGCCCAAGCCCATGAAAGCACATTGTATATGCGCCCGATCCGCCCGGCGCTTGATAGCATGTTTCAACGATTTGAGGAAACGCGCTTTCTCCCTGCTCAAGAAGCAAGCCGACTACAATAGTGTGCGAGCAAGCGTTGCGAAAATCATGCGTGCACACTTTTATGCCATCTAAACCCTCCTGGCCGTACAGAACGTCTCCGACAATATGCCCCAATAAGTGCATGTCTGTGCCGGGGGGGACGGGGGCCGCTTTTAATATTTCATATGCATACGC
>Ga0066376_10003761_pt1 | contig 13424 bp, 16 predicted proteins | sample Knorr_S15_td_Bot_FD_77009 | JGI IMG/M metagenome (GOLD analysis project Ga0066376, IMG submission 77009) | Marine microbial communities from Southern Atlantic Ocean transect - Knorr_S15_td_Bottom_ad_5009_LV_A | ecosystem: Environmental > Aquatic > Marine > Oceanic | place: Southern Atlantic... | reverse complement strand
AATTTATTAAGTGGCGCTAATAATCCTCCAGCTAATTTAGCAAGTAAAACATCTCTGGAATCTATAGTCGCAAGTATCTCAAATTTATCTAGTGTTAGATCCTCCCCTTCTATCATTCCTCCTTTGATTATGAAAGAGTCATGTTCTTTTGAGAAAGTTTTTAATACTTTAGCTGCTTCAACAGGGTCTGAATCTATTATTGCTACTCCGGTAGGTCCGTTCAAATAATCAACTATATTTTCAAAACCTATATTTTCTGCTGCTCTTTTGGCTAGAGACATCTTTACAACATTAAAACTTGCTCCAACATTTTTTAATTCTCTTCTTAACTGCATCTGTTGTAAAACGCTCAAGCCACGATATTCGGCAAGCACTAGTGATGAGGCGTCAGAGAACAGCGATTCAAGCTGCTTTACTCTTTCTACTTTTTGCTCTCTTGCCATAAAAAAAATCCTCATATCAAGGACCGATCGTTTTACCTACGCTAGACATTAAGGATTATCCACTAACGGTCTCTGGTTTCTTTTGTTTAACTATGTTATCAATGTGCTTGATTTAAACAATTAATTTTATTTATTTAAATCAATATTTACAGAGGGGCCCATTGTTGAAGAAATATAAACTTTCTTTATATAATCTCCCTTTGAAGATGCAGGCTTAGCCCTATTTACTTCTGCTAAGACTTCATCAAAGTTCTCTAACAATTTTCCCTCTTCAAAAGAAGCTTTGCCAATGGATAAATGAATATTTCCCAATTTATCATTCTTAATTTCTACTTTACCTTTTTTGAAGTCTGTAACTGCTTTTGCTACATCTGTAGTTATAGTTCCAGTCTTGGGATTAGGCATTAGACCTTTTGGACCTAAGATCTTTCCTAATTGACCTACTTCACTCATCATTTCTGGAGTTGAGATAATAATATCTACATCAATATCTCCTTCTGATTTTACTTTCGTTACAAGGTCCTTCCCTCCTACAACTTCTGCCCCAGCTTGTTCTGCTTCTGAAAGAGCCTCTCCTCCTGCAAATACTCCAATTCTAACTTCCTTCCCTGTTCCAGCTGGAAGGGAAACCGTTGTCCTAATATTCTCTTCTGCCAGTTTTGTATCTATACCCAATACAATTACCAAATCTATAGACTCATCAAACTTAGCATTTGCTATTGATTTACTTACAGATATAGCTTCTTGTTTACTAACTGAATCAGTAGGAACTTCCTTAATTAATTCCTTGTATCTTTTATCTTTCATTATCCTCCTTTTGGTTCAAACGACCTTGTCTCCCAAAAATTATTTTAAATATCTACTGTTATCCCCATAGACCTTGCAGTACCAGCAATAATCTTCATTGCTGCATCAATATCATTGGCATTAAGATCCTGCATTTTAGCTTCTGCAATTTCCTTAAGTTGATTTTTTGATAGATTTCCAACTTTTTCTTTGTGCGGTTCGGCAGACCCTGATTCTAATCCAATTGCTTTCTTTATTAAATAAGATGCTGGAGCTGTTTTTGTAATATATGTAAATGATTTGTCAACATAGATCGTAATCTGGACAGGAACAATTTCACCTTTCCTAGATGCTGTATCATTATTAAATGCTTGAACAAAATCCATAATATTTACTCCGTATTGTCCTAAAGCAGAGCCTACTGGAGGAGCGGGTGTCGCCCCTCCTCCTGGGATTTGCAATTTAACTAACGCCTCAATATCTTTTGCCATAACCTTTTCCTTCAATTCTTCACAATGTCAGTAAATGCTAACTCCAAAGGAGTCTCCCTACCAAATACATTAACTAAAACTGTGACTTTTGATTGATCTAGATTCATTTCCTCAATTATTCCATTAAAGTCTGCAAAGGGTCCGTTAGTCACTCTTACGGTTTCTCCTGTCTCAAAGTCAGGCTTAAATTTTGGCAACTCTTTACTGTCTTCAACTTCTTCATTAGTTCTAATAATTCTTTCAACTTCCTTTTTTGACAATGCAGAAGGATGTTTACCTGATCCTACAAAGCCTATAACAGAAGGTGTGTTACGTATTTCATACAATAAGTCATCATCATCATTCATCCTTACCAAAACATATCCTGGAAATGTTTTTTTCTCAACAGTAACTTTTTTACCATTTCTTATTTCAATTACTTCTTCTGTTGGAATAAATACATCATAAATTTTATTCTCTAGTTTTAAGTTTTTGATCCTTGTTAATAGATTATTTTTGACTTTTTTTTCATGTCCTGATTGTGCATTTAGCACAAACCATTGTCCAGGTAAATCATATGGATGTTCGTTACTTAAAGTAATATCCTCTATAGTTTCATTTGTTTCTTCAGTTAATATCTCATCCATAATTTTAAACTTATCTCCCCGAATTAAGTAGGTTAATCAGTCCTTGTTTAAAACCAAAATCTAATCCAAAAATAATAATAGTTACTGAGACTATTGCGACTAACGTGACTACTGTATACGACATTAATAGATCGCTTGTAGGCCAATTCACTCGTTTTAGTTCAACTCTAACTTCTAATAAGTAGTTGCTTATCTTCCTAATTCTTGAGAGTTTTTCAGAATTATCTTGCTGTGAAAAATTTCTGTCAGCTTTTTTTGCCAAACGCTCTTCACGTTCAGCCATTCTTCGCATTTCTCTATTCATTTCATTCATAAAAACCTCTTGCAGGGGTGGTGAGATTCGAACTCACAACCTCCGGTTTTGGAGACCGGCGCTCTGCCAATTAGAGCTACACCCCTAAATTATTACTCATCTTCAGATTTATCTGTAGAACGATTTCTCATAATCACTAAAGCAAATATAGTAACAATTATAAGCAAACTAAAGGCTAAGAGTCTCACAATTATATTGCTTGAATTCTTTGTGGTATCATCTAATGATTTCATTACTTTTGACACAAAATCCTGTGGTGGGGGTGTTCTTTTTCCAGAATTATTACCTTTTAGCTCCTCGAGTAAACTATCAATATCTACTCTATATTTCTTAAAAAAATTCATATACATCTCTACCTCTCTACATCTACCAGCAAAACTCGTAATTTCTGATGAGCACGATGTAGTCTCACTTTTGCTGCAGTCACTGTAATACCTAAGTATTGTGCTATCTCTTTATGAGACCTACCGTCTATATTTTTTAATTCTACAATTATCCTCTGATCCATTGGTAACTTATTAAGAGCTTGTTTTAATACAAATGAAAGATCTGAGTTGATAGCGATAAGTTCCGGGTCTTTCTTTTCATCAATAACTACTGGTTCTTGTGTGTCTTCTATGTTTATTAAATTGTGCTTCTTTGCTTTTTTACGTAGAGTCCAAGCTGTGTTAACTGTGATTCTATAAATCCAGGTACTAAATGCAGAATCTCCTCTAAACTTTTCAATTGCTCTCCATGCTCTAATGAATGCTTCTTGAGCTATATCATTTGCTAAGTCTCTATTCCTCGAAAGCTTAAAAGCTAGAGAGAAAACTAATTCCTGATTTCTAACTACTAATTGTTCAAAAGCTTTCTTGTCACCATTCTGTGATCTAAGAACTAGCTCCTCATCACTGATGTCTTCTGAAAAAATGCTTTCTTCTAATTTAGGAGTCATAGTATAAGAATACTTAATATTCAACTAGAAAGAAGAGCTATCTTTTTTCTCTAAATAGACAATGCTTCCTACATGAAGGACAGTATTTTTTTAACTCCATCCTATCTGGAGTATTTGTCTTATTCTTATTTGTTACATATATATGTACTTTGCACTCTGTACACAACATAGTTAATGGGGGTCTTTTATCAGACGCCATATATTATCTCCTTTTATTTCTTGTAGCGACGGGAAGACTTGAACTTCCGACCTCTCGATTATGAGTCGAGCGCTCTAACCAGACTGAGCTACGCCGCCGTGAGCCCTCTTCCGGGTTTGAACCGGAGACCTCCGCCTTACCATGGCGGTGCTCTACCAACTGAGCTAAGAGGGCAATTGTTTTGTGCCGGGAGAAGGATTCGAACCTACGAAGGCATAGCCGGCAGATTTACAGTCTGCTCCCTTTGTCCGCTCGGGCATCCCGGCAAAACAATTATCCTTATTAAAGTTTAATTTATTAATAATATTGCGTAAGAGGGAATTTTATTAGATTAGGATTTTATTATGAACAAAAAAGTAAAAAATTATCTAGACAGATGGCGTGATAATAACTTAATTGACGAAGATACATACAATAAGATTGTCTCATTTGAAGAAAATACCGGCACAAACCAGAAATCTAAGGTAGCACGAGCAATTACATTAATCGGTGGTTTATTTCTTTTGTCTGGCCTTTTTGGAACAATTCCTTTACTGTGGATGAATCTTGCTTATTGGGCTCAATTAGGACTTTTAATCGCGACTACCTATTTTCTATTCTATGTAGCTGGTTATAGTGAAAAATTAGAAGATGGAAAATTATTTATTTTCAATTCAACCGAAAGGGTTAGTTCATTTCTCTTCTTAATTTCTAATATTTCTTTTGGAGCGTCTGTAACTTTCAGTTTAAATATCCTTCAAGAGACTGAAGTTATAAATATTAGTAAAGATTTATCTTATGCTCTAGTTTCATTTTTTGTCTTACTCTTTGCAGTTTATTTATTTTTTAGAACAAAATTTATTTTTCAACATGCAGCACTATTTTATTGTTTGTGTTTTTTCTTAGGTTCTGTTGGAAACATAATATTTCCAAATATTGAACCTTGGGCTGCTGGGCTTTTTCTAATTACTATTGGAAGTATTTGGGGTATAAATACTCATTCAACATTACTTCAACCAAGTTGGTTGGGATATTTTTTATCAACGACCACTATCTCTATTGGGACAATAATTTTAATTGAGAATCTAATTGAAAATGAAATAATTATTATTTTAATTTTGATTATCGGATCAATATTTTACGTATGGGCAAGCATTCAGCTTTCTGAACAAGTAATATTTTTTATCGGTGGGTTAGGTCTTGTTATCAATCTGCCAAGACTCATTACTGAAATATTGCCAGACAATATATGGCCACCTTTAATATTGTTTCTTGTGGGGGGAGTACTTGTAGTAGTTGGTTTATATTTAAATTCTATTAGAGAGAACATTAAAACTACTCATTCAAACTGACTGTTATGAAAAAATTAAATTATCCTTTATTTCTATCTTTAGGAATACTTATTGTAACTACAATCATTGTGGCTCTTTTTGGAGTTGTACCATTTCCAGAATATGAAGTCTTGACAAAGGATGCGGGACTCAAAGGAAAATTAATTTTCCATGTTGAAATTCAGAACCAAAATCTTATTCCTCCTGCACCAGATATTATGGATGAGTGCATTTTATCAATTGATCTATCAGCTAAGTCATTTAAAGAAGAAAAAATAATTTGCGGTAGTGACCTTTATGATCTTTCTTATGATATTTACTTTTATGATGCCCAAATTTTTGAAGAAGAAAATATTTTACTTAGATACTGGGATGAATCATCTGATGATGAGATGGGCTTAATAATAAATATAGATAGTGGAGTCGTAGTTGATAGGATTAAAGAGCCAAATTCTTCTCGTAAATCAAACAATATCAATGTATATGGTGAAAAATTAATTGAGCCATGGAAAACATCTGATTATAGCTCTAGAGTAATTGGAATCTATTATGTAAATAGGACAGAAACTGTAGAAGTATTTAAGTCTAAAGCTCCGACTAGCTATTACTTTGAATCATTAAATTGGTCTCCAGATGGAGATTATATTGCTGCTTTAGACTCTGAAAATAACCTAATTATTTTTTCAAAGAGTAAAAAATTTAAACCAGCAATAGTTACATACTCAAAATTAAATCTTGAAATTTTTGATGATGAGGAAAGAAGATTAATAAACCTACTAAGTTGGACTGATTAATTAAATTCTTTTTTAGGTCTTACCCCAATCTCACTAATTACATGTGCAGCACTCTTATTAGCAATTTCTGCTGCGTCATTTATAGATAGCTTTTGTTGTACCCCATACAAATAGCCTGCTGCAAAAAAGTCTCCTGCTCCAGTCTTGTCAATAACGTTAGCCTCTGTAGCCTTATACAATAGTTCCTCATCGCCACTAACTACAATTGATCCTTTTGATCCAAGAGTACAAATAAGCTGTTCAACATCATGAAAATGGTCTTTAAAATATTTGATTGCCTCTTTGGTTGAATCCAATTGTGTTAAAGCTTTTAATTCATCCTCATTACAAAAGACATAATCTATAGATTGTTTTATAAATTCTATAAAACTTTCCCTGTGTCTTTCTACACAAAACACATCTGAAAGGGTGATTGCATTCTTTCCATTAGTTTCGGTATTTAATTCTGAAGCTCTCTCAAAAGCTTCTTTGCTTTCTGGCTTATCCCATAGGTAACCCTCGAGATAGACAATTTCTGCATCCAAAATGGAGTTACGATTTATTTCACTCCTTGATAAGAACCCCCCTGCCCCCAAGAATGTATTCATCGTTCTCTCTCCATCAGGGGTAATAAAGATTGCACATAATCCTGTTTGAATATCTTCTTCTCCATACACCGTATAGTCAGTTAAATTTGTACTAGCTAGGCTTGATTTAAATTGTTCACCTAACTTATCCTTGCTAACTTTCCCAATGAAACCAGCTTTTCCTCCAAGTTGTGATATCCAAAAGGCAGTGTTCGCTGCAGATCCGCCTGCTGCATAAGTAGGATTATCCATATTGCTCAATAAAAAGTTTGATCTTTCTTCATCTACAAGAGTCATTCTCGATTTATTTAAATCTAGCTCGTCTATGATTTCGTCTTCTGCCTCTTGTAATGCATCGACCAGGGCATTCCCAATACAAACAATCACTAAATTATTTCGCCGTGTTTGTTATTCTTATTAATAACATCCTGTTTATATAACTTATAAAATTCTCTCATCCCGCCTGCAAGATTTACAGCAGCTATCTCATTATCTTGTAAATATTCAGAAAAGACTCTGGACCTGTTTCCCGATCTACATACAACAATATAAGAGTCATCTTTATTTAAAGAAATTTCTTCATTTGAATCCAGATCCATAGTGCTCATGGGGAAGAAGGTTGCCTGTTTATAATGTCCTGCATCCCATTCACTTTGTTCTCTGACATCTAGAAAAATATAACTTTCATTTACTAACTCTAAAGCCTCTTTAGGATCTACATGCTTAATGTTATCTATATCGAATACCACTTGAACGCTCTCTTAGCCTTCTAACTCTTTCAGCTGTCGGTGGGTGCGTAGAAAAAAAACTTCTTTTTTCTTTTGCTCTGAATGCTTTGTATGGGTCAGAGATAAATAATGTACTGACTGCCGGATTAACTTGTAATGGTGCATTTGAATATGCATCAATCTTTTCTAAAGCTGAGGCAAGTGCTAAAGGGTTTCCTGTTATGTCTGCTCCTGTTGAATCAGCCCCAAACTCCCTTGTTCTTGATATTGCAAATTGGATTATCATAGCTGCAATCGGAGCAGCAATCATTCCTACTACTAATAGGGCTGGATGAGTATTACGATTCCTGCTACCTCCAAACATGCTTCCCCACATATATGACCTAGACATAATTGAAATAGCCGATCCAATAACAACAGCTATTGTAGAAACAAGAATATCTCTATTCTTAACATGAGAAAGTTCATGAGCCAAAACACCTTCTAATTCATCTCTAGATAAAAGATTCAAAATCCCTTTAGTAACTGCAACTGAAGCATTTTTAGGGTTCCTGCCTGTGGCAAAAGCATTAGGCTGGTCTGAATCAATTAAATAAAGTTTTGGTACTGGCATCTTTTCTTTTGAAGCCAGATATCTCACTATCTCCACAAGATTCTGATGTTCGTCTTCTTTTAGAGGGACTGCTTTAGAGTATCGAATTGCAAGCTTGTCTGATTTGAAATACATAAATACATTGAAAAGCAGAGCAATAATAAAAGCGAAAATTAAGTCCATACCTAGTAACTGGGAGACAACTAGAAGGAGTAATGTCATAACCATTAATAAAAGAGTTGTTTTAAATTGATTCATTAACAATTATTTTATACACAATCTATTTTCTAGTTGCTTGAATTGTATAAAAACTTCCTAAACCACTTTTATCTGAAATAGTTTTTATGCTTAGTAAATCGCTATTGTTTTTGACCAAATCAAGTCCTTCCTTGCTAGACCTTCTATCTATTAGTTCTTCTATGTATTGATTTAAACCATTGTTATGCAAAAATTCATATTGAGTGCAAATTTTTTTCTCATAATACTTATCATCAATTACTTCAATGAGTGAAGAAAAGTTTATGTCATAAGTAATGTCCGTTTCACCAGGATAAAGCAACGGGTCTGGGCCTATATGGTGTTCTTTATATGTTCTTAACAAACTTGTATAGGGCTTAGACTCTCGTGCTTCCTGCAAATATCCATAATCAAATAGAAGGATTCCTAATGGATTCAATTTTTCTATAATATCTCTTATATATAACTCTGCATTGATTTGGACTTCCACTTCAAAATCTGGATGATCATTTTTATAATTTTTACTCAACCAATCAAGAACTTCCTCCCTGGGTTCAACTAAACAATAATCCAGGGAGCCTTTATTCATCTTGATAGCTTTTTCTTTCCAGTGCCCATTATCTATAAGTGCAATCGCACAGGAGATATTATCTAGGATTTCATTTCCAATAACAATTAGATTATTTGATTCAGCGAATAAAAAATCTTCAATACTTTTTGAAATAATGGATTCAGGAAATAAACTCTTAAGAGAGCTAATTGCAGTATCGGACTTTTCAATAAAATAAAAATCTAGCTCTTTCTCTTTTATTGAGTCAATTATAGATTTTGCTAAATTTCCGCTTCCAGCACCCAACTCAAGAACATTAAGAACTGGATTACTAAAGTTGCTACTAATCCAATTAGATATCGTTTTTCCGAAATATTCACTTACTTCTGGTGAAGTAAGAAAATCTCCTTTTTTACTAGATCTAAGTTGTCCAAAATTATAGTATCCATTTGATGAGTAAAGGGAGATCTCCATAAACTCATCAAAGAACATGTACCCAAAAGACGAATCCTCAATCTTTTCTTTTATTGATTCTAAAATCTTATTCTTGTTCAATTTTCTAAGGTAGTAACAGCTGGCTTGCTGCAACTCCAAGAAGTCCAAATATATTTGGGAAAAAACCTACAGCAATCGTTATAACTAGTGTAAATGCTCCAACAAATGACAATGATTTATCCACTTTAAGAGTTCCCTCTGAAATCTCTTCTATTTCTGATTCATCCATCCACATTATTTTTACAACGCGTGCATAATAAACTAAAGCTATTACAGCATTTAATGCACCGATAACTGCAAGGACTGAAAGCATTGTACTGCTTCCTCCTAACAGGCTTCTAAACACTACAAACTTTGCAAACCATCCACCAAGTGGTGGTATCCCCGCTAGAGAAAAGAAAAATATAGCTCCAAATAAACCTACAAGTGGAGATACTTTTGAAATATTTCCCCATCTATATATATTAAATGTATTAGTAATGCTGTTGGAAATTAAAACTACTGCAAAAGCGCCTAGATTCATAAATGTGTATATGACAATATACGTCACACTTGAGAAGATTGCATCTTGATAATTATGTGTAAATCCAGAAGCTGCAATAGGAGCAAGAATAAATCCTGCTTGTGCTATTGAAGAGTAGGCTAAAAGTCTTATCGCATTCTCTTGTTGGAGCGCTATTAAATTACCTACTGTCATAGTTAACCCTGACATGATTAATAATATTGGTCCCCATACATGGCCAAAAGCTGGAACAACTTTAGTCGTAAAAAGTAATAGGGCTACAAAACCAGCAGATTTCGAACTGACTGAAAGATAAGCTGCTACTGGAACAGGGGCCCCTTGGTATGTATCCGGAGCCCAAGAATGGAAAGGGACAGCAGAGATTTTAAACCCAATCCCTGCGAGAACTAGAACAATTGCCATGCTAGCTGCACTACTATTATTTGATTCAAGTAGGAAGGCAATATTCTCAAACAATATTTCGCCTGTAAGGCCATAAAGTAAAGAGAAGCCATACAAGATTAATGCAGCTGATAGTACTCCGAATAGAAAGAATTTTATAGCTCCTTCATTTGATTCTGGACTACTTTTTTTCCATCCTGATAATAAAAACATTGGCCCTGAAGCCAATTCGATTCCAATAAATAAAATAAGTAAATCTCGACTGGATGCGATAATGACCGCACCTAATAGTGAACATAGAAGAAGAAAGTAGTATTCCCCCTGATAATACCCTTCACTCTCAATGTATTTTACTGAAAGTATCAGGGTTAGATATGTTGCAAGGATAAAAATTCCTTTAAGAATCAAAGAGAATCTGTCTACTACATAGCTTCCCTCAAACAATACTCTATTAGTATCTTGTGAAAACCATAGAGTAATGAGGGGAATTAAAGAAGCTACTGTCCCTATTACTGAAAAGATAGCTATTAAGTACTTGTTTTTCCTTGTTAATATTAAGTCAAGTGATAAGGCTCCAAGAATAGTAACTATGATGATAATTTCGGCTGCTAGTGCATGATAGTCAATATTAATTTTCAGCCTCCAAATGCAACTTGTATAAGATTTACAACAGCACCATTTGTTGATCCAAAAATTATTTTTGGAAATACACCAATAATCACCGTAATAATTACTAATGGAATCCAAGCACTCAATTCATAAATATCCGCATCATGCAAATCTTTATCTATCCATTCTTCAGAAGGCTCTCCTAGATTAACCCTCTGAAGCATCCACAATAGATAACCTGCCGTAAGAACAGTCCCTACTGCACCAGCAACCATAGCTGTTCTAAAAATATTTAAGTTAAGACCTGGAAGTGGATTAAATGCTCCAAGTAATGCCGTAAATTCTCCCCAAAAGCCTGCTAAACCAGGAAGACCTAAAGATGCCATAGTGGTAAATGCTAAGATTGTTCCTGTCTTTGGGAGTAATTTCATATTCCCTCCAAGACGTGAAATTTCTCTCGTGTGATATGTGTGAGCCATAGATCCAACGACAAAAAATAATAATCCAGTTATAACTCCATGAGCAATCATCCCTATAATTGCTGCATTGATTCCTATTGGGGTTAAGGTCGCAATACCAAGCATCACAAATCCCATGTGACCAACTGATGAAAAGGCAATCAGTCTTTTAAGATCTGTTTGTGCCAAACATGCCAATGAACCATATATTATTCCTATAGCTGCAAGAATTGCTATGGCTGGAGCCCATCCCTTTGCCTGTTGTGGAAGAATTGGGATTGCGATCCTAATAAAACCATACGAACCTAGCTTAAGTAGAATTGCTGCAAGAAGAACTGAGCCAACTGTTGGAGCTGCTGTATGTGCATCAGGTAACCAAGTATGTAGTGGCCACATTGGAACTTTTACTGCAAAACCTAGAAATAGAGCAGCAAAAACAAGAGTTGCAAATGTTCCAGTAAAAGTGTTATTAGATCCTAGAATAATCAACTCAGGAATACTAAACGTCTTTCCCCCTCTGTAATAAAGCCCTAGGAATCCTAGGAGCATAAATGCCGAACCAAATAATGTGAATATAAAGAACTTGATGCTTGCATATAGACGAGACTCCATCTCATGCTTAATTCCGGGAACAGATATTTTTTTATTATCTCCCCATATTCCAATCATGAAATACATTGGAAGAAGAACTAATTCAAAGAAAACAAAGAATAAAATTAGATCTAAAGCAACAAATGTGCCATTCATCCCTGTCTCGAGTATAAGTATTAAAGAAAAAAGTCCTTTTGCATTCTTCGGTTCAGGAAGGTGCTCTAATGAGTAGATAATAGAAAGCATTGTAATAAAGGTTGAAAGCACGAGAAGAGGCAAGGAGATTCCATCAACTCCTGTTTCGTAATAGGAATTAATACTAGAAATCCAGCTAATTTTTCCTCCTAACTGAAACATTTCTGCTTTAGAGAAGTCGAATAGGTAGATCATCCCAAGACTCATCAAAAACACAAATACGGAGGTTCCCAATGAAATTAACTTTATTAATAGTTTATTATTTTTTGGGACAACTAGCAATCCAAGAACCCCTACCAGGGGGAAAAATACAACAGTGCTCAAAACTATATTATTTCCTAATAAATCTATAATTGATAACAAATCCATAACTACCTCCTAATATAAAACAAAAACAATAATACTTATCAATAAGACTGCGGAAAGAAATAGGGAAAGGTATTGCTGTACTCTACCTGTTTGAATTAATTTAATCTTCTCACCAGCATTATCGGTCCCAACAGAAACAGAATTAACTAGCTTATCAATTCCATCTTGATCAAGATTAAAATAAATAAACTTCCCTACAAAAGTCACTATCAAACCTAAAATATTTATACCTCTGTCTAATACATTGCTATTAAAGCTATCGACTAATCTCGCTATATATGTTTTAAGTGGATCTACTATCCATCTAATGTAAAAATCATCCAAATAATATTTGTTCTCTAGTATCTTCCATATTGGTTGAACTTTAATCTTTTCATCTCCTGTTTCAGAATTACCAAACTTCATATATATAAAATAAGAAATAACAATCCCTGCAACTCCAGCCCCCAAACCATAAGACATAGCTACAAAATCAAAACTATCTGGGTGATATTCTTTTATGGATACTCCCCTTGTCCCAACCCACGAAGTGAATCCTGTATATACTCCGGGAATATTAACCCATCCAGACACTACAGCCAAAACACTTAATACAATTAGAGGAGTGGTCATTAATTTATCAGACTCCTGTGGGTCTCCGCTCCCTCTGTAGTCACCATAAAAAGTTTTTATAACTGCTCTTGTCATATAAAAAGCTGTTATAAAAGCACCCAATGAAGCAAAGATAAAATAACCTTTATACCCTTCGTGGCTAAGAGAAGCTAAAATTTCATCTTTTGAAAAGAACCCAGCAAGTGGGGGTAGTCCGACTAGTGCTACTGTCCCAATAATGAATGTTTTGAAAGTCTTAGGCATAACATCTTTTAGTCCCCCCATCTCTGACATATTATTTGAATGTACCGCATGAATGACTGAACCAGCACCCAAAAACAAAAGTGCTTTAAAGAAAGCATGGGTCCATAAATGCATTAAACCAGCAGTATAAGCCCCTGCCCCAATTGCTGTAACCATATAACCAAGTTGACTAATTGTTGAATACGCCAATACTTTTTTCAAATCATCTTGAACTATTGCAAGACAGCCTCCCAAAAATAATGTAAGTACTCCGACCAAAAGAACCAATTCCTTTACAGGGGCAGCAACCCCTTCATAGAATGGGAACATTCTAGCTAGTAGATAGACCCCGGCTGTCACCATTGTTGCAGCATGCATCAGTGCTGAAACTGGTGTT
>Ga0066376_10003760_pt1 | contig 13426 bp, 12 predicted proteins | sample Knorr_S15_td_Bot_FD_77009 | JGI IMG/M metagenome (GOLD analysis project Ga0066376, IMG submission 77009) | Marine microbial communities from Southern Atlantic Ocean transect - Knorr_S15_td_Bottom_ad_5009_LV_A | ecosystem: Environmental > Aquatic > Marine > Oceanic | place: Southern Atlantic... | reverse complement strand
GCTTGGCACTAAAGAAAAGATTGAATCAATTTGGCAAGACCGCCGCGGCCAAGTAAACCCGCGCGCAGGTTATGCTGCAGACCAAGAGTTTGACCGTGAGTGGTGGTCAATCAGCTACGATGGCGAGCTTGACTGGGCAACGCTGAAGGCTTCTGTTTCTTATGTTGATACGCAAAATAATGGCCGTACTTTACCACTGAGTGTCAGCGAGCGCTTAGAGCTGCAAGCAATGTACGACGGTACTGGCGAATACGAAGGAATGGATGAGCAAGCACGTAAAGACTTAGCCGAAGAAACATTCTTACCGCGCCCTGCTCGCCCTCTAGAAAGCAGCCAATTTACCTACGACCTACGCTTTGACATTCCTATCACAGGTAGCTTTGGCAGCCATAATTTAGCAATTGGCGCACAGTTAATTGATGGCGAGTTAAAAGACGGTGTATTTGGCCTTGAAAGTGACCAAGCTGGCAAAGTACAAGAGCAAAACATGTACTCAATCTTTGCCGAAGATAACTGGATGGCAACTGATAACTTTACCTTCACATTAGGCGCTCGTTACGATGACCATGATGTATTCGGCAGCCAAGTATCTCCGCGCGTTTACGGTGTCTATAACCTCTCTGACACTTGGACGCTAAAAGGGGGTGTAAGTACGGGTTATAAAACACCACAAACCACTGATCTTTATGACGGTATTACCGGATTTGGCGGTCAAGGCACAAGCCCGTTTGCGGGTAACCCAGACTTACAACCAGAAACCAGTGTGAACTCTGAAATAGCCCTTTACTGGACTTCGCTTGATGGCGATCACAACATCAATGTGACTTACTACAACACCAAGTTTGAAGACAAAATTGCCAGCGGCGACACTATTTTAAGCTGTGAGCAAACTAACAATGTACGCCCTTGTGTGAACTTAGGTCAGTACGATCAACTTGGCTACGATAGCTATAGCCAAAAAATCAATATCGACGAAGTAGACCTACAAGGTGTTGAAATTGCAGGCCAATATACTATTACCAAAACAGTGTCTGTTAACGGTAACTATACCTGGACTGATAGCGAACAAAAGAGCGGCCCTGAACAAGGTCAGCCACTAACGAACTCCGCTGAGCACATGGCAAACCTTACCCTAAACTGGGAAGCGACTGACTTTATGAACCTATACCTACAAGGTGTATATCGTTCAGACCGTTACCGCGGTTGGGATAACGTGCACGACAAAGCGCTTTATTACAAAAACTACAACCTACTTAATTTAGGTGCGCAGTTTTATGTAAATGAGTACGTGCAAATCAATGCCCGTGTAAACAACCTATTAGACGAAGATTTCACCTCGTATAGCACAAGCTATACCGACCTAAATGGCGATGGTGAGTATGAGTACCTAACAGGTCGCGGTGTAATTAGTGAAGTCACATTCACAGACGACTACAACGTTAAAGATAAAGGCCGTAACTTCTGGATTGGCGTTACCGCTTACTTCTAAGAAAACTCCCTGAAAATAGACAGCATGCAGTCATGTGCTGTCTATTTTTCTTGCTGTCACTAAACTGCCAACTTCACACACTAAGCTGATGATACCTGCGTAAGCTTATTTGTCAGTCTATGGAACATATCCTTACAGCCAGTGGTATCAGTATTAGTTATCAAGATGAAGGCGATGAAAACGCACCTGTGATCATCTTAATTATTGGCTTAGGTGCTCAATTTACCGTTTGGCCAGAGTCACTTTATTTTGGCTTGGTCGAAAAAGGCTTTCGGGTTATTCGTTTTGATAATCGTGATGCAGGGCTATCCTCATCGTTAGATGAGTTAGGCAAGCCGAGTCTTGTAAAGCATTGGCTTAGCCGCCGATTACCCATTCGTGCAAAACTGCCCTATTCGCTCGATGACATGGCTCGCGATGTAAAAGAATTAATGGATGCACTGGATATCAAAAAAGCGCACTTAGTGGGGGCGTCGATGGGTGGCATGATTGCGCAAATTGCCGCGGCAAAGTATAAAAAACGTGTACTGAGCTTAACTTCAATTATGTCGAGTAGCTCGCCGTTATCGTTTTCGGGTTCAAACATAAACCTATTAGTAAAGCTCGCTAAAATACGCCCCCGAAGCAGTAATAAAGAAGCCGCGATTGATTACAATGTTAGGCTCAACCAACTCATTGGCAGCCCAGCCTACCCACAAGATGAACACGCTTTATACGCCAACGCAGAACGCTATATTGAGCGGGCTCACACGAATCAAACAGGCTTTAAACGTCAGCTTGCAGCCATTGCCGCAACGCCTTATCGCGAGCAATTACTAAAAAAGATTAAAGCCCCTACATTAGTGATCCACGGCAGTGCTGATCCTGTTATGCCACTGTCTGCGGGTATCAACACCGCACTGTTAATAAAGCGTAGTAAGCTAAAAGTTGTGCCCGGAATGGGCCATGATTTTCCACCCGCCTTAATGAAAAAAATGACTAAGTGGATTGCCAAACACGCCGCTAAAGTCAGCGCCAAAAAAGCCGCTAAAAAACCCTAAAAGCGTGATAGAATTATCATACAATTTATAAGGTTAGCGTTTTATGTTGCGTGTATTTTTTAGTCTGTTTTTAATTATCCCTTGGTTAAGCTTTGCCGGTGTGTCACTAAGCGAGCAGCGCATTATTTATCAGGGCGAAATTAGTGCCAAAAACAATCAACATGTTGCACAGCTTTTGGCTGAGCAACCAAACATAAACAGCATACAAATCACCAGTGGTGGCGGAAACGTTGATTTAGGTATGGATCTCGCCGAATTGATTTTGGCGCATAATTTAAAAGTTCATGTAAAACAATTTTGCTTTTCGTCGTGTGCTAATTATGTATTGCTTGCAGGAAACCCTACTACCATAGCTAAGAACACCATTGTCGGTTGGCATGGCGATGCCGCTTCGGCTCGCTGGCGAGATAGCGATATTGATGCCATGGTAACGCATTTAAAAGAGCCAGAAAAAACAACCAAGTGGCAGGCTTTACGCACTCAATACGATGAAATAATCGCAAAAGCCGTGGCACGTGAAAAAGCCTTTTATGCAAAACGCGGTGTTAAGCATAACTTGCTAACCATTGGTTTATCTGAAGAGCTAAAGCGTGCAGCTGTGGCACAAAAAGCCAGAGGCTGGAGCTACTCAAAAAAAGCACTCAATACACTGAATGTCAGCAATATTGAGTTTGCAGATTGGCAGCCCCGCTCGGCAAAGAACTTTCCGTTACTAATAATTAGTGAGCTTGGGGATTAGCTTTTGTAATCACGGATATAACGGTAATCAAATTCGGTGTCATCTAGAATGTCGCAATAATCACGAAAATCATTACTCTGCATTTGCTGAATATCGATGATCACCGACTGCTCTGTTACGAGCTTTTTAAATCTTTGCAATAGCGTACGTCCTTGCTTTGCATCTATATGGCAACCGAATTGATAAATGTCATATAGCCGAGCGAACTGATCACCGCTCTGCCTTGAGCTTGCCATCAGTGCTTCACCACGCTCAAAAGCAAGCATTCTTCCCAGAATAAATTGCGCTCTAGGTTCATTTTTATGTTCAACGAGATAACGTAAAATAGTTTCTGATTTAAATGTATCTTGCGGAAATTTCCCCTGATAAACGCCTCGTTCATCAAAGTGACGACCGGAATAATAGGCAAAAGCATAGCTAAATGCTTTTTTGTCAGACAAGGTTGCAAGAAACTCATCATCTGTCGGAATATGTTTTGCTCTAAACTTAGCAGCTTGATGTTGCTCTTGTTCTACCTGTTTTTCAATAGACAAATACTGCTGGTGAGCAAATGCACCAACGGCTCCTGCAAAACTCAAACATGATGTGGCAATTAGGGTACTCGGTAATACTACCAACCAATGATTTTTAATTTTTTTATACCCTGCCAGCTCACCGGATTCATACACCTCAGCAAATAACTTATGGTCAATAAATGGAATGCTTTTACGTGCAATAAATGCTGCTGACCAAGAGCCAAGTGCAAATAACAAAGCATAAATTGATAAAGACAATGTACCGCTGATCAAAACCTCTGAACTGAGCGCAACAGCGATTACAGATAGGTATGCAATAAGTGAAATAACTGAAAAGATACGATCATAGCCACGCCCATGAATACGAACGGCTAGGCCAACGAGTACGCCGCTAATCACTAACATTACAGGCCCAATAGCACTTTTAATTGAAAATACTGTGATCCATAAAATAATGATTGGGATACTCCAGCAAGCTACGCCGATTGCGGCTGCAAGTGGACTTTGCTTAACTAGTTTTGCTTTAACTTGCTCTCGACTCTGCTCAGTAACAGACATATCAACTCCGTTTTCGTTTTATTATTTTTTCCTGTAAAACAAAGTGATTCTAACTAGAACAGCTGATTATAAAAAGAGGAACATAAATTTTCGTGGTACAAAAAAAGCCACTTCGCAGTCAAGGCATTAATTCCTGTCGTATCCAAACTAATGGTTCAAAACACTGCTGATTTAGGGGGGGGACATTTTGTTGGGGCAATATGTGGAGGTCGCAGAGTTCATCCTAACATTCATAAAGCGGAGGTTAGAGTAAACTCATTCTGCCAAAAGATGAATTTAAGTGTCTGACTTAAAAGAGAAATAATGAAATTCGCGTAAGTATGTTATTGCAGCTAATTTGATTTAAAGTTATTGTTCTAACTTGTTATTTTTATAGGGATTGTTGATGTTCAAGTGTTCAATTTTTACTTCAGGGCTTATCACGGCTTTAACGTTTTTGTCTCCTTCTACAAACGCTTCTTGGGACGATTTGAAATCTAATGCGCTCATTGAAATCAAAGAAGCAAGTGGATTTCTACCCGCCATTGTTCAGTCGAATGTAAATATACGTTCAAAGCCGTCCAAAGAAGGAAAAAAGCTTGGATTATTGCAAGGTGGAAGGTCAATTAGAGCTGAGTTTCTAATTGACTCTGATTGGGCTCGCATTCAATTTAATGGAGACCGCGCATATGTACACCAATCAGCACTTATCAAACAGTTATACAAAGCAGATATCGGCTATTCAATGAATAGCAATAATAGTACTGTATTTTCTATGTCAGGTTGGCATTACTCTTATTTACCAGGTAGCTACTTCTTAAACTATCAGAGCAGTCTGCATGGTCAAGCCAGTTATGGACCTATTAATGGAAGTGGATATGCGTCAATTGGAAGTCATCTATACAAAGTTGATTATGCTAAACGTGATATCTACCTGGCAACAGGGCATGAATCTGGAAATAGAACTTATTATACGCCTTACTTAGCAATACCTACTAAAACTGAATTGCAGGTTTTTGTCTTACCTACGTTCACATCCTCGGACTCAAATAGCTTACTGGTAGACGGCGATACCCTAATCTATGAAGGGAAATCGTATAGCAGTTGTTGTGATTATGAAAGTTTTAAGTTGAGGTTTAATTTAGAGGACTTAAGTTATGAAGGAACTCAACTCTATTATGACAGCGATAGTCAGATGGATACCGCCCCTCTTGAAAAGAGAACGTTGAGTTTAGTAGTTAAAAAAATACCGCTAGTTAAGTCACATTAAGTAATTTCCCATGTGATTAATATAGTCCGCTTATGGAACGGAGCCGGCATTCGGCTTTCAAATGAAATTGCCCAACTCGCACATTGGTTAAAAGTTCCCAAAAGAAGATTGTTGTCGCGGCTAAAACTTAAGGCTGATACAAAATATCTTCCATTTTTACCAGACCTCTAGCTAGCCCTAGCCTCATCGCTTGTGTTTTGTTGTTGAACCCTCCCTTTCTATTCCGAGTTAACTTGACGTAATTATTATAGACGCGATAGATGTCCAGTACCTTCGTATGATTTGTGGGTTATAGGGCGCCATACCATGCCACAGTCGACCTTCGTTACTTTGCGTTGCAAATGGCCTACCTTTCCTGTCAGGGCATAACCGTCTTTTACGCTGTTGCCGTGTCCTTCGCAGATAGGGGGCACCATGAAGTTACGACATGCAGGATTTTTGCAGCCGTTAAATTGAAACCCTTTAAACGGCAAGGGTACCCGAAGTTTTTTTATCTGATTTGATAATGCGTTACTCAATTGATGGTCTCCTAAAAGATATTAGAAAACCACAACTGGAAGACTTGTCAAAAAAGTGAAAAGCCTTGTCACAGGCTGACTACCAAGCAAAAAAATGCCTAGAAAATATATTCTAGGCATTTTGATTGCATAATTCCCTTTGTAAGCAAAGTTAAATAAGCCATTCGTCTATCTAACTTTTTGACATTCCCCTCTTTGGGTTAATGCCTTGCTTCGCAGTGGCTATTTTAAATAGGCTTTAACTAAACACTAAACTGATGCCATGGGCCTGTTATAGAAAGTGTTTTTGACGGTGAGTAAACGTTCACAAACAAAGTGCTACCATCTGGTGAAAAACAGGCACCTGCCAGCTCGGTTTGCGCCACTAAGCGGGCAAAATTATAAACTTGGCCTTGGGGTGTCACACCGCGAAGATGATTATCAACCACATCGGTGTATTGGTCTTCACAAATAATTAAATGACCATTAGGTGACACGGTAAGGTTATCGCCAAAGTTGTAAAAGGTTTTGCTGGTACTTTCTACAAACAACGAGATTTTACCAGGTTGCAGTGCTTCTTTATCTGTGCCCTCAAATTCTGATGGCTGATATTTCATAACCTGACCAAGTTGTTTTTTACCACCATTGGTACAGCAAAAATAAAGCTCTTTATCACCCCAGTGAATACCTTCACCGCGAGCAAACAGTGCAGCTCCTTGTTTATAGCCGCGTAGGCGTAGGTCGTCTTTCGGGCTTTCAGGGTTATCTAGATTGACCCACTCAACCTCAAGCTCTTGATGTAGCCCCATGGCTTTATTATTCCAGTTACGGCTATCGAATTGTGGCTTACCTTTTACCACCATAGCTTGTAATTGCCCGCCTTTATGCAGCTTGCCATATTCATTTGGAATAAAGCGATAAAAGACGCTATCACCTTTGTCTTCTGTTAAATAAACAATGCCGGTGCGCGGGTCAACGGCAGCCGCTTCGTGGTTAAATCGACCCATGGCTTTTAATGGCTCAGGTTTAATTAAGCCTTTGCTATTTGCGGGTACTTCAAAGATATAACCATGGTCTTGGTTAAATCCATCGGCTTTGGTATCTGTGGTTTCTTCGCACGTAAGCCAGGTGCCCCATGGCGTAATACCACCAGAACAATTACGAATAGTGCCGACCAATGACAAGTATTCTTGCTCTTTTTGATGGGTTTTTAAGTTATAAACGATATGACTTGTGCCACCCGGTAACGCCACACCGTCACTGTTAGTATCAAAAGCCAGCGGCGTTTTATGATTGGCAATACTTGCTTCAGCTTTCGCTAAGTCTTTTGGCTTTAGCTCATGGTTTCGCACTAATGCAACACGGTCATTACCAAGCGCTAGACAGCCCATGCCATCGGCTTTATCGGGTACCGTAAACCCATCAGACATTTTCTCACCTAGGCTTGAAACTACTTGATAACTAAAGCCCTCAGGTAAGTCGAGCAATTTATCTGGATCAGGAATTAACGGGCCAAAGCCGACAGCCGTTGTTTTTAAATCACCTAACGACACTTTACCTATGGCACTTTTTGATAATCCTAAAAAGGCCAATGTGCCCGCCCCTACTAAAAATTCTCGACGTGAAACCATGCTAACTCCAAGCTAAAACCAGCTTTATCATACAAATAAAAAAGGCATTATAAAGCAATGAAACGATAAAAAGTTACATTATCACAATATTCACGAAATTGTCATAAAGCACTACTCTTTGATGATTGCTAGTTGCTCATTAGGTAGCAGCACAATTAAGTAACCACGCTGCTCTAAGTTACAAAAATCAAATTCAAAACCTGCAATTTGTAAGTCACTAGCGCAATGAGTTAACGGTATATAAGCTGTTGCTGTTGCTTCAGTTAATTCACTATTAGCAAGTTTATAGCTGTAGTTCGTATTGCCGATAAAACTAACCAGCCTAACCACAGGGTAATCACCACTATCTACAATCTACAGCCTCAGTGCGTGCTAAAAAAGCCAGTTTCAGCGTTTCTCCATCCATATAAATGATCACATAATTAGCTATATCACTAACAACCCACTTTTGTAGATGAGCTTTTATTTCAGCATCATAAAAAGCTGCAAAGCCAACCTTTCCGACCACAGAACGCTTAAAGTTAAGCTTTTCAAAACCACCGTAGCCATCGATTGATTGTTGGAAGTTCTGCTCCTTATAAATTGCGCTTGTTGGTGTGTTGTTTCGTAGGTTCATCATATAAAAATCAACCGGGTACTCGCTAAAGTTATAAACATAATAGTCACTTTCATAGACACCTTGGTATAAATCGTCTTCGTCAAACACTTCCTCTTCAGCGCTATTGCAACCAGTTAGTAAGAGTAAAATGCATAATCTCAGTAGATAATTCATTGCTCATCCCTTTTTCTAAAAACGATAATTTATATTGGCAGCGAATTGCTGCTTGGCAGTTTCTCCCACTAGCGGGCTTTTTTTGATAGTTGAGTCAAGTTGCTCATAGCGCAAGCTCGTAAAAACAGACCACTGCTCATTAAAAACATAAGTCAGGTTTAGCGAGGTAAATGGGTTAAGGGCTGCACTTGGCTGATATTCATATCTGCCAAATTCAGGGGCGATATTGCCATTAGCTATGCCATACAGGTATTGAGTGTATTTTTTATCTTGCCAATAAAAACCGAGATCAGCACTTAGCTGTAACCCTAATCCTTGGCCATAAATCGGTAGGTTATAGCGGGCAAGAAACGTAAGTCCATCGGAGTGATTCGAAATATCTTGCGCTAAACGAACAAAAAGCTGTTTATATTGCAGCTGAGTTCTGAAGGTTAGCTCACCTTTGCCGTCTTTATAGTCAGTGAAAACCTCATGATCCGACAACTCATCACTAAAGATTAAACTGCTATCGTAGGTTTCATCTCGGAAACTAAGCCCCATTGACGCTTCAAATTCTGCGCCTTGTAAAAAGGCATATTGCACTAAGCCATATTTAGGCCCTATGCGCCAGTTGCCTTTTCGGGCGTTGAAGTATGGCAAGACCATGGTTTGAATATCGTAATCTCGCCATGCTGTATCAATGGCCAATTGTGCAGCACCGACCTCCATTTGCCATTGCTGTGATTGCTCATCGGCCTTGGCATCATCAACAAATAATGCAGCTAAACAATAAGCTGTGATCAATAGATAAGAAAAAAGACTATTTCGCAGAAATTCATGTCTGGTCATGATAATGTCCCTATATTGGTGTTTTAATGTAGTTTAACGCCTCACCATTAGGGCTGACTTGCTGCAAATGTCACATATTTAATCGTGACATTTGTCATATACATAAACGAATAATTGCGGATTAAACTTAGCGTATGAACAAACTCTTGCAAACGTTGATACATCGAAGCGATTTCATACTCTCAGCAATCACCTGGGGGTTTGTGTTTATTTATACTCTGCACGCTTGGTCGCAAAGAGCAGAATCTGCGCAGCTAAGTTTTAGTACAATAAATACGTTTTTGATCAGTGTGTTATTTATAAGCTTTTTTGCTTTTTTAATTTATTTTGAGTTTTTCAGATCACGATTTAAGCACTATCAAACCCGTATTTTGAACTTCACTATCGCTAATGTTGTGCTATTGATGTGGCTATTTAATATTGGCTTTGTTGCAATTCTATTGATCATCTTCTTAGTTAAATTCAGCGATTACGAGCCAAACAAAGCCAGCCTCTATTTACTCATTTGCCTGCCCTTTTTGATGGCGCTGACGCTTCACTATGGCTTTGATAAGCAATTTGTATTGCTCAACGGGTTGGCTTTCACTTTATACAATAGCTTTGCCTATCGCTTTGCTACTCGGCTTATCTCTGAGCGTAAAGCCAAAGAACAAGCAGCCCATTTATTACGTGAATTAAAAGCAACTCAAGCGCTTTTAAACGACACCGCAACTCGCGATGAACGTATTCGTATTGCCAGAGATTTACATGATACCCTTGGCCACCACCTTACGGGACTCAGTATTCACCTAGAAGTCGCCAATCATTGTGCTAACCATGAAGCACCAAAACACATAACTAAAGCACAGCAAATTACCCGTTTGTTATTAAATGATGTGCGTGACTCTGTCTCGTCAATGCGAGAAAACCAAACCATTGATTTACATGCATCGCTGAATTCATTGTGCAGCCATGTTACAGGCTTAAATGTCACACTCAATTACGATGAAAATATAAAAATAAGTGATACGTTATTGGCACAAACGTTATTTCATACTGTGCAAGAAGCGATTACGAATTGTATTAAACACAGTGATGCGACCGAGCTGTCGGTAAGCTTAGACCTCCAAGCTGATTCAGTGCATCTCACTATTTATGATAACGGCGGCGAAATGCCCAAGCTGAACTTAGGCAATGGCTTAACAGGCATGCAAGAGCGCTTAGCTTTAGTGCGAGGGGCAATCGAGTTTGAACAAAATAATAATGGGTTTGCGATTGCTGCAACGTTACCTCATAAACTTAATCCACATACTTTGGCGTAAAAAATGATTAGGGTATTACTCGTTGATGACCAAACATTATTAAGAGAAGGCTTAAAAAGCTTACTCGCCCTTAAAGCAAATATTCAAGTCGTGGCTGAGGCTGACAATGGCCAAACGGCTCTTGAGATGCTCAAGCAACATTCTATTGATGTTGTACTCCTTGATATTCGCATGCCTATTCTAGACGGTATTGGCGTACTGAAAAGTATGCAAGCACAACAGCTGAGACAACCAGTACTGGTACTCACGACCTTTGATGATAGTGAACAAGTGCTAGAATGTATTCGCTTTGGCGCTAAGGGTTATGCGTTAAAAGATATTAATTTAGAGCGCTTGGTCAGCGCCATCGAAACACTTGCTAAAGGTGGCTCAGCGCTAGCTCCTGCGATCACCGAGCGAATTTTGAATAAGCCCACTAAAACAACCGATACTTCTTTAGCAACTCCTGATAAATTAAGTAAAAGCGAGCTTAGAGTGCTCAATTTAATCGCTGCAGGCTATTCAAATAGTGAAATCGCCGAGGCACTTTATAAGTCTGAAGGGACTATCCGTAATCAAGTGTCTTTTATTCTCAGAAAGCTAGATGTACGTGATAGAACCCGTGCAGCATTAAAAGCAATTGATCTAGGTTTGATATGATTGCAAATCATTTTTAATCTCATTAAGCTTTTATCATACAAGTAAATCGCTTAAACTAAGGCTTAATTTTTTTAAAGAAGCAACCGCTATGTTCCTAAAATCAAAAACATTTATTGCATTCTCATTGGCACTTTTAAGCTTTAGCCAACACGCCTTTAGCTTACAATTTGGCAATCCAGTCGACAGTGACAAACTCATTAAAATTTCGACGGTTATGGCTTCACCAGACGATTACCTTGCAAGTCCAATTACCGTGGAAGGGACTATCACTGGGGTTTGCGAAAAACGTGGTTGCTGGATGACGCTTGCATCTGACAAACGCTTTGAAAACTTACGTATCAAAGTTGAAGATGGCGACATGGTATTCCCGATGACGGCTAAAGGAAGTAAAGCTATCGTAACTGGTAAGCTCGATAAAATTCAGCTTAGCCTTGGCCGCACTAAAGCGCTACTTGATCACAAAGCGCAGCAAGCCGGCGAAAGCTTTGATGCAAACTCAGTGACTGAAGCAATGGCTATTTATCAGCTCGTACCGAGCGGAGTTGAAATCATTGAGTAATAAATCAAGTATCAACTGGTTTAAGCTAAACAGAAACTTACACCGCGATATTGGTTACTTTTGTGTTGGTTTAGTAATTATCTTTGCGGTTTCTGGCATTGCAGTGAACCACAAAGATGATTGGAACCCAAACTACAAAGTAAGCCACCAGCAAATCAGTGTGAGCGATGAAACTTGGCAATTAGATAATGACGAGTTGTTGATTGAGCAAATTATCTCCCATGCTGATGTAAGCGAGCCGGTAAAGGCTTCTTATTGGGTGTCGCCGCAAGAGTTTAAGGTGTTTTTAAAAAACGGTAACAACCTCAGCCTTAAACTCAATAAAGATATCATAAACTATGAAGCCATTGAGCCTCGTCATGTATTTCAAGCATTTAACCGTTTACACTTGAACGAGACAAACGCTTCGTGGGTAATTTTTTCTGATATTTTTGCTGGGCTGCTGCTGTTTTTAGCAATCAGCGGCTTGTTTATGATCAAGGGTAAAAATAGCCCATGGGGTAGCCGCTCAGTATTAGTCATTAGCGGTATGCTACTCCCCGCTGCTTATGTGTTTTTATAAGCTAAAGTTTCCTGTTGCCATTCTCGTAAAGAGCAATGGCAAGATTATTTTCATTTAATTTAATCCTCACCCACTTTGTAACCCAGCTTTTTTAAAATAACTATTCGCAGAATCCTCACTTTGCTTACGCATTTTATAGCAGCTCAAAGTGTGTTTACTTAGCGATTAAAACCTCTCACCTACCTATTATAGTTTTCTTAAATGATGGCTTTATTGCTTTTATTTGTGCTCATTTTCATCGAAAAAGTAAAACAACGCTGCCAATTAGAACCTAAAAAAGGGATTAATTTAGTTATAATCTTTGATCTGATTACAATTATTTATTACTAGATAAAATAAAAAACAAAACACCTTCAACCTACAAAAGGTAATTAAATTGTAAAGTAAATTAATGATTTATCATTATTGATATTGAGAATCACTATCATTACGATCCCGATTCAAATTAACTGAGAAGGAATTGAGTCGTGAATCAATTAGCCCCCGTGCTTAATACTCATTCATCAATAAATGTTGATGAACAACCCCAAGCATTTATTTTTAACGAAAATAATTTGCTCAAATATGAGATGGCTTCAATGCAAACACTGTCGCTTATCCATCAAGCACTGCGTTCAGCAAAACAAGTTCATTCTGGTGTCTGTCATAAGGAGCTGAGTAAACAAATTGCCAGTATTGAACTAAATCAACCTCTCAATAACGTTGAGCAAGCGCTAGGCGAAGTAAAATCTCTATATTTAGATCATGCAGTCTACTTTCATCATCCAAAATATGTTGCCCACCTAAACTGCCCCGTTGCTTACCCTGCGGTAATAGCCGAACAGTTATTAACTGCTATAAATTCTTCGTTAGACACTTGGGACCAAAGTGCTGGCGGGACGCTCATTGAGCAAAAGTTAATTGACTGGAGTATCGAACGCATTGGCTTAAGTGCTACTGCCGATGGCATATTCACAAGTGGCGGCAGTCAATCTAATTTAATGGCGCTGTTACTTGCTAGAGACCATGCTGCAGAGCGCTTGTCTGGACACCTTATTCGCGATTTTG